>Ga0172375_10011587_pt1 | contig 11202 bp, 8 predicted proteins | sample LakKiv1m_FD_114537 | JGI IMG/M metagenome (GOLD analysis project Ga0172375, IMG submission 114537) | Freshwater microbial communities from Kabuno Bay, South-Kivu, Congo - kab_092012_11.1m | ecosystem: Environmental > Aquatic > Freshwater > Lake | place: Democratic Republic of the Congo... | reverse complement strand
GCAATAATGTAAAATAATAACTTCGAATCTTAATAAATTGGCACATACAATTTCTAAGAAATACTGCCTGTCTATTTCATCTCCAAACAATATCCTGCGATCAATCCCTCTGGTAACGATATGATAATAAACCCCGTCAATTAATCCTCTCGCCTCTCTTGGCATAAAAAATCCTCCTTCTACCACAACTGACGTAAAAAGAGGATAAATCTAACAACTATTTTAATATAAGGGTGTCCCTTTTAGGGACGTCCCTAGGCCCCGAGGGCGGATCTAACGGCATTACTGACAACACATGACAGGAAGAGAATTATTGCAGGCCATGCCATATGGCTCAAAGCCACGATACCATACTGGACCGTAAACACCACTATCACTTACACGCCACCCCTCACAATCCAAACTTGGCCCTGAAGGACCATCCCGATACCCTGAATTATACCAGGCGTTTGTGAAAGAATCTGTTACTTGAGGATGGAATTGAAAATACGCAACTATGTCAGATCCGCTGCATACATGGTAACCTGCACCACAATTGCTATCGCTCTGCACAAAGTTATACATCGCTTGGTAGCCAGCGGTGCCGAATGCACCATTGTGAGTCGCAGCTGTTACCTTAATAGATGTAGGAACATACCAACCTCCTCCCCCTCCCCCTCCCTGTTTCACCCAAGAGGAACCGTCATGGGCATAAAGATAGCCATCCGCACTTGAATAGGCAATTTCACCTTGTTGCCCTGTGGCAGGAGTATCTGCTTGGGGTTTAAGCCTGATATCACCAGAATTAGCCGGTAAATCGGCAGAGGTTAAATTACCGTCTCCATTCGTATCTCCCACAGATAACTGATCGGCCTGAAGCTGACTGTAACTTCCATAGGGAGATGGATAATAAGTGGTGATGGTGAGGGTTTCGTCGGCGAAAAGAAGAGGGTTAAAGCTTAGGAGCGAAATTCCCAGAGAGAGAGAGAGAGAGAGAGAGAGTAATTACGGCGCTGCGGATTTGTTTATACATAAAGCACCTCCGGTTTTTATGAATATATATTATACCATAAGAAATGGGGACAGGAAAAAATAATTCTGACCCCATTTATTTTACATCAACCATTATAAATGAATGGTCTACGATCCCCGCGGGTGTTACTATGATCAAATTTATCTCTTTTGTCCCGGGATCGGAATAGCCGGCTTGAAAATTTCCGTTGTTTGGCTGCGGATCGGCTCCGCCTAAGTTTCCTGACCAGAGATATTGCACCTCTACCGGATTACAGCCGCTCTCCGGCATCCCCGAAGAAGAAGAGATCGCTATCTTCTGCCCTTTTTCCAAAATATAACCGGAGGATTCCAACGCGGATCTGCCTGCCTCTAATGCGAGGCCCTGTTTGTTAAAGGCGATGTCCAGGAATGTCTTTAAATTATATGCCGGCGGTTTATTTTCAGCGATCTCTTTAAGCCTTTCTTTAGCCTGCGCTACTGTCATCTGCTGATTATCCCCGGCGATATTAATAAGCTTATCATAATAACCCTTGGCCTTAGATAAATCCCCCTCCCAATGGCACAATAAACCCAATTGATAAAGGCCGGATATCACTTGCGGGCTGGCTGTTGATTTTAGGCTGAGTTTCTCAAAATAAATCCTGGCCTCCTTGATATCCCCCAATACATAGGCGTTGATCATGGCGATCTTATAGACAGCCTCATCAAAATACTTTGTATCAGGATAGAGTTGGATCAGATACAAATAAAGCTGGACGGCTTTTTTATAATCCTGCATTTTCTCTAAGTTAAAGGCGCGCAAATAGATTGTCTCCTGGTTAAAAGCATCCTTAGCGCCTAAGGCCTCAATTTTGGCGAAGATCTTTTCCGCGTAAGCCATATCATATAAACCCGTTTTCTTATACGCAAAAACTTCCGCGATCTGGAATAATTCCAGGATAAGCTGTTCGCCGGTAAGGGACTTGGAAATTCTCTCTATATAAATATCGTATACGGTTTCGGCCAACTCTAAATTCCCCTCTTTATAAAAACCCTCTGCAGCCGACTTAAGCTGAGCATCCGACATTTTTCCTGCAACAAGCTTATCCACATAAAGCTTATAAAGCTGGCGGGCCTGCGATTTTTCTCCGGAAGCGGAAAGGGTATCGGCTATCTCTTTAATCAACTGCGCATCCTGCGCCTGCTGAGCATAGGCAGTTGTATCTGCCAGAAGCTGGCCCAACGCATCTTCCGCAAATGCATCCTGCTGCCCGCTGTGGAACTGCCAAAGCAGCAATCTGGCTTTGACCTTAAGGCAATCTCCCGCTTGCGTTTTTTCAATAACATTTTTGGCATTATCCACTATTTGCTCGCGGTACTTGTTCCCTTCGGCAAAGTATTCATCCCAGGATTGCTTTTCCTCCAGGTATTTAAGCTGCTGATAACGGGTAAGCGCTTTATAATAATTAAGGCTTTGCTGGGTAAACTTTTCTTTGCCTTTGGGCTTGTTGAGAAAATCCATAAATCCGGCATACTGATCGTCCTTGAGATATTTTACTTTCAGCTCTTCAAGCTCCGGATAGCAGTCGGCTCCGGCGTTAGTCCACAAAAATACGCTTAGGATAAATACTGCGAGCCTAGAAACAACTGACATGGGTTTAACCTCCTTGAGGTGATTTTTTAGGCGGAGCTTTCTTTAGCACCGGGCGCTTCCAGAATTCCCTGATCACGTAATATGCCTTGCGCGGTACGCGCTTATTTATGCCGTTCTCCAGCTCCGGGGTCAAAGCCACGATGCCGAACCATTCCTCATTCATATTCTTGTTGCCTTCGGCGCGAATATCAAAATAATAGCTGCCGTTAGACCACCCTGCTTCGGTATTATGCAGGCTCCAGTCCTGCGGATTATCCTGGTTATACTTCCACCACTCATCCGTCCATTCAAAAAGCGTGCCGCCGATGCAGTTACCGGCGCCCTTTTTATTATTAGCCAGGTTTTCATATATCTGGGCCCACTGCGACTGAAGGAAAAATGCCTGCATATCCTGGTCCTCTTTCCTTAAATAAGCGTCGTAGCAATCCGCTCCGAACTCGGACAATAACACCGGCTTATCGAACGTAGTCCTTATGGATTTAAAAAGATTCCCGAAGGTCCTGCCGCGATAAATGATGCAGGCGACAAAATCCACGTCCGGTGCGTATTTATCGGCCGAATCCAGACCTAATAATTCCCCGTTTCCCAGCCCTACCGGATGCAGGGTGTCTATCTTATGTATTTCTTTGGATATATCGTTGACGAAAGAATAGTAAATTTGCGCGCGCAGGGCCTTCTGCTTCTGCGGGTCAGGCTCCTTATCAACCTCATCGCTTGACCAGGGGTTGACATGGCCCAGGCAGGAATAATTATTTTCATTGCCGAGGATCCAGCCCAGTACCCCCGGCTCATCCTTATAGGTCTTGACCATCTCAATAACCTGATTCTTTACCTTGTCCTGGAATTTTTTATCCCCGTAAAAAGGGCAGGGATATTCCCAGAACCCCAGCCAATCCCCCATAAGGGTGCGGATACCGTATAACTGATAGAGGTCCCGGATCACCTGTTTCCCTGCCTCCGGATTTTCAGGGGGCTGATAAATCCGGACGGTGTTGATCCCCATTTCTTTCATCAGCTTGCCGTCAGTGATCCAGGGCTTGTTGGGGTCTGACCACCAGTCATATTCGTGGTTGGCTCCGATGGGGATGGGATTATAGCAAACCCCCTTTACAATATAAGGTGAGCCGTTGACTATAAGCCGGTAATTCTTATTCTTAAGTTTTTGGATATGGGCTCCGGGTATGGTCTGGCAGGCGGATAGAATAAATAAAGACAAAAAACTGCAGGCTACAAGCAAAAAATGCCTGTAACCTGCAGCCTTGAACCTATTAATGTTCCTTTTATTCGAACTTGATCTCATCCAGATAGAATGTAGCGCCTTCGGGATTGTTGTCCACGTTAGCTGCCCAGACAAATCCACCGATGATGTAGGACATATCCTTGCCCTTTAGATCAATGGTATATTGCGTCCACTCCTTGTTCAGGATCACCGGGCCGATACTGGCAGAGTCTGAATCCGAGAACTCTCCCATGATACCGCCGACTTTGAACTCTTCGATGCGCTCCCCTCCCTTGGCGCCGCGCGCCCAAAAGGTAAGCTTGACGGCTTTAGAAAGGTCAAAACCCGCGTCAACGCCTCCCCAGTTGTTCGCCGGGTTCTGCCAGAAGATCCCTGCCCAACGCGCCCCTTGAGTTGCCTGGCCGTTGTAGATTATCTTAATGCAGGTATCCCCCAAATAAGCATCCTCCTTTGAGGAGCCGTCATACTTTATATCGCCGTAATCGCCCATCCAACCGGAGGGAATAAAATGGTTGCCCACCGATGAACGGTCCGCGTAAACATAAAACGGCATAGGCTGCTGCACCTTGCCCAGCGGTTTTAAACCCGGATCAGCCTCGTATTTTATATCATCGATATAAAATACGGCTCCATCCGGATTAAGGTCGGCAGTCGTGGTCCAGCCGAATCCGCCGTTAACATACGACAGGTCTTTGCCCACCAGGTTAACGGTGTATTGCTTCCAGGTGTCGGTCAATTCTATCGGCCCCATTTCCACCGATACTGTATCCGGGTAAGTACCTTTGATACCGCCGACAATTACCTTCTGGATTATCTCCCCGCCTTTTGCGCCTCTTGCCCAAAAGGTAAGTTTGGTCATCCCGGTCAGGTCAAAACCGCCTTTTTTATTTCCCCAGTTGTTCGCCGGGTTCTGCCAGTAAACGCCTGCCCAGCCCTGGTTCTGTGATTTCTTGGCGCTGTAGGCAAACTGAATGCTGGTTGTGCCGCTATGCGGGTTATCCGCCGACTTGTCGTTCATCTTGATATCGCCGTAATCACCCATCCAGCCGGAAGGAATAAAATGATTCTCCCGGGAATTTTTATCCAGGAAAACCACGAACTCCTTGGCTGTGTTAGCTGTCTTCTCCTGGGCCATAGCTATAGCCGGGGCCATAAGGATCAGGGCTAACAATACCGCCATTAATTTCTTCATGCCACCCTCCTTTTTAATTGTATTTCCATTTCTTCTGATACGTATAATAAACCTTGCGCAATTGCCTTAAGAAGGGGCTTAATTTGCCGTCCCCCTGGCCGGAGGCACCCAGCCATTCCTCATGCATAAACCCGTCGGGAAAAGGCCCTGCCCATAAACCCTTGGTATCATGGATCGCCGGCTCATAGGCCTTCCACCATTCATCCAGGTATTCAAAAACCACACCACCTAAGGCATTCCCTGCGCCGCCGCTAAAGGCCGTATTATTCTGGATATCCTCCCAGGAGCCTAAATGGTATTGCGCCTGCAGCTCTTCGGCTTCATCAGCGCTTTTTCCTTCGGCATAGGAAGGGCAGCCAAACTCGGTAATAAAAGCCGGCTTGCCTGATTCCGCCTTAACCTGCCTCCAGAAGGCGCCAAACCCGTAATCACCGCGATAGGCATTGGTGCCGAAAATATCTATATCGAGTGAGTTCCTGCCGAACTTATCCAAGAATAAAATATCCCCGCTACATATGGCCACCGGATGCTCCGGGTCGATTGACTTGATGATCCTGGCAACCTCATTGGCAAACTTAAAGAATGCGTTGGGCTCCTCATTGGCATTGCAGGCATAGCCGTAAACATTCTCATTGCCCAGGAGCCAGAATAAAATATACGGCTCATCCTTGAATTCATTGACCATTTTTTTGACCGACTCGATCATATTCTTTTTGTGTTCTTCATTCTTATAGTCAGTGCCGGGGTTCCAGCTGGCCCCTGAACCAAGGGCGTATTTGCCGAGAAAATCCCCCATGATCACCCGGATGCCGTAAGTATCATAAAGGTCGCGCAAGAGTTTTTTATTGACCTTAAGCGGATGATGATAAAGCCGGATAGTGTTTACCCCCATATCCTGCATCAGTTTAAAATCGCCTATCGCCGGCTCATCCTCATCCTGCAGGTTATTTTTGTTTTTATCCACAAAAGCATCATAGGGGCCGTCGATCTTGCCGTTCCTGTTAAAATCCTCCTCCATCCAGTTGCCCAGGGTCCCTTCATCCGGGGACTGGCCTACCTTGGTCGGGGCATAGGTGATCCCTTTGATCGTATAAGGCTTATCTTCAACCAGCAGCTGCCAGTCGTCATTCTCATACTGCACGAGGCGCACCTTTCCCTTGCCCGCTTTTTTCTTGATCCTTAAAGAATCGGCCGTGGGTTTGACCTTAGCCGCTTCCTTAGCCAGGTCAACCTTGACAAATTTTCCCGGATCGGCGATTGCAGTATCATTGGAAATATCATTGTCAAAACCATTGACGATATCGATCTCGGCGCCTTCAAGCTTAAACCTAAGCTGCGGATTACGGCGCAGAAGAAAATTTATCTTGGCAATGGCTGCCTGGCCCACGTACCAGGGGGTATGCCAATAGGTCCAGCCATAGCTGGCCGGAAAATGCACGACAATGGCGTAATAACATTTAATCGCCTGGGTGATCAGGCCTGAACGCTCTAAGACAAGCCCGGTACCGAACAACTTTACCCCCTGCGGCTCGCTTGAAGTAGCCCATTTCAAAAAGGCCGCCTCCATATCCGGGGAATAAATAAAATCCCACAGGTCCCCTTCTAAGCGTTTTTCCTTTATCGCTTTTTTCAGTTCCGGATCGCGCATTACCGCGCTGGAATTGGGGTATACCCCTTCGCCTACAGCGGCGATCAGTCCGGGCTGGTCGGTAACCACATATTTATAATCCCTGGTCCCGATGTTCTGGAATTGCCCGTATTTTGCGTAATCCACAAAATCCTCCGTACCGGGCTCAAACAGCACGGCCTTGGTGGCTAGCTGGCTTACCTTCTTCTTCTCCTCTATTTCAATAGAGCCGGTCTCGATCTTCTTGATGCTCTGCTCCGAAGCCAGCCTTATGGACCAGAACCAGCCGCGGGGGTCCCACGCCTGGCCAAAAGAATATTTATCGATGATCAACTTGAATATCTTCTTGGCATCTTCAAGCTTCTGCTGGCGCATAAAACTCTCTGCCTGGATAAAATAACAGGTAGCCACGTCATTTAGCGCCTGCACCGCTTCAATTTCTTTTCTATTCTTAGGCAAGGCGCTTAACAAAGCCTGCTCCTTTGCCGCCTCATCCTGATATAGATCAATACACTCCTGCGTATATTTGAAGGTGGCCTCAATATCCTTTTTGCCATGGGCTATCCAGGCCTTGGTAGTCAACTCTCCGGATGAAGGCTTGCTCTGGGCAAAAACAACTCCGCTTGCTAAGACCAGAAATATTATCAAAAATAAATATTTGCGCATTATCCTACCACCGCTCCCTGGGTGACACCTTTGACGATATATTTCTGCATCAACAAATACACTATGATAATAGGTAAGGCGGTAATGGTCAGGCCCGCCATCAATAACGGATAATTGGTCACGAACTCACCCTGGAATGTCTGTAGCGCCACCTGAAGAGGCATGAACTGCCGGTTATCAAAGATGATCAATGCCAGGATATATTCATTCCAGACGGTAAGGGCGTTAAAAACAACCACCACCGCCAATACCGGCTTGGCCAGGGGCAGGGCAACATGCCACCAGATCCCCAGCTTTGAGCAGCCGTCAATGCGCGCGGCATCCTCCAGCTCCTTAGGCATCTTGTCAAAAAATGTCTTGAGCAGAAAGATGCTGGTGGATAGCCCCACGTTGATCATGCACAGGATATACCCGATAGGGGTGTTCCTTAAATGCAGCTTGTTCAACAAAACGTATAAAGCCACAAAGCTTCCCGGAATGGGGATCATCATCGCCGCCATGAACATAATGAAAAGCCACTTGCTTCCCGGAAAACGCAGGCGGCTGAAAGCATAGGCAGCCATCGAAGAAATGATCACTATGCCGAACACTACCGAAGAGGTATAAAGAATACTGTTCAGGAAATTGCGGCCGAATCCGCCCTCCTGCCAGGCCTTGATATAATTTTCCAGGCGGAACTGGTGCGGGATCAAAGAAATATCCTTAAAGATCATATCCTGGGTCTTTAAGCTGGAGACGATCATCCAGAGAAGAGGATACAAACAGGTTATTGCCACGCTGATGAGAAACAGATGGATCAAGGTATTTACCGCGAGTTTCTTTGTCTTATAATATATCGCTGCTTTCATATTATTGCCGTCCCTTGGAAAACCGGTATTGGATAAATGAGATCGCTATCAACACCATGCCAAAAGTAATACCCTGGGCGCAGGCATAACCAAAACGCGATGAGCCGCGCATTGAAGCCAATATCCTCAAGACCGGCACCGAGGTATGGCCGGCAAACTCCCCTCCCACCAGGCTGACGATCAAAACAAATACCTGCATCGTGCCTAACACCGTAAGTATAGCCACCAGGACCATGACCGGGATCATCAAAGGTATGGTTATCTTTCTGAATGACTGCCAGGCGCTGGCTCCGTCCACCCGCGCTGCTTCATAAAGCTCCCGCGGGATGGTCTGCAGGCCTGCCAGAAAGATCAGGAAGCCCCAGCCAAAACCCTTCCAGCAATGCACCAATGCCACGGTGGTAAGGGCGGTATTCGGGTCAGAGAGCCAGTTATGCACTAAATTAGGCATGCCCATGCCGGTAAGGGTGCGGTTAATGATATTGGCACCGTCAATGTCGTTGATGATAAAACGCCAGGCCATGCCCACGACCACCTCGGATAAGACCGGGGGGATGAAAAATATTACCCGATAGAAGTTTTTCATTTTGATCTCGCGGTCGCAGGCCCAGGCAAGCATAAAGGCAAGGATATTCTGGAAAGTAAGGGCGATGAGCGTAATATAGGAAGCATTCCACATTGACTGCCACCAGCTCTTGTCCTGGAAAAAGATCTCTTTGAAATTCTGCAGGCCTACGAATGTCCTGGCAAAAGAGATCCCGTCCCATTCAAAAAGCCCGAGCTGAAAAACCCAGACAAAAGGAATGACATAAAATACGGAAAATATGGCTACTGCCGGCAATATAAAAGTATAATTCTCCAGCACTCCCTTTATCTTCATCTCGCCCTTTTCTTGGCTAGCTCCCGCTCCTTGATAATCTGCACCTCAGCGGCCACCTGCTCCGGGGTCTTTTCTCCGATAATGATCGACTGGATACCGCGGTCAAGGGCCTCAATGACCAAAGAGAACTCCGAAACCCCCCAGATATTCGGATGCGTGGCATAATCCATGCCGCGGGAAAACTGCGCGAGTATCTCCGGAATTCTGGCTAAGCTGTTTTTGTTAGCCGGCAGGTTATTGGTCTCCTGCGCTAAATATGCCTGCTGTTCCTGCCCGGTAAGCCATTTCAGGAACTTAACCGCTTCATCTTTATTCTTGGAGCGGGCATTGACCATAAACGAAGAGCCTGCACCTCCCCAGATGGATATGGGATATCTCTCCGATGCAGCCGGAGGAAGCATTGCCCCATACTCAAGGCCGGGATTCATTCCTTTATATACATTCACGCACCATGAGCCGTTAAAGGCAAAAACAGCTTTCTCGTTGGCGAAAAGCTGCTCGGCGGATTTATTGATCATGGTAACTATGCCTTTGGCCAAAACACCGGACTCCTGCATCTGCTTGAAAAGAGAAAATACCCTGATCCAGTCCGGATCGGTATAAGGAACCTCTCCCTTTATGGTAGCCAGCACCTTATCCTTGCCCATTATGTTAAAGGCATAATTATTCGCCAGGCAATCGATCATCCACACTTCACCCCATCCGGAAACCAGGCCCTGCATTCCACTGGCCTTGATCTTATTCCCTATCTCCAGGAATTCCTGGAATGTCCTGGGAGGACGATTAGGGTTCAATCCTAATTGGGTAAAAAGTTTCTTATTATAGACCATCTGGATGGTCATGATATCTATGGGCACACCAAATATGCCCGGATTGATACCATAACTGTTCCCGGGAGCAAATTCATTCACCGCCAGGGCTTTGGAAAATAATTGGCCCTTCCAGGCGCTGTTATCCGCTTCCATATACGAGGTGATATCCAGGATATGGCCGGCCTTGATGAAGGAGGCAAAATCCCTTTTTTCTCCGAGTATTCCGAAGATATCCGGCAGGTTTGACCCCTGCGCGGCGGCGCGGATCTTCTGCGAATAGGCATCCGACGGGGCGTAAAGTTCAAAGTTAACCCTTATTCCGGTTAAAGCTTCATATTTTTTGGCTAATGCTTGAAAGGCGGGATCCCTGTCTGTCATCCAGTGCCAGACACTAATGGTAGGCTTGGAATCGGTCTTTTGGCCGGAACAGCCTAAGACTGAAAATAACGCAAAAACACACAAGACTAAGTTCCTAATCAACATCTTAATACTCCTTCCATTGATCGTGGGGGGATTTTCCCCGGGGATAGGTTATAAAAAGACGTAATGTAAAAACTTAACATATTTTAACCTCTTGGTCAAGGCTTTTTGTTCACCCTCCGGTTAGAACCTGAGAACCCGGGAGATGCCCATCAGGTCGGCTTTCTCCAGGCATATTCCGCTGCGGTATTCATTTACCCCCTGCGGCCTTGACCAGACTACCTCTCCTCTCAAATAAAGCGGCTCACACTTATCGGGAATATTCAGCCACATCTCAAGAGGGGTCTTGGGCTCAAACTGCTGGCCCCCTATCATGCCGACGCCTTTGGCGCTCAGGTCACTGGTCTGGGCTTGGCCTTCGATCCCGGAATCAAGATTCAGGAAATTCAGCGGCAAGCGCATTTCCATCCTCTCAAATATCCTGCGGTCCTCCATCTCTTCACCTCCTTTTTGCTGATCAATATCCTTATTAATATCTTTCCACCATTGCTTGTTTATCTGCTCGCAAAAATTCTCCCGCGTGAAACGGTATAGCTTCTCTTTGCAAGGATCGCTTATCCGGGTAAAGTATAAACCATAGAAGTGGTTGCCGTCAGCGGCGTTATGCCAGACAACCCAGGCCTCCAGGTTCTCCAGGATGCAATCCTCGGAAAGGACCAGGCTGAACTTTACCGAAGTGTCCACCTCCATTTTGTCGGATAGACAAACCCTTAACCCTCTAAGAGTTATATCATAAATAAGGCAATTAGTAAAGTCTTTAGCTGCATCTTTAGCCGCATCTGATTCTGCGGCCTCAAGCCTTATTTTGGCCTGCCAATTAGCCCGCCACCT
>Ga0172375_10011586_pt1 | contig 11202 bp, 11 predicted proteins | sample LakKiv1m_FD_114537 | JGI IMG/M metagenome (GOLD analysis project Ga0172375, IMG submission 114537) | Freshwater microbial communities from Kabuno Bay, South-Kivu, Congo - kab_092012_11.1m | ecosystem: Environmental > Aquatic > Freshwater > Lake | place: Democratic Republic of the Congo... | reverse complement strand
TTCCTGGGATTGGAGCTCAGGGCGGCGATCTTAAAGCAACCTTAGAAGCAGGTTTAAATTTTAAAAAAAAAGGACTAATGATAAATTCTTCCCGGGGTATCATTTTTGCCGCAAATCCAAGAGAAGAGGCGGAGAAGTTGAGAAATGAGATTAATAAGCTTTTATGATTTTTGACAAAGTTGTTATCCAATCTGGCAAAGAGGGCAAAAAAATTGATGTTACTCCACTTCTTCTTGATCCGGCCAATTTCTTCGGAGATCACGAAGTTGACTATCTCGTCAAATTCAAAGATTTATATAAAAGCATAATCGGCAAATACCACGGCCAGTTTGGAAGATGGAATTTAAAAAATCTGGAAAAAAATCAGATTCTTATTTTGGAAAATTATTATCAGGAAGCTAAATATTTAATGGACAAGATCAATGATATTGCTCAGAAAATCGTTTACAACTCCAATCTTTATCATGATGAGAGTATTGCTAAAGAATATTTTCTTTTAGCTAAAGAGGGCTATGATTTACTCCATAAACATGAAAAACAGTTTAAAATAGATGATCTTAAATTACCAGCGATTAGTTTAGAGCGAGCTGGATTAATAACAACGAGATTGGCACTGGGGAAAAGTAAAAATGCCATCCTCAAAAATGAAATTCGTGTTGTTACCAAACGGACCCATTTAAAGGGAGAACCGACAACCAATCTATCGGTAACGGTTTTATGGCGAGATAAAAAACAATTAAAAACGATTAATAGTCGGCCGATTTTGATCAGTGATTTTGTCAATCCGGCCTCGGGCGCCTCAAGCTCCGCCTTTATATTGGCAGCTCAAAAGCTAGGAATAAAACCAAGAAAAATCTTTCATCGTTCGGTAAGTCTGACGCAGGCAGGAACACTGTTAATGAAAAAAGCCTTAACGGAAATAGGAATTGAGTCAGTGTTTTACAGCGTTGGCGTTGCCTCGGAATTAAGTCCTAACTACTATCTCATTGGCAACCGGGCCGTCGCTGACGCAGGGCACATATTAAGACATTTCCTACCGAAAGAATAATTGAAAATTAATTTTTATTCTGCTACTATCATTCTCTATGTTCGTCCCCGATAGAAAAATTCTTGAAAACTACTCAAAAGTACTGATTGATTTTGCTCTAGGTAAAGGGCAGGGGATTAAGGAAAAACAGATTGTTTATTTACAGTATGACTCAGAGGCTTTACCGTTAGCCCTTGAAGTTTATAAAAGAATTTTACAAAAAGGTGCTTACCCGATGGTCCGCGGGATTGAGGAAAGTTTTCAAAAGACGATGTTTGAAAATGCCTCTGACGATCAACTTAAATTTTTTCCCAAAAGATATACCAAATCATTAGTCGACACGATTGATCATCGGATATATCTGATTGCTCCGACCAACCCGTTTCTATTAAAAAACATTGACCCGAAAAAAATCATTATTGCTAATTCCGAAAAACAAATTTTTCGAAAATGGCTTTTTGAAAAAGAAGATAAGGGAAAATTAACTTGGAGCCTTTGTCTTTACGGAACTCTCGGAATGGCACAAGAAGCAGGATTATCAATCCAAGAATTTTGGCAAGAAATTATTAACGCCTGTTATTTAAATCAAGATGACCCGATAAAAATCTGGGAATCAACATTCAGTCAAATCAATGATTTAAAGAGAAGATTAAACAAACTACCGGTTGATAGATTCCATATAATTTCTGAAAAAACCGATCTATATATTAGACTTGGAGAAAGAAGAATATGGCAAGGGGGTAAGGGAGCCAACATTCCTTCATTTGAAATCTTTACTTCACCTGATTGGCGGGGAATCAACGGTATAATATTTTTTAACTTTCCTCTTTATCGGTATGGAAATATTATAGAGAATATTTCTCTCGAGTTTAAAGATGGAAAAATCATTAAAGCCACCGCTTCAAAAAATGAAAAGTTACTCCAAGAAATGATTAAACAAAAAAACGCCGATAAAATCGGTGAATTCTCACTAACCGATAAAAGATTTTCTAAAATTTCCAAATTTATGGCTAATACTCTTTATGATGAAAATTTTGGCGGAGACTTTGGCAACAGTCATCTGGCTGTCGGAGCTTCTTACCATGATTGTTATGATGGTGATGTAAAAAAAATGAAAGAATCCGACTGGAAAAACCTAGGATTTAACGAATCGATCGAGCATTGCGACATCATCAATACTAACGAAAAAACCATCGAAGCAGTCTTGAAGGACGGATCAAAAAAAATCATTTACAAAAACGGTCAGTTTATGATATAAATGTGTTATGCGGCTTTTAAATATTTTAAAAGAGAACGATATTATAAAAGTTTCTCCAGAAGATCATCTTTCCAAAGTTTTAAATAAATTATCAACCTCACACGATGCTGCCTTTGTTTTTAACAATGAAGACAAATATATTGGTATTGTCAGTCTTTATTTTACGATGATCAGATCCTCTCTTCCTGCAAATACCAAAGTTGAACATTGTTTGACCCATACGGCAAAAATTTTCCTTAACTATCCATTATCCAAAGTTTGTGAACTGTTTATCCAATCAAAAATTCATTATCTGCCGGTTTTTGATGAAAATGAAAAATTTTTAGGAATTATCTCAGCTCGGAGAATTTTATCATACTTCAAAGACAAGCCAATTTTTAAAATTAAAATAGAAGAAATCATCAAAAAAAGATGGCAGGGCCTGATAACGATTTTTGAAGACGATATGATCAGTCAGGCAATTCATCTTTTTAAAACAAAAAAAATTTCTAAATTAATCGTCATTAATCATGAAAAAAAACTAAAGGGGGTTTTAAGTTATTATGACCTGATTAAATTAATGGTCAGCCCAAAATATTTCAGCCATCATGGAGAGAGAGCTAATGAAAAAATAAGCTTTTATAATTATCGGGTAAAAAATTTTGCCAAGAACTATGTTTTGACTTTGTCAAAAGAGAGACATTTAATCGAAGCGATTAATCTTATCGTCAATAAGAAAATTGGCAGTGTTATTATCGTCGACAAGGAAAGAAAGCCTTTGGGAATTATTACGACACGAGATATACTCCGTTTTTATATCGATAACGAGAGAAGAAATTTTATTAAATCCTTAAACCCATTCAAAAAGATGTTTAGAAAGTGAGTGTTATCCCTGACAATATGTCCATATGAAAAAATATTTGATTGGTTTAGCTATCGTTTTGGTGGCGTTTTTTTTCCGTTTTAATAATCTAAATTGGGACGAAAACTTTCATCTTCATCCTGACGAAAGATTTTTAACGATGGTAGGCAATGCAATGAAGTCACCAACAAATGTCAATCAATATTTTGATCAAAAAACTTCACTTTTAAATCCCTCTAATATTGGTTATAACTTTTTTGTATACGGGCGATTTCCATTAATTTTTACTAAATATTTAGCAGTTAATCTTAATTTAGATAATTATAATGACTTCACAATTTTAGGTCGACAATTATCAGCTTTTTTTGATTTGCTGATTATAATTTTGGTTATTAAAACAACCAAGATTCTCCATAAAAATATTTCGGATTTCGGATTTAGGATTTCGGATTTTTCTTTATGGGCAGGATTTTTTTATGCGATTGCCGTTCTTCCGATCCAGCTTTCTCATTTTTTTGCAGTGGATACTTTTTTAAATTTCTTTATGTTCGGGTCATTCTACTTCGCCCTGAAGTCAAGCGAAGCGCGTACTTCAAGGTTTTCAATGACTTTTCTATCTTCGGCTTTTTTCGGTTTAGCTTTAGCTTGTAAAGTAACAGCTTTATTTATTCTTCCCCTAAATTTATTTTTTATTTTTAAATTTGTTTTTACAAAAAAATTTTCATTAAAGATTTTTATTTCATTATTTATTTATTTCATTATTTATTTATTAATCAGTTACTTCACACTTCGTTTTGCCGATCCATATTTATTTCAAAATTCAAGTTTTTTTGATCCGTCTATAAGCAAACTGTTTATTGAAAATATCAAATCACTACAAAATATGACTGTTAAAAGCATGGACAACTGGTTTCCGCCGATGGTTCAATGGTTGAATAAGAATACGGTACGACATAGTTTAATCAATAATATAGTGTTTGGATTGGGAATACCGTATGCAATTTCAATATTAATTGGAATGGCAAAAGTTGTCTTGTCATTCCCGTCCCCCTTCGGGGACAGGCTCCAGCGGGAATCCATTCCTTTATTAGCGATAATTTTTTGGGCTATTTGTTTTTTCATCTATCAAAGTATTCAAGTAACGCCGACTCTTCGTTATTTTATTATTGTTTATCCGTTTTTTGCCATTTTTGCCGCGTTTGGAATTAATTATTTAATTGAATATCGAATCCATTTCAAAGGAAAACTTTTAAAATATCCGAAAATATACAGTAAGATTTTTATTTTTATTTCAGTCCTAATATTATTGCTCTGGTCCGTGATGTTTTCTTCAATTTATTTTCACAAAAATACCAGAGTAGAAGCTTCCGAATGGATTTACAAAAATTTACCCAATAACAGCGTCATTTTAGGAGAATCGTGGGATGACTCGTTACCTTTAAGGGTTGTGAATAACTACGGTAAACAATTTGCTAGTGACCAACTACCGGTTTTTGACCCAGATACTCCAGAGAAATGGCGAAAAATGAATGACATGTTGTCAAAAGCCGATTATTATGTTCTTTCATCAAACAGAGGATGGGGGAGCATCACAACTGTCCCAAAAAAATATCCCTTAATGAGTAGATTTTATAATGAATTATTAGAAAACAAAAACTTTGAATATAAAAAAATAAAGGAATTTAAACCATTTTATTACAGATTTTTTGAATTACCTAGTAATCTAGTCGACGAATCCTTCACTGTTTACGATCATCCTACTGTATTGATATATAAAAATACAAAAAAATAACAATGACTTACATTAACGAAAAACAACAGGAAAATTATTTTGATAACGAAAAAAATCAATATAACATTAAATTATTAACCCAATCAAAATACCATACTTTTTTAGAATTAAAAAGTATTTTTGATCGATTGTCAGACATTGACAAGAAGGAATCGATCATTGATTTTGGAAGTGGGACGGGGAGAGTGACAATTTTTTTGTTGCAGAAAGGCTATAAAATTTATGCAGTTGATATCAGTAAAAAATCTTTAGGTAACTTAAAGAAAATATCTTCATTATTAAAATTAAAACAATTACATACTTTTACCTCAATTCCGAGAAATAAAAAATTCAAAACAATTGTAGGGGCAGACATTCTTCATTATATTGATATTGATGAATACTTGCCCAAATTTTATAATTCTCTTTCAAAAAACGGACAAGTAGTATTTTCAGAACCGGGAGCTTTTAATTTATCTTGGTATTTATATCTTTCGATATTTTATGATTGGAACGTTGAAAAAGGCTTGACCCAATGTTCTTACTTTAATTTAATAAATAAATTTAGAAAAAATGGTTTCAAGAGAATAAAAATAACAGGCTTAGGTTTATTCCCAAGACCTTTTTTAAATTGGTCAAAAATTCTTTGTCGTCTTAATGATAATTTAGGAAATCTTCCAGTCTTAAAACTTTTTGCCTATAGATATATTATTGAGGCAACTAAACTATCATAAAATTTATAAACTTTCTTTATATCAAAAATATTTTGAGCATTTTTTATTAAATTAATATTTGTATATTTATTTTTATTTTTTAAAATTTCTAAAATTGCCAGTTTGATTTGTTCTGAGTTTTTTGGTTCAACGATTTTTCCCATTTTTGTCAGTTTTATAGGCATTCTGACGCCAGGTAAATTCGATGCGATTACTGGTGTTCCGGATAACATTGCTTCGGCCTGGACCATCCCAAATGCTTCGGTTTGGTTGATCGATGGCAATATGAGAATGTCAATTGATTTATAAAAAGAACTTAATTGACTACTACTTAAATTTCCAAAAAATAAATGATTTATTTTATATTTTTTTAATAATTTAACCACTTTATTGTAGTAATCATTTTCTCCAACTACATCTTTGTTGTATGGACCGGCAAAAACAAGGGTCATTGCTTCGTTGTTCAATTGTTTCATTGCTTCAATAAGATATTCAAGTCCTTTTTCTGAAGAAATTCGTCCGGCATATCCAACCCAAATACTAGCCTTTTTTAATTTTAATAATCTACTTAATAATTTTTTGTCTGGAACAGTTTTTTTAATTGGCGGCAAAACATCAATAGTTTTGTCTATAAACTTTTTGAAATAGGATAGGGAATCGATATAGTCTTTTGTATAAACAACGATTTTGTCAGATAAATACAACTGTATTTTCATTGAAATATTTAAAATAAAATTAACAATCTTTGTAAATAAGTTTCCTTCCAAAAATACTTGACAGTGAAAAATAGAAACAATTTTTTTCCCAAATATTTTTGCCATTATTGCCAATAATAATCCTTCAAAGTTAGGTTGATTTAATATGACTAAATCACATTTATTAATTTTATTTAAGAAATAAAAAATTGATTGCGGGGAGATAAAACCTTTGGAAATTTTAAACAAATAAGGCATTCGGATAATGGTTAGTTGATTGTGGATTACTTGATTGCTTAGTTTATGATCATGGAGAAAAGTAAGAACGGTTATCTCATTTTTTTTACTTGAATAATCAAGGATTCTTTTAGGTGAGATGGTGACACCTGATACATAAGGATAAAAGTATGGAGAAAAAAATAATATCTTCATCAAATTATTTTCTTAATTTCTTTAATAACAGAATTTAAGCTAAAAAATTTATACTGATATTTTATGTGTTTATCCAAAATATTATATATCCAAAAAATTTTTGATCTTTGACCCTGCCTGCCGGCAGGCAGGTCTTTGATCTTTGATTTTAGGTGAGATGCTATATCCCAATTATCTTCAACATAAATATCAAGTTTTAATTTTTTGATCATTTTTTCTTTAAACAAATATGGTTGCTCGTTTTTGTCATTAAAATAGTGACCGGAAAAATTTTTTTTTGGATCAATTTTTTTAACCCAATAATTAAAATCAATTTTTAATGATTCATAACGAGCTGAAATAATATAAGCCTTAATTTTTTTGTTTTTAATCAACTGATGGATAGTATCAATTCCTGATGCTGGCCAAAGACTGGATTTGTGTAAAAAATTCCAAATCCAGGATTCAAGTTTATTTTTGGGATAGTAAAACTTACTAAGATCCCGTTTAATAATATATTTTTTAATAAAAGCAATAATCGGCCGGGCAATTCGGGCTGGATTATAGAGAAGGACTCCATCAAGATCAAAGCCGACACGGAGTTGTTTTTTCATAATGGGTAAATTATACTAAAAACCATGTTGCCAGTACTTCTAAATCTCGGATTTTTAAAAATTTATACTTTTGGGGTATTTTTGGTTTTAGGATTTTTCTGGGCGATTTTTTTATTATGGAAAAATATTCGTTTAACATCATTTAAAGAAGAAGATGTATTTGATGGACTATTTTTATCCATGTTTGGCGCCCTTTTTTTTGGAAGATTAATTTTCGTACTTTTAAATTATAAAGACTTTGGTTTTAATTTATTGAAGTTTATTCTTATAAATGGTTATCCCGGCATATCTCTTTATGGATCAATATTCGGCGGCTTTTTGGTTTTATATTTATTTACCAATTCGCGGAAATTATTTTTTAACGACTTAATAGATTATTTTGTTACTTCACTTTTTATTGCTTTGGCCTTTGGAAAAATCGGGGCTTTTTTTTCTGGAGTAGAAATTGGCACAAAAACGAATTTTTTATTTAAAATAAAATATTTTGGCTTTGATGGGTATCGACATTTAGTCGGTTTATACGAAGGCTTGATGTTGGTAGTCGGGTTTTTAATAGCTTACAAAATATTATTTGAGATAAGAAAAGAAAGATATTATAAAGGTTTTCTTTTGAAGTTTTTTCTTTGGTTTTTGGCTTTAACGATTTTTCTGTTTGACAAAATTAAAGATAATCGTTTATACTACGTAGGTCTTAGTTTGGATTTTTTGGTTTCATTGATAATTCTGTTGACAACAAGTTTTCATTTTGTATATTATTTTAGGAACGGTATTTTAAATTTTATAAAGAATTATGGACAAAAAATTTTCAAAACGATTCATTCAAAAACAAAAAAAAATATTAGAAGAGGAAAGGACAAAAAATCTTAATCAAATAGAAGAACTTAAAAAAGATGATCCTTTCGCCGACCCTGATCATGTATCGGATAATGCTGCCGTTGATACCGACGTCCGCGAACAGGTAGGCCACGATACCATAGAGGCTGAAATTAAGGACTTGCAAAAAAGAGTCGGAGAAATAGATAATGCATTGAAAAAAATCAATAAAAATCAATATGGTTGTTGTGAACGATGTAAAAAATCTATTCCTGAAGCAAGGATGAAATTAATTCCGGAAGCTTCATTTTGTATTAACTGCGAAAAAAAATTGAGGAAATAGTATACTCATTTTTATGGGTGAGATTTCGTTGTCTTTTATTCTTGATTTTTTTCTATATTTATTTATACCTTTCATATTCGGATATTTGGCTAAAAAGATAAAAATATCCCCCTTAATCGGCTATATAGTTGGCGGTTTGATTCTAGGTAATATTTTTCCTGGCCTTTCATCGCACGAAGCCATAAAAAGTTTTGCTTATTTTGGAATTTTACTATTATTATTTACCTTGGGATTAGAAACAAATTTTTCTAAAATCCTTAATTTTAAAAAGTTTATTGTCATTGGAGGATTATTGCAGATAATAATTTCAATATTTTTTATTACTTTATTATCATTCTTTTTTAAATTTTCTTTTTTGCAGTCTTTTTTGATTGGAATAGCTCTTTCTTCTTCATCAACGACTATTGTTGTAAAATTAATTCAGGATAAAGGCGAACAAAATTCATTTATAGGTGAAATAGCCATCGGGCTGCTTCTTTTTCAGGATTTTGCTTTTATTCCGTTTTTAATCATCTTTACTTCAATCAGCAAAAATAATTTATCCTTTTTTACCATAAGCACGGAAATTATAATTAGTTTTGTCAAATCCGTACTAATAATTGGTAGCTTATTTTACGTTGGACAAAAAATTATTCCCTGGCTTTTTAATAAAATAGCCCGTAAGTCACGCGAACTTCTTAATTTATTTATTATTGTTTTTATTTTTTTTGTGACTAGTCTATCGATAGCTCTTAAAATTCCCAGTTTGATCGGAATTTTTATTGCCGGAATTTTATTAGCCCAGACTTTGGAACACTATCATATATTTTCCGAAGTCAGGCCAATCAGAGATTTATTAGGGGTGTTCTTCTTTATTTATATAGGTTCGAATATAAAGCTAATGATAATTTCCGGTTTTCTTCCCCAAATTCTTTTATTTACCACAGGAGTAATCTTGATCAAAATATTAGTGACATTATTTATATTTTTATTTTTACGCTTTCATTCAAAAACCAGTCTTAGTTTGGCTCTGTATCTTTTTCAGGTCGATGAGGATGCTTTTATATTATTATCAGCAGCTTTACTAAATAAAGTTATTTCTTATGAAAATTATTTATTTATCATTACCTCAACATTAGTTACTCTGATACTTACACCGGTGATGATTAATAATAGAAATAAAATTTACGCAACAATAAGGTCTTTTATAAAAAATTACCTGTCCTTCTTGGAAAAATTTATTGCCTACAGAATCGATAGTAATCAGTCCCCAATTGATACCTTAGAAATTAAAAATCATGTAGTAATTTGTGGTTACGGAAGGATAGGAAGTTATATTGGTCGCTCTTTGATGTTAGCAAATATTCCTTATGTAGCTATCGATTATAATCTTTATCAAGTTGAAAAAGCAAAGAAACAAGGAGCGAGTATTATTTATGGAGATCCGACAGATATTGATATTCTTGATTATGCTCAAGTTGATGAAGCAAAAATAATAATTTTGGCGGTCCCCGAGACGTCAGTCCAAGAAGCAATTATTCTTAATGCGAGAAAACTGAATAGAAACATTTTTATAATAAGTCGTGTTCATCGTCAGTTTGATCAGATTAGAATGAAAGATATGGGTGCAAATTTAGTCGTTCAACCAGAATTTGAAGCTTCTTTATCAATTATAAAAAAAATTTACCTTTGGCATAAGTTGGAAAAAGAAGATATTATAAATAAAATTAGGAGGCTTAAGATAGAGCATGGGATTTCATAAGAGAAATAGTATAATTTTTATTTTTGTTATCGTTTGTTTACTTTATTATTTATTTAAGTTCATTACTTCTTCGGTGTTTTTGAAAGGAAGAGATAAAATTAACGTAGTTTTTTATGGGGAAAGGACATATTTTTACTCGTTAGACCGAAAAAATGTCAACTACCAGTTAACTTTCTCTAATTTAATTAGAGTAATTGTTCCGGGCGGATACGGCAAATATAAAATCGGTGCAATTGGTAAATTGGCTAGTTTGGAAAAGAAATCTGACATTATTAAAAAAACTTTTTCGGCAGCAACTTCAACTTTAGTAGATCTATATTTTTATCAGAAGAAAACAACAATTTATTATGATAATTCCAGTTCTAAACAAACGCCAACCTTTATGGAAATTTTTTTTACCAATTCTAATGCTAATCTAATCGACAAACTTTTTCTCCTCGGCATTTTTTCAACAAATAATAAAGAAAATTTCCAAATAATTGACCTGAAACCTTTTGAATCAGAAGGTAATAATAACATTTTTGACTATAATTCTTTTTACAGAAAATTTCAAGGTAGTTTTTTTCAAAGAACTTATAGAAATTATGATATCAATGTTCAAATTGTCTATACAAAAAGTTATAAAACTGCCCAATTGATTAGTCAAATGATTGAGGGGGAGGGGATTCGCGTGGTAGATTTGTCGAATCAAAATAAAAACAGACGTGGCTGTTTACTGATAACTGATAAAGATACAAGTACAACAAAAATCTATCAACGTTTGGCAGATTTTTTCAAATGCCCCCTTCAGATAGGGGCAACAACGGTATCTGATATAATTTTAGTATTAGGAGATTTGGAAAATGAATGGGCCATCAACTAAATGACAAATGACAAAATTCAAATGTCAAATCAATTATAAATATTCAATAACAAATTTTTAAACATTTAATATTTGTAATTTGTCATTGAATTGTTATTTGACATTTGTTATTT
>Ga0172375_10011584_pt1 | contig 11206 bp, 2 predicted proteins | sample LakKiv1m_FD_114537 | JGI IMG/M metagenome (GOLD analysis project Ga0172375, IMG submission 114537) | Freshwater microbial communities from Kabuno Bay, South-Kivu, Congo - kab_092012_11.1m | ecosystem: Environmental > Aquatic > Freshwater > Lake | place: Democratic Republic of the Congo... | reverse complement strand
CAGGTGGCAGTTGACAGTGTAAAACAGCTTGTTTATGTGGTGAGGAGTGATCAGAAGTTTGCGCTTACGATCAACATCCTTATGAAGGATAAACCTGCACGGGCACTTGTTTTCGGAAATCGCAGGGATGAGACTGAATACCTCATGAAGGAGCTTAAGCGGTTCGGCATCAATTGCGCCCTGTTGTCGGGAGCGGTTCCCCAGAATGTCCGTACGCGGACGCTGGAGCAGTTTCGTGACGGGTCAATCCAGGTTCTTGTAGCGACCGGCGTTGCCAGCCGTGGGCTGCACGTAGAGGGTATATCCCATGTGATTAATTTTAATATTCCTGAAGATCCTGAAGAATATGTTCATCGTATCGGACGGACGGGCCGGGCGGGTGAAGTCGGTACGTCAATTACTTTTGCCTGTGAGGATGAGTCGTTTAAGCTCCCTGCAATAGAGGAATATATGGGGCGTTCCCTGTCTTGTTCTTATCCTGATGAATCCTGGCTTGTATTGCCTGAAGCAAAATATGCGCGGGAACCGGTCTCGCGGCGCCCGGATCACAGCCATCGTTCTGCCGGGGGACATCATCGCCAGGGCGGCAGGGGTGGGTTCAGGGGACACGGACGAAGATCTTCGCCAAGGCACGGTGGAAGATAGACTGCGGACCACAGACTACTGACTTCTTCTGATTTCTGATAACTCAGAATTCATGATTCCCTTCTTGCTCCCCCCCCCTTAATAAAGCTATAATACGAAAAATGGGATTTTATAGTTAGTATTTTGCAGGCATAAGCGCGCGTGGCGTGAAGCACATTGTGGCTATGTTACCTGTGTGCTGTGTTCGGAAACTGATGAAAAGAATTGTTTTAACTCTGGTGCTGTCAGTCCTGGCGCTGACCTTCCTGTCCTCACGTCCCGTTCTTGGACAGACCGATCATGGCGGAACAAATGTCACGTGGTCCGGCCAGCAGGTCAGCGGCGTACACTACAACATCAACACGCTGACCGTTAACGGCACAGTAACAGTCACGCCCAAGGTTTCGCTCGTTGTCACTGCAGCCGCTATCAATGTCAACGGTGTGCTTTCGGCCGATTTTGCGGGCTATGTGCCGGGCGATACGTCCAGCGGCCAGGGTGGCACGGGCGGGAACAACACAGGCGCTGGTGGCGGCGGCTACGGCGGCGCCGGAGGCAACGGAAATACAGGAGTCCTGGGCGGCACCAACTGGGGAAACCCCGATATCACAACCGAGAAAGATTCTCCGAATGAATTCGGCTCCGCCGGCGGCACGGCCTACTCATGTACCGGAGGAAAAGGCGGCGGTGCCATCAAGCTGGCGGCAACCGGGACATTGACTGTCAGCGGAGAGATCACCGCGGATGGGCAGAACGGCCAGACCGAGGCGGACGACGGCAGCGGTGGGGGGGCGGGCGGCAGTATCTGGCTGGACTGCAACACGCTCGCCGGTGGTGGGTTTGTGACGGCCTTCGGCGGAGAAGGACAAGACGTCGCGGGTAAAGGCGGTGGCGGCGGTGGCGGTCGCATCTCGGTCTACTGCAATATCAACAATTCCGGGATCTTTTACGACGTATCGGGCGGCTTTGGGCCGGGAGCTGCGACCGATGGTGGAAGCGGGACGTTGAGGATCAATGGTGCGGACGGGCCTCCTCCGGCGAGCAACTTCTGGGACCACGTCGGCTACGACTGGATCGTAGGCTCGGACCAGGTGATCGGCTACGTCCATACGAACGTGAATAATTTCATTGTCACCAACTGCACGGCTACCGTTGAATCCGGGGTTAAGCTTAAAGTCTACGCTACCAACATCATCATAGCAGGCAACGGCGTGCTCAACGCTAACGGGGCTGGAGCCGCGTCGATGCTAGGCACCGGGGTTGGCAACGATACCGGTGGCGGTTACGGCGGCGCTGGCGGTGACAGCTCCTATCTGGCTCCGGGCGGGTGGGCATGGGGGAACCCTTCAGCGACCAACGAGATGTGCTACCCTGACGAATTGGGTTCGAGCGCCTTTGGCGGCGGCGCCGGGGGTGGGGCTGTCCGGCTTGTGGGTTCTAACAATCTGAAGATTGACGGAAGCATTACCGCGAATGGCAATGACGGTGGTGGTGGCGGATCGGGAGGCAGTATCTGGCTGGACTGTGTTACGATGACTGGCACAGGAGTTGTGAAGGCTGCCGGGGGGAATGGAGGGAGCGGCTGTGGTGGCGGCGGTGGCGGGAGAATTGCGATTTACTGTTATACCAACAGTTCGTCAGTAAACCTGGGCTCATCGGCCGTGGCGCGCGGTTCGGGCAGCGGCGGAGGCGAAAACGGTCAATACGGAACCGTATGGTTGAATGACCACCTTGTTTTTACCAACTCATGGATGGACCAGGATCACGGTGGCGCGAACTGGATCATATCAGCCGATACGATGTCAATAGGCGGTACGCACACCGGCGTCGGTACGTTCCAGGTAAACAGTAACGTTACAGCCGCTGTTGTACGGGGCACGAAGCTGAATGTTTCAGCGATCAAAATCAATATCTTCGGAACACTTATGGCTGATGGTCGCGGCTATTCGTCGGGTGCAGGCTCACCCGGTGATGGGGCTATAGGGTACGACAATGGTCCAGGCGGTGGTGGCGGTTACGGTGGAGAGGGAGGAACTTCTCCTGTGCGTGCCGGTGGCCCGGCGTGGGGTAATCCATCCATAACGAACGAAATATTGCATCCCGATGAGTGGGGATCTGCCGGCGGCTACGCTTACGCAGCCGGTTACGGAGGTTCAGGCGGAGGCGCTATTAAGTTGAAATCATACAGTACAATGATAATCAATGGTGTGATCAGCGCAAACGGCAGGGATGGAGGCAATGCCGGTGATGATGGTAATGCAGGCGGTGCCGGCGGCAGTATCTGGGTGGACAGCTTCAGGCTTCAGGGCACGGGCACCGTAAGTGCGGCAGGCGGTGATGCGCAAAACCGGAGTGGTGCTGCTGGTGGCGGCGGCGGGCGCATATCGATCTACTATTTCGGCGAGATGAACCTGACGACGAATGTTACTGCCGGAGCTGACTTTTCCGGTGTAAAAACAGCAGCAGTGGTCGGCACCTGTAACATTGTTGTAGTGCCAATGGTCGGCACAGTGATTACTGTCCGCTAGTGATGGAATTGTCGATTTCAGATTGCCGAATGATGAGTTAGGAAGCGGCGGATTTAAGAAAGTCAGAAAAGAGAAAAGTGACGTATAGCGTGAACCACGTTGTAACCTCACGGTGAGACGGGTGAATAGGCTTGTTCAAATTTTGATGGCGGTGGTACTGGCAATGGCCGGAACGGCGAGCGCGCAGGTCAATATTGCCACCAATAACGGTTACTGGACCAACGCGGCCACCTGGTCAGCGGGCGTGCCGCAGTCTGACCACGACGTGGTCATCCCGTCCGGCATCACGGTTACGAACACGGGTTTGGCCACGAGCTACATCAACTCGCTCACGATTACCGGCACACTGACGCATGCGACCAATGTGGCCACTGAAGTGAACAAGATCAATCTCAACATCACAGGCAGTATGACCGTCGCCGCCGGCGGGGCTGTCAATGTTAATGGCAAGGGGTACGGTTTCAATGCCGCATCTACGACCATCGGGTATGGCCCGGGCGCGAGTCCGGGGCGCGCCGGCGCTTCGCACGGCGGTCAGGGTGCCAGCAGTTATGACTACACGGCTTCGACCGTGACTTATGGTTCGGTTACCAACCCGGTCAATTGCGGCAGCGGTTGTCCGGGCAGAAGTGCAGGCCAGGGTTCCAACGGGGGCGGCGCCATTATCCTGCAGGTTGGGGGGACGCTGACCGTGGAGGCGGGCGGACAGATCACGGCCGACGGCAATTTCGTAGCCGACCAGAGCACGGCGGCTGGCGGGTCGGTGAACATAACGGCGAATGCGTTTGCCGGGGGCGGCACCATCAGTGCCAAGGGAGGTGCCGGTGGGACTAATGCCGGCGGCGCGGGCGGTGGTCGCATCGCCCTGGTGGCCGGCAGCGGTGATAGCAGCCAGTTCAGCACGCTCACGGTGACGGCTGTCGGTGGCTCCGGCACTGCCAACAAGGCGGCGGCAGGGACCATTTATATGAAGGTTCCGGGACAGACCTATGGTACGCTGTTGGTGAAGAACCACGGTACTCTTGTCACTCCTGTAACGTCCTGGACGAACGAAATAAACCGCTTCGACACCATCATCACAACCAACTGCGGTGTTCTCGTCATCGGGACCAACGCCGTGCTGGACCTCACGGGGACGACTCTGGCGTCCGACAGCACGACGGCCTCGATCTTATCGCGGATCATCCTGGATTCAAATTACACCAACAGGTTTATCCTTCCGGCGGCATTTACTGTTGCAGGAACATTGTCGGTGAGCGGGACGAACACCTTTGTCTTGCCGGGCGACCTGACCATGGGGGCTGGCGGCATCTTCACGCATGAAGGACCCAACACGACCGAGTCGGACAAGCTCATCCTGAATATTGCAAGCAACGTGACGGTGCAGAGTGGCGGATCGATCTGCGTTAAAGGCAGGGGCTACGGCTGGAACGGATCGACGCTGGGATACGGACCGGGCGGGGCCAAAGGACGCTCGGGTGCTGCACACGGTGGCCAAGGCACGTATTTAGACGGCACTGTGTCGCTTATTACCTACGGGTCTGTGATAAATCCGGTTAACTATGGCAGTGGTTGCGCGGGCGGTACAGGGTCCGGCGGCGGCGGCGCCGCCATCCTGCAGGTAGGGGGAACCGTAACAGTGAACGCGGGCGGTAGTATTAATGGAGACGGCCAGCAAGTCAACGATAACAGCGCTGCAGCCGGCGGCTCGATCAAGATTACAGCCAATGCGTTTTCTGGAGGCGGTACCATCAGCGCCATTGGCGGGACCTGCAATACTGCCCGCGGAGCCGCTGGCGGAGGACGGATCTCGTTGGTTGCCGGCAGTGGGGTTCCTTCACAATTCGACACACTTACAATCAGCGCCCGGGGCGGTGATGGCGCTACTGACGGCGGAGCCGGCACAATCTACCTGGAGACCGCGTCGCAGGGCGCAAACCACGGTACAGTCTGGATCAACAACGGTGGACAAAACATGGACGCTTATACCGGCATTCCGTCTCACACCAACGGGGTCTACAATGAGCTCGCAAGCGCCACGGTGATTGCGACGAACAAAGTTGCCGTCATAGCCCCTAATAACACCACGATAGGTGACCTGCTGATCTACACGAACTGTACATGGACGCTGGGCGCAAACCTGCTCTACGTCAACACTCTCGAACATTCGCTGGAGAATCAGGCGGTAAGCGGCCCTGGCGCCATCAACCGGGTAGACAACTACTACCAGGTCATCTGGAGCGCACCGGTCATCAACAATATCGCGTCGACAAACCTCCAGCCCACGAGCGCGGACCTCGTTGGAACGCTGTCGGTAACAGGGACCGCATGCCAGGTCCTTGTGTATTGGAGCCCGAACAACAATGCCAATGCCGCGGCATGGCGGGCGGACGGCAGTGCGTCTAACCAGGTGGTCGGCACTTATACGAACGTCTCAGGGCTTTCTATTACCAGCATGGTTGCCGTCGCCGCCAGCGTGCCATACTACTGGACTATGGTGGCGTCGAATGCGGTGACCAACATCTGGGCGACCCCCAACCTGAGCTTTGAAACGGTGGGAAGTCCGGCAGTGAACAACAGCGCTGGGGCGGCGAATGTGCAGTCCACTTCCGCGACACTGCGCGGTACGCTGACGGACGGAACGTATGCAAGCGGGTATATTGCCTGGGGCGACAACAACCCCGGCACTGACAATACTGGCGAATGGGATCATGTCGAGTCGCTTGGCGTGGTACAGGAGGGCGTGCAGTTCTCCACAAATGTCACGGGGTTGAGCGCAATGACGGTCCACTACTACCGTTGTTATGTAACGAACCAGGTGTCATATGGCTGGTCGGCGGTATCCGAATTCACGACTGCCAATACGGCAACCAACAGCGGCTCCTGGACGAACGCGGCCATTTGGTCCGCAGGCGTGCCTCAATCTACAGATTTTGTTTTCATTCCTGCGGGCATAACGGTCACCAACACGGGGCTTGGACCATATACGATAAAGTCGCTCATGGTTGCCGGCACGCTGACGCACCAGACCAACACCTCTACGGAAGTGAACAAGATCAACCTTATCATTACCAGTAACCTGACAATTCAGGCTGGCGGGGCTGTCACTGCTAATGGCAAGGGGTACGGATGGAACGGAACAACAGCCGGATACGGGCCTGGGTTCGCCATAAACCGCTCCGGGGCAGCGCATGGAGGACAGGGAGCGCAAGGATTGAGCGGGGCACCGTCACTAATTACGTATGATTCTGTGACCAATCCTGTCATGTTGGGCAGTGGTTGTTCCGGCGGTAGTGCTGCCAATGGGTCCGGTGGAGGTGGAGCCGTCATCCTGCAGGTGGGGGGAACCGTGACAGTGGAAGCAACCGGTATAATCACGGCCGAAGGTAATTTTGTGGCCGACCAGAGTACGGCGGCTGGCGGCACGGTAAACATTACGGCGAACGCATTTTCTGGAACCGGGACCATTAATGCCAAGGGCGGTGCCGCGGGTACAAATGGTGGTGGTGGTGGTGGTGGCCGGATCGCTCTGAAGGCAGGAAGCGGCACTTTGGCTCAGTTCGACACGCTGACGATCACGGCGGCGGGCGGCTCGGCTACGGGCTACAAAGCGGCGGCAGGGACCATTTATATGAAGGTTCCGGGGCAAACTTATGGGACTCTCCTGGTGAAGAGCCATGGATCAGCAACGTCAGGTGGCGCGCTCACTTCCTGGGAGAGCGAAACCAACCGCTTCGACAGCATCATTACGACGAACTACGGCGTGCTCGCTATCGGAACGAATGCTGTGCTGGACCTCACGGGGACGGTGCTTTCGTCTGACAGCACAACAGCCTCGATCTTATCGCGGATTATTCTGTATTCAAATTACACCAACAGGTTCATCCTGCCGGCGGCCTTTACTGTTGGGGGAACATTGTCGGTGAGCGGGACGAACACCTTTATCCTGCCAGGCGACCTGATTATGGCATCCGGCGGTATTTTTACGCATGAAGGACCCAACACGACTGAGTCGGACAAGCTCATCCTGAATATTGCAAGCAATGTGACGGTCCAGAGCGGTGGGTCGATCTGCATTAAAGGAAGGGGCTACGGCTGGAACGGATCGACGCTGGGATACGGGCCGGGCGGGGCCAAAGGACGCTCGGGTGCTGCACACGGTGGCCAAGGCACGTATTTAGACGGCACTGTGTCGCTTATTACCTACGGGTCCGTGATCAACCCAGTCAACTATGGCAGTGGTTGCGCGTACGCTGCTGGGTCCGGTGGAGGCGGAGCCGCCATCCTGCAGGTCGGTGGAACCGTAACAGTGAACGCTGGCGGCAGTATTAATGCCGATGGCCAGCAGGTCAACGATGACAGCGCTGCAGCCGGCGGCTCGGTTAACATCAGGGCAAACGCGTTTTCTGGAAGTGGTACCATCAGCGCTATAGGCGGGACCTGCAATACTGCCCGCGGAGCCGCTGGCGGAGGACGCATCTCATTGGTTGCCGGTAGCGGGGGTCCTTCACAATTCGATACACTCGCCATCAACGCCCGGGGCGGTGATGGTGCTACTGACGGCGGAGCCGGAACGATCTACCTGGAGGTTGCGTCGCAGGGCGCAAACCGCGGCAACGTCTGGATCAATAACGGCGCCCAGAACATCGATGCCTATACAGGAATTATGCCTCACACCAACGCGGTGACAAACGAGCTGCAGTATGCCGCGGTGATTATGACAAACAAGTGTGGCGTGTTTTCCACGAATTCAACAGCGATCTGCGACCTGCTCATCCATACGAACTGTTACTGGGCGTTGAGTACCAACATGCTGACGGTGAATACATTCGAGCATCAGCTTGAGAATCCTTCCATAGATGGCCCGGGCCAGACCAACCGGGTGAGCACCTACAGCAATGTCCTCTGGCTGGCGATCCGGAACACGGCGGCCACGAATATTACAGCCACAACTGCGGACCTGTGTGGCAAATTGAATGCGACGAACACCAACTTCGATATCTACGTATACTGGAGCACGAACAACAATGCCAATTCCGCAGCCTGGCTGGCCGACAGCGCCGCTACGAATAAGGCGGTTGGATCCTTCACGAACGTGAGTTTGTACGCCGTCACGGGTTCGGTCTCATCATTGAGTTCCGATACGACGTACTACTACACCATGGTCGCATCCAATACGACGACATATCACTGGGCCAAACCGAACGCTAGCTTTATGACCATGGCCGCACCGGTAGTCAGCAATGGCACACCCTCATCCGTGTCCGCGACCTCCGCGACACTGCGCGCGACGCTGACGTACGGCTCAATTGCGAGCGCCTGGATCTGCTGGGGCATGGAAGACGGCGGCAAGTCCGGTACGGGCAACTGGAACCGTGTGGAATCGATCGGTACAGTCGTTGAAGATGTGGAGTTCTCAGTCCTGGTTTCGCCGCTGGTTACCAACCAGACCTACTGGTACCGCTGTTACGTCAGTAACGAGACGGGAACAGCATGGTCCGATCCCGCGACGTCTTTCAGCGGGAAGCTTGTCGACGAGACGGGCGTCGGGCGGATCCTGGTGCAGAATTATTCGATTACACTGGGAGGCACGGTGACGTCCAATTCCACCCCGCTGGTTAACGGCCAGACCGCGGAAAACTCGGTACTGTTTATGAGTTTTTCCTCTTCGGGGCAGGATCAGCCACGGTATGTATTCCCTGACGTTTACCTGTCGGGCACCAATATCATTGTACGCCGGGCCGCTCAGAACGGGAATACGGTTGTTGTAAACGCCTCGGTGGTGCAGTTCGATACGAGCGCCGTGAAGGTGCAACAGGGAACGTTCAGCATGAGCGGGAGCGCAACCACCACGAACATTGCCATAACAGCCGTCGATACAAACAAAGCCGCATTCGCCTTCTCCCAGATGTTCGGGGACGCCGGCAGTTCGGATAAATGGTACGCTTACTCTGTCCGCGGATATTTCTCGGATGCCAGTCACCTGACGTTTGTGAGGTCGACCGGAGGCGACAGTTATACTGTGGACGGGCACTGGTACCTGTTCGAGGCCGTGAGCAACCTCTTCAGTGTGCAGGAGCGAGATATCGTGGTCAATGGCGCAAAAAGCGCGACAGCGGCCATCAATGCCGTCACCACGAACGAAACATTCCTTATCTCGTCACACAGCACAACGGAGAGTGCAGACGATGCGCAGGACGGCTGTGTCCGGGTATGGCTGGACAGCAGTACACAGGTGAAGGCGCAACGGGCCAATACGGCCGACCGGGTGGACGTGCATGTGTTTGTCGTTTCGGCCCCGGGGATGACGGTCCAGCGCGGCGACTTCGATTATATTTCGAGTTTCACAACGCAGACGGACCCCATCACGGCCGTGAACCCCGACTATTCGATGGCGTGGTGTCCCTCGCAGAACGGGCGGATGGAGGCGAGCGATACTGCCGATAGTGACGGTGTTTCCCGCGCCCATCAGCGGGTCGGGCTGGACAGCGCTACGATGGTTCGCGGCACGCGCGGGCTTACTGGCGCCGCGGCGGTCGGCAACTGGGAAGTGGTGGACTGGAGCGGCCTGCTTGGCAATCTTGTCGGGGTGCGCAACCTGGGTCCGTCGCAGGTCACGAACTTCTCGGCGCGGCTCAACGCGACGCTGTATGCGCCGACAACCAATCTCACCGTTTATGTCCATTTTGGTGTGACAAACGGGGGCACTAGTTACGGGGGTTGGTCCGAAAGCTACGAGGTGGGCTCCTGGACGAATGTTGCGTGTACGAACATCAGCTATCTTAAAACCGGGCTTTCGGACAACAGCACGTATTGGTATACGTTCCGCGCCACGAACAGCACAACGAACATCTGGGCAAGCCCAAGCTGGATGTTTTCCACGCCGGTTTCAAGTAACCCCCATCATCCTTTTGACTGCTCGCTTAGTCAGACAAATATTGTCATCCAGGTTAACGGCGGGCGGACGGGTACCATTTACACTCTCCTTGTATTTAACAGCAACCTGACAAATGCGGCATCGGTGCTGTACCGGGCAAGTAATACGACGTCATTTACCTATATTGACACGAACGCGCTTGGTTCAGTGGACAGGCGTTTCTATCTGGCAACTGAAACCACTTCAGGCGTCATATCTACCAGTTCGTGGGTTTTTACCGCATTCCGGAAACAGCTTGATACCAATGCGTGGTACAAGTATGCGCTTGGGATAGATTATGGGGTGGCCAATAAACTGAATTCCACGCTTGGCAGCCAGCTGGCGCAGGGGTTGGCCGGAAATAATACCAAAACCATTGCAGATCTTTTCTACCTTCTGGACACGAATGGTAACTGGCAGATGTGTTACCTGAACGGTAGCGGGATATGGTGCGATTACAATTCAGGCAATGCGACTAATACCACAGTCCTGCCGTGGCAGAGTTTCTGGATAAAGAGGAGAATTAACGGCAGTAATGCCTCGCCGATTTATTCGGGGTATTGTTTCAGCAACGCAGCGCCCGTGACATTCCGGTCGAATGACTGGCATATGATAACATGGCCCCTGCCGTGGGACAGGATGGAAGGCGATGGACCGCAACAGGGGTGGGGCTTCGCGGCGGCGGGCGGGCAGAAGGGCGGGAGCTGGCTTAATTCGGATGTGCTGACGGTCGGGGACGGTGCTGATTTGAGGTTTTATCATGTGGGTACCAACGGCCGGTGGTACGCCGTGGGTCAGACCAATCCGGCATCAACTGTTACTTTGCACATAGGTGATTCCTATTACTATATGCATCGAGGCACGGGCATGACCTGGACGGCGACGGGACAGTAGGGTGGGCAGACAGGGGAAGCGGAGACTTGGAGACTGGGAGAAGGGGACATGTGGTCGGTGAGCAGTCGGAGCAGATGTCAGGATAACAGACCACAGACTACAGACCACGGACCACAAACTACTGACTTCTATCTTCTTTCTTCTCCGGCAGGGGATCGAGAATCCAGCGCTTGTTGAACCAGAACCATTGACCGGGATTACTGCGAATTGCATCGTCGATGATTTTCATTACAGCCAGTGTCAT
>Ga0172375_10011583_pt1 | contig 11207 bp, 5 predicted proteins | sample LakKiv1m_FD_114537 | JGI IMG/M metagenome (GOLD analysis project Ga0172375, IMG submission 114537) | Freshwater microbial communities from Kabuno Bay, South-Kivu, Congo - kab_092012_11.1m | ecosystem: Environmental > Aquatic > Freshwater > Lake | place: Democratic Republic of the Congo... | reverse complement strand
TTGAGCTGGGCCTTCGCCTGGGAGGCGGCATCATACTCTCCCTCCAGGAGAGCCGTAACAGGCTCTCCATAAAGCAGAAGGGCACCTACCGCATCATGTGCCTGGGGGAATCTACTACTGCCTCTGGCAGTTGGCAACGGTGGTCGGTAGGAAACTATATCGCTTATCCCTATCAACTCGAAGAGATATTAAATCAGCGCAATATAGGGATTACCTTCAGCGTGATTAATAAGGGGATTATTGGAACTAATACCTCTTTTATCTTGAGTGAGCTGGAATTCAATCTCAATGAATATAACCCCGATATGGTGATTACCATGATGGGGGTTAATGATAGTGGAGTCCATATGCCCTATGATACAACTTCTGCCTCCGGGCTTAGCTACTTCTGTAATTCACTGAGGACCTACAAGCTATATAGGCTCTTGTGGCTGCATATGGTAAATAAGTTCAGGGAAATGGGGATGCATAAGACAGATAGAGCTCGCGAAGATATTAATACGCATAACAGAATTAACGTAACCGGCCTGAAAGAATACTATCTCAGGAAAGGATTTTTAGCGCAATCACCCCCATATACAAAGAAAGGCCTTGGCCCAGGACAAGAAAGCTGCATTAGCTATGTTGAGACCGGGAAGCTTTATAAAATGCAACATAAAATCCCCCAGGCAGAAGAGGCATTCAAGAAGTCAATAGCGCTATGCCCCTATAACAGCGAGGCTCATATTGAATTAGGCAGGCTTTATAAAACACAACTCAATCTCTTCCAGGCGGAAGACGCATTCAATAAGGCCATCGAGTTAGATTTGAAAAATTCTTCGGCGTATATTGAATTAGGCAAGCTTTATGACATAGAGGGAGAGTGGTTTATTAAACCAGAATGGAAACTGAAGCAGGAGCTGGAATTAAATCCTAGTAGCGCCGGGGCATATGTCGAACTAAGCAGGTTTTACAGAGAAAGAGGCCAATTCACCAGGGCTGAGCAGGTGCTAGAGAAGAGCCTTTTATTAAACTACACGAATGATGGGACCTATTGTGAGTTAGGTAAGCTTTACAGGGATATGCATAAAACCTCCCAGGCCGAGGAGGCTTTCAAAAAGGCCATAGAGATTAGTCTTAGCAACACCGACGCATATTGTGAGTTAGGTAAGCTTTACAGGGATATGCATAAAACCTCCCAGGCTGAAGAGGCTTTTAAAAAGGCTGTAAGGGTTTGCCCTCCCAACCCCCAGGCATATTTTGAATTAGGCTGCCTTTATAGCAGGAACGGAAAATTCTCCCAGGCCGAGGAGGCATATAAGAAGACTATAGAGCTCGAGCCTGGCGGCGCTGACGCATATTTCGAATTAAGCAGGCTTTATAAAGAGCAGGGTAAATTAAGCCAGGCTGAGGATATTCTTAAGAAAGCCATAGCTCTAAGACCCAAGAATTTTATGGAATACGCGGAATTTTATTTTGAGCAGGGGAAAATAGAACAAGCCCAGGAGGTACTCAAAGTAGCCATAGGGGCTAGTCTCGGCGACGAGAGGTTTTTCGCTGCCTTAGCAAACCTTTACAGGCAGTCAGGCAAGCCTGAATTGATGCGGGAGTATTATGATAAGGCGAGGGAGCTGGTATCAAACTATTATAATCCCTTGACCGTTGCCAATTACCGCAAGCTCAAAAAAATCCTGGAGCGCAGAAAGATAAAACTTGTCTGCGCACAATACCCCCTGCGCAGTATAGAGCCGTTAAAGAGGATATTTACAGGCGAGGGAGACATTGTATTTGTAGATAACGAAATAGTGTTTAAGGAGGCGTTAAGTAAGGCAAGGTACTCCGAGTATTTTAATGATATGTTCGCCGGAGACTTTGGCCACTGCACGGTTAAAGGAAACAGGCTCCTGACTGAGAATATCGCCAACACTATATTAAAAGAGGTCTTTAAGAAATAAATGCGCACAACTCCAATATCTAAAACCAAGCTGCCGCTTAGGCAGAAGGCAGCCTTAGTAACAGGCGGCATATTTTTCTGTCTGATTTTTCTTGAAATAGGCCTCAGGCTGGGGGGCGGGATCATGCTTTTCCTGCAGGAGCGCCATAACAGGGTTTCCCTTGAAAAAAAAGGCGCCTATCGTATCATGTGCCTGGGGGAATCCACCACTGCCTTAGGGGGCAACAGTTCATACCCCTATCAACTTGAAGAGATCCTAAATCAGCGCAGCAAAGAGGTTACCTTTAGCGTAGTCAACAAGGGTATTAGCGGCGTAAGCACATCATTTCTTATAAGTCAACTAGAGCCTAGCCTTCACGAATATAAGCCGGATATGGTGGTTACTATGATGGGAGTAAATGACAGCGGAGAGCACATCCCTTACGAATCATCAGCCGCCATTTCGAAGTTAGCGTCTTTCTACAAGTCTCTGAGGACGCGTAAACTGATCAGGCTCCTGTGGCTGCATATGGTATCCAAGGTCGCAGAGATGGACCCGCGCAAGATGGAGAACAGGGAAGTTTCGCATATCGCTTCAGAAAAGTATCAGGACTATATTAAATTAGGTAAAATTTATAATGACCAGGGAGAATTTAATAACGCTGAAAAGATTCTTAAAAAGGCCATAATGTTGTTTCCTGCGAATGCCGGGGCGTATATTGAATTGGGCAGGATTTACCAGGAACGCGGCGCCTCCCCGGAAGCAGAAGAGATATTAAAAACGGCTATTCAATTGAGCCCTAATGACAGTAGTACGTATCTTGAATTAAGCAGGCTTTATAAAGGAAAGTGGAATATCACTGCGGCAGAAAAGATGATCAAAAGAGCCATAGAGCTAGACCCAGGTAATGCGCAGGCGTATATCGAGTTAAACTTACTTTATAGAAGCCAGCGGAATCTTATCGGAGCCCAGGAGATACTTAAGAGGGCCATTGAAATTAACTCTTATAACGCTGACACATATTTTGAATTAGGCGTGGTTTATAGCATGAGAAAAAGTCTTCTCCAGGCAGAAGAGGCATTCCTGGAATCACTGGAATTGAATCCTAAGAAAGACGAAACATATCTAGAGTTAGTATGGCTGTATTTAAGCCAGGGCAAGTTCATGCAAGCCCAGGAGCTGCTCAGCAAGGGCGTAGCTATAAATACCAGTAGCGAGAGGCTATTTGCTGCCCTGGCAAATATCTGCAGGGAAACAGGCAAGCCTGAATTGATGCAGGAGTATTATGATAAAGTAAAGGGGCTTAGGTCAAGTTATTACAACTCTCTTACCGTCAATAATTACCGTAAGCTTAAAATAATTCTGGACCGTAGAAAGATACAATACGTCTGTTGTCAATACCCCCTGCGCAGCATAGAGCCTTTAAAGAGGATATTTAAGGAAGAAAAAGGCGTAATATTCGTGGATAATGAACAAATATTCAAAGAAGCCTTACTTAAGGCATCTCAGGAAGAATATTTTAGCGATATGTTCGCCGGAGACTTCGGCCACTGCACCCACAGGGGCAACAGGCTCCTAGCCGGGAATATCGCCGACACCATCTTAAAGGAAGTATTCAAAAAATGAGTAAGCATGGTTGAACCTTCCAAGATAATAACCCCGCTTAGGCAGAAGATCTTTTTAGTAGCAGGGGGCATGCTCGTCTTCTTATTTCTTCTTGAGTTTGGCCTGCGCTTGGGCGGTTTTGTTTTCTTGTCTGTTCAGGAATACAGGAACCAGCTTGCCATAAGGCAAAGGGGTGCCTACCGCATTATGTGTTTAGGAGAATCTACTACTGCGTTGGGAGGGGGGAATTCATACCCCAGCCAACTTGAGAATGCCCTCAACGAGCGAGGCATAGGAATAAAATTCAGCGTAATAAATAAAGGAGAGCCATGCGTTAGCACGGCAGGTATAGTGTCTTCCTTAGAGGCCAATCTTGACAATTACCGTCCAGATTTGATTGTTGCCATGATGGGTATAAATGACGATAACTCTCATATGCCGCAGGAGATTGTTCTAAGCGCGGGGGCTGCTTCCTTTCCGGGGCCCCTTAGAACATACAAGCTTATCAGGTTGCTTTGGTTACGCGGTATAACAAAAGCCAGCAAGCCCGGAGACAATAATACAGTTCCCAGGGAAATGGTAACGCAAGAGGCTAAAGAACTGAATCATAAAAACGAAATGGCACATATTGAGCTGGGTGAGTTATATAGCCGCCAAGGTAAGTTTAGTAAGGCGGAAGGGGAGTTTAAAAAAGCCATAGGACTTAACCCGAACTACTCCGGGACACGCATTAGTCTAGGCCTGTGTTATGTAAGCCAGGGCAGGTTCTCTGAGGCGGAAGGGGAGTTTAAAAAAGCCGTGGAGCTTAACCCGGAATCCGAAGGGACATACACTGCCTTGGGTTCATACTATATAAGCCAGGGTAGGTTCTCTGAGGCGGAACAGTTATTGAGGCAAGCCGTAGCTGTCAATCCTGACAATGACAGGGTATATGGCAGGTTAGCGGCGTTTTATGCTGAGACAAAAAACTATAAGTTGCTGGAAGAATATTGGGAGAAAGCCCGCAGTATGCGCAAGGCATATTATCAGCCCGTCACAATCAATAATTACCGCAGATTAAAACAAATTCTAGATAAAAGAGGCTTGCGCTTGGTATGCGTGCAATATCCTGTTCGCAGTATCGAACCATTAAAGAAGATGTTCGGCCAGGAGAGAGGCGTAATATTCGTGGATAACGAAAAGTTATTCAAAGATGCTTTAAAGAACTTAGGATATAAAGAGTATTTTACCGATACGTTCGCCGGAGACTTTGGCCACTGCACCCCCAGGGGAAACAGGCTCCTAGCCGGGAATATCGCCAAGGTAATCCTGGAAGAAGTATTCAAAAAGCAGGAATAATCCTACCCAAGGCCCGCCAATACCCGCACAACAACCTGATTAAAAATAAATGTTAGTTTCTTTTTTCTCCTGCGTCTATTATAAGTGAGTGCACAAGAAGAAAAGGAGGCAGAGAAATGGGAAAAAGAGTTTTTATTATTTCCGGAGTCCTTTTGTTTACGCTGGGTTTTAATAATCATATTTTTTCTTCGGATATGGCCTGGCAGGATATAGGCGCAGGTAATCTGGATATAAGGACGGCTTGCCTGGTTACGGATAATCCCGGGGTAATCTATATTGGTTCAAAGAACAGGGTATTGAAAACGGAAGACGCGGGGAAGAGATGGAGAGCCCTTTTGTCTGTAAGCGGAAGAAACAGCAATATAAATTTTCTTTATTTTAACCCCCAGGATAAGAATTTAATATATGCGGCAAGCGGTAACGGACTATTTTATAGTTTCGACCGGGGAAAAAGCTGGCAGAGAATATTTAAAGGGAAGAACTATACGGAAAATGAATGCAGGGGCCTGGCTATTTCTAAAAATAATATTTATTTGATCACGGCAGGAGGCCTTTTTTTCAGCCAGGATAACGGCCGCAATTGGCATAAAACAACAGGTCTGGGCAGCCAGGAGATGTTTAGTATTGCCTGCGACAGGAGAGAGCCGGATTGTATCTATCTTTCTTCTGCGGCAGGAGTATTCAAAAGCAGGGATGGAGGCTGCAGCTGGAAGAAAGCCTTTTTTATCTCTGCCGCTGAAGAGCAATTTGAAGAAGGGGGAGAAGGCGAGGAAGAGAGAAGAACAACGGAAAATGTAATAATTATCCGTATCGACCCTAACAATCCAGGCCATATTTATCTATCTACCCCAAAAGGCATTTACGCAAGCAGCGATAGAGGGGATAGCTGGGAGGCTCTTAGTAGCTCGGGTTTTATTGAATCCAAAATAAGGTTTTTGTTGGTTTCCGATGAAGGGGGTATTTATGCGCTTGGTTCAAAAAGAGTTTTTAAGTATTCTCAAGGATATTGGCAGTCAATATCATACGGCCTGGAGGCCGGAGAGTTGTATTCTTTGAATTCAGGCAGAGGAGGAGATTTGTATGTATGCGCAGCCAGGGGTTTATTCAAGACCAATGCCCTGTATTTTAAGGGGCAGCAGGCGCAGCGGGTTATTTCAGTGTATTTTGAGGATGAGCCGGAGATCTCCGAAGTCCAGCGGGCTGCAATCAAATATGCAGAGGTAAGTCCTGAGAAAATCGAACGCTGGAGAAAGCAGGCAACCAAGAAAGCCTGGCTGCCTCAGGTGAGCGTAGGTTTGGATAGAGAAGCAAGCGACCTTTGGCACTGGGAGACAGGCTCTACCACTAAGAGCATAGATGACAGCCTCAGGAAAGGCCGCGAGTATGTAGGCTGGGATGTGAGCATAAGCTGGGATCTGGGGGAGTTGATTTGGAATGAAGACCAGACTTCTATCGATGTCCGTTCAAGGCTGATGGTGGAGTTACGGGATGATATCCTGGATAATGTGACCAAGTTATATTTTGAGCGGATACGCCTCAAGATGGAGATAGACAGCATCCCAATTGAAGATTACAGAAAGAGGATGGATAAGGAATTAAGATTAAAGGAACTCACCGCTTCGCTCGATGCGCTTACCGGAGGTTATTTCTCCGGCTCCGCTAATCTGCGCATGGGGGACTCAAAGATCCTGAATTAAAAACCTGAGCCCATTCCCGCAACTAAGACTTGAATTTTATTATCCGCTAGTTTATAATAAATACATTCCGATAAAAATCAAAACCTTTTATAAGGCTTAAAGTTAGGATTAGTTTAAAAGATCAGCGTATTCGTAAAAACTTAACTTCATTAAACGGAAAGGAGCTGCAGCATGCATAGCGATAATCTGAAGAAATTGATAGAGAACATAGAGAAGGTTATTGTGGGCAAGACCGAGACGGTGAAGCTTTTGCTTGTGGGTCTTCTGACCAATGGGCACATTCTGATTGAAGATGTCCCGGGCCTCGGTAAGACCATGCTTGCCCTGGCCATGGCTAAATCTATAAGCGGTGATTTTAAGAGAATCCAGTTTACGCCTGACCTCCTGCCTTCCGACGTCAGCGGAGGGTTTGTCTATAATCCCAAGAGCGGAGATTTCGATTTTAAGAAGGGCCCGGTATTTACCAATATACTCCTGGCTGACGAGGTCAACCGGACCACTCCCCGTACGCAGTCCGCGCTCCTGGAGGCTATGCAGGAATATAAGGTATCCTTAGAGGGAAAAACCTTTGCCTTGCCCCAACCTTTTATGGTAGTAGCTACTCAGAACCCCATAGAATATCAGGGAACTTATCCTTTGCCTGAGGCGCAGATAGACAGGTTTCTTATGAAGATAAGCATAGGTTATCTGAATCCCAAGGAAGAGGTACAGGTTATTTCGGGACAGAAAAAACAACATCCTATTGAGGATCTGGGGTCGGTTCTAAACTTAGAGGATGTTTTGGTGTTGCAGGATGAAGTCAAGAAAATAGAGGTTTCTTCCAGTGTTTTGGAATATATCGTACAGCTGGTTTCTCTGACGCGTCATAGGGAAGAAGTCAAGCTGGGGGCCAGCCCGCGCGCTTCCATCGCGCTTATGAAGGCCTGCTCTGCATGGGCCCTGCTGGAAGGCAGGGATTATGTCATTCCTGACGATGTAGCCAAGCTGCTCCCCTGGGTATTGAAACACAGGATAATATTGCAACCTAAGGCGCTTATATCGGAGATGACCCCCGATTTTGTCATCTCTGAATTACTTAAAACCACCCCTATACCTTAAGATACGCATGTTAAAGGCTTTCCTTAAGAAGTGGATTTTTCTCTCCCTCATTATTGTATTTGACCTCGTCATAGGTCTGAGGACATCCAGGCAATTTTTCTTCTATTTTTTCTGGTTTTTGATTTCCTGGGTATGCCTGTGCTGGCTTTGGGTAGTCACAGAGTACTTTTTTGTCAAAATATATTTAAAAAGAAGCATGGTAAGAAAAATAGAAGAGGATGATTTTCTGGAGATAGAGACATTGGTTAAAAACAAGAGCCTCCTGCCGATATTTCATCTGGTGTTGGAAGATTACCTTTCCTGCGCCACGCCCCAGGAAAGACAAAAGAGGGTTTTGCTGGAATATATAGGGCCTAAATCAACGCTAAGCATAAAGTATAACTGTTGGTGCCCCCTTAGGGGTAAGTATAATGTAGGCCCCTTCTTTTTATATATCTTTGATCCCTGGGGTATTTTCTTTTTGAAAAAAACCTATCCCCTCCCGGCTGAATTATACGTTTATCCGCAGACATTCCATGTGCACAAACTTCCGGAGCTAACAAAGGGTACCGCTCCCTGGTTTGGCATAGAGACCAGCCGCGTCAGCGGAGATGAGCATGAGTTTTACGGGATCAGGGAATATAAGTCGGGAGACCCCATAAAGAAGATCCATTGGCTTACTACCGCGCGCAAGAATAAGTTGATTGTTAAGCAATTCCAGCATCAGGTTTTTTACAGGGCAACCATTATTTTTAACCTGGATAAGGAGAAGAACTTCGGCCAGGGCAAAGAGAGTGTGACCGAATATACCATAAAGATCGCGGCATCTGTGGCGAAGTATCTCCTGCAGCGCGATGTATCTCTGGCAGTTATCGCGCATGCGGCGGAGATGGTTCAGATACCTTTTAACAAAGGCCCGGAACACCTGGAAGATATAATGAAGTTTTTGGCGGTTGCGCAACCGGAGAGCAGGGTAAGCCTGGGTGAGATTTTTGAGGAGTTCTCAAATTTTATACCCAATGACTCAAGCCTCATAGTCATAATGCCGGATACCGACTGGGAATATATGCTGGCTATGCTCTCTCTGCAAAAAAGGGATATTTGTATGGTGCCCCTCATCCTGATCTCGTCTTCTTTCTTGGCAAATGCCGATAAAAAGAAGGCTATAAAAGATGTGCAGATGAATCTGCCGCAGGAATTTGGTTCTGCCCCGCTGTTCTTCTCCCGCGGCGAGAGCCTGGAAGGGCCGTTCCTTCAATATTGACATGGAAAGAAAAGAACGCTATCTTTTTGCTGAATTCCTGATCACCTATTTCCTCCTCCTGATAATTACCTTTCTGTTCGGAGAGAAAATTGCAAACTACAGGGTTTATCTGGCCGCAGGTTTGGTAGCTGGCTTTATTTTCAGCTGGTATACGAAAAATAAGCCCTTTGCCTTGACCAGGTACGGCATTAATATCGCTTTTGCCGCAGTATCTTTCTGGGTCATTTATTCTGTGTGGCACTCCTCGTTTTCTTATAACGAGGTTATACTCATATTTATACAAGGCGGCATATTCTTAGAAATTATCCTCAGCTTTGACAGTTCCAATCCCTCCTCGCTTACCTATCTGCAGACATTAAGCCTTCCTCTTTTTATGTGTTTCCCCGCATTTGTAAAACAATACGATAATACCCACATTATCCTGGTATTGGCGTATTTTATCGGCTGGGCAGTGATACTGAAGGTTAAGTTTTACGAGTCCTTCAAGCCGATAAAAAACAAGGCCTTTAACAGGTATTATTCCTTTATCATGTCGGTACTTTTATTTGCGTTGATCGTATTTATCTCCTGGGAGTTCTTCCAGCATATTTTATTAGGCAAGATTGAAAAGGGAGGGCTCTTGCTTGACGAAAGCGGAGAGGTGAAGATAAAAGAAGATGCCAAGGAGAAGGAGTTTTACGAATCGCAGGATGACCTCCAGAACAGGATAACGCGTTTAATCCCCGACTTCGAATATAAAGAGGACAGGCACGAGACGTTATACATGCTTAGTTCTCTTCTTAAGGAGTCTACCGATACTATGGAGGTCAAGAAGGCCGAGAAGGGGCTCATCGACAAGCTGAATAGGCCGGGGCCTGGCTTAGAGCCTTCCGAGCGCGAAGAAATGACTGTCCTGATTAAGGATTATGTGGATAAGAAGATCTCCATCAGTTCTCAGAGGGCAAGAAGCAATATTATGAGTTCCATTAAAAGTAATCCTTTTAGCATAGAGCAGAGGATGACTATTTCAGGCCGGATTAACAAGATGCAGGATAGCGCCTCCCGCCAAGAGTTAAATGAACACGCAAGGGCAGCTCGGGACGCAATCAATAATTCTTCGGTAAGCAAATCTGCGAAGAGCCAAATGAACGGGGCAGTTCAGAGCATTAAGGAATTAAAGACCTTTCAACTCTACCGCCAGCAGATGGACAATTTTAATAAGAAAGCCGGTTCTCTGGGGGCTAAGGCAAAGGAAGAGTTTGAGAATATATCTTCTGCCATTGATAATGCTGAAAATGTCTCTGACCTTGCGCAGGCCCAGGAGCGCCTGGAGAAGGGCTTATCGGCCGCATCCGCAGAGCATAAAGATATGATAAAGCAGTTGGAGGAGATTCTGAAACTCAAGTCAGATATGGTATTAACAAAACAGGCCGCCAAGATAAAAGATAAGCTGAGTAATTCCGAGCTCTCCCAGTCAAGCGCAAAAGAGTTGGCTGGCATGGTAGATGAGATTTCAGGTGCCCAGGAGCCGAAAGAATTATCGGACGGGGTCTCGCAATTGCAGGAAAAAGCCCAGGCGAACAACGTAGGCATCCTTCAGGAATTAAAGGAGCTCCTGGAGATGAAGGCGCACCTTTTTTCTAAAGAAAGCAAGGAGAGGGTCAAGGAGATGCTCAAGGAGGGGGTTTTGCCTGATTCTGGCAAGGAGCTTGTAAAGAACATAGAGAAAATGGAATCACGCAAGCAAAATGAAAAGCTGGACTCTGATTTTCGCGCGCTCAAAGATCAGCTAGAGAAATTATATAATCAGGGTTTTATTTCTGAAGGAACGAAGGATAAGCTGTTAAAAGAGATAGAGGGCCTTAAGGACCTTTACTCCTTGAAACTAAAAGCAGAAGAGGAGATGAAAAACAAAGAGCTCCCGGAGGCTGGCAAAGAGACTAACTACCAGCAGGAATTGAAGGACTTAATCGATAACTCATCTTTAAAGGAAAACGATAAAGAGATATTGCAGGAGCTTGCCGAAGGCTTGTTTAAGGCCCAGACGCTCTTACAATTAGAAAATACAAAAGAGGGTGTGAACAGGCAGTTAAAAGATTGCCTCAAGCAAGGTGCGAGCAAAGAGGAAACGGAAGAAATCTCCAAAGGCTTTGATGCGGTAGCTGAAATACAAAAAAAGTTTATTATCGATGCGGTATTTTCCGGAATAAGGGAAAAGATAGAGGATTTAAAAAAGAGCGATCCCCAGCAGGCAGAAAAGATAAAAGAGCAGCTGGAAAAGATGAGGAACAGCTCCAACACCGATGACCTTAAGAAACAGATGGAGGCCCTTAA
>Ga0172375_10011580_pt1 | contig 11209 bp, 8 predicted proteins | sample LakKiv1m_FD_114537 | JGI IMG/M metagenome (GOLD analysis project Ga0172375, IMG submission 114537) | Freshwater microbial communities from Kabuno Bay, South-Kivu, Congo - kab_092012_11.1m | ecosystem: Environmental > Aquatic > Freshwater > Lake | place: Democratic Republic of the Congo... | reverse complement strand
TGCTTCTGGCAAATTTAGGAATTTTGGCTTATTAAAATAGAAATGATTTGAGGATAATGGTTTTCCCGCCTTCAGAATTGTAGCACTAAATACTACATCATTCATACTTTTGTTTTTTAGTATGTATGTCAACTTTGTTGCAAACTGCTTTTCGGCGGATGATGACTTTACCAACAAGTCTTTTTGATGTTGCCAGATGATGTTTCCATTAAAGTCGATTATTTTCATCTGGAGGGCAGCGGGAAAACTTTCCACAGCATCCGAAACAACATAAACACATAATTTTCCCTCCTCTAAAACCGGTGAAACCAAAATTCCGGCAAACGCTTTGCCAACTAAGTAATGCAGGGCTTTCCAGTTGCCGTAGTAGTCGATGGATGACCACGAAGTTACCGGCCAGCAATCGTTGAGCTGCCAGTAAAGTGTTCCCATGCACCGCGGCATACTTCGCCTGTGCGCCTCAACGGCACCGACGATTCCCTCAGCCTGCAGCAGTTGACTCACATAAACATAATCTTCGAATCTTGCCGGGACTTTATAATCCCGCTCCATATATAGATTGATCAGTTCGGTTCCCCTGGGATGCTTTTGATGGACCTGCATCACCGGCGAGCCAATTTTCCTGTCGTCGGGAAGGGTGAATTTTTTAATTGATTTCATGTCCGGCATCCCCTGGAAACCATATTCACTCATGAAACGCCCGATTTTTTCGGGAAAAATTTCAAAGGGTTGTTCGCCCCACCAGACACCCCAGTAGTGTGAATCGTCGAAAAGTAAGCTTTCTGGGTGTCCCCATCCGATGGATGGTGAGGAAGGATGATAAGGTCTTGAAGGATCAAGTTTGTGAAGGGCTTCAGGAAGAATCTGATCAAAAATTTTAAGATAATTGTTCCAAATTTCGATCGAGTCCTTGAAAGAATAGGCAAATTGTTTCTGCCAACCCCAGTTGTGCCAGGCTTCGTCGATTTCGTTATTACCACACCAAAGTGCAAGACTCGGATGATTTCGTAACCGGATGATGTTATCTTCGGCTTCCTGTTTTATGTTTTCCAGAAATCCCTCATTGCCGGGATACAAATTACAGGCAAACATAAAATCCTGCCACACCAGAATACCGTTTTCATCGCACAAATCGTAAAAATTTTCATTTTCGTAATTTCCACCACCCCAAACTCTCAACATGTTCATGTTGGCTTCTTTGACAGATTCGATAACTGCTTTGTATTTTTCGTTGGTAACCCGGGGCATAAAATTATCGGGAGGAATGTAATTTGCACCTTTCATAAAGACAGGCTGACCATTGAGTTTGAGATAAAAAGACCGACCGATCGAATCGGATTCTCTCACAAGTTCGATTTTCCGGATTCCGAAGCGTGCATTCTTTACGTCAGAAAGCCCATTATTGACCGAAAGCCGGACTTCTGCCTGATAAAGATGAGGTTCTCCCAGGCCATTACTCCACCAAAGAGCCGGATTTTCGATCTCAAAAGGAAAAGTAATCTTGTTTGAACCTTCATTTACGTCAACCCCTTTGCTTTTAAGATGCGTATTATTAATCAATAAATCGATATCAGCCTTGCCAACCGTGCTGCTCAGGAAATTGACCTCCAGTTTCATCACGGCTTTATCCGAATTTACACGATCTGTCGAAATGAAGATATTTTGTATCCGGCAATTATTCCAGGCTTCTATCCTGACTGATCTCCAAATTCCACTGGTGACAAAGCGCGGTCCCCAGTCCCAGCTGTATTGATAAGCGGCTTTCCGGCTAAAAACCCGGGTATCCGGTAATTTATAGGGTAGTGATTTGGTTTTGACCGAATCCTGCAACGCCGCCGGCAAAAAGGTTATTTCCAGAATATTTCCCTTTTCCTTTAAAAGACTTTTTACATCAGCCTGCCACGAACGAAACATATTATTGCAAACCAAGATTTTTTGTCCGTTGAGGCTTACATCCGCATAAGTATCGAGGCCGTCAAAATGGAGAAGAATATTTTTTTTCGAAAAGATATCATCATTCAAATCAAACGTATCGCAGTAATTCCAGCTTTCCTTTTCGATCCATTGCAACTTACTTTCTTCGTCCCTGTAAAAGGGTTCGGAAATGATTTTATTTTGAAGTAAATCGGTATGAACAGTCCCCGGCACCGTTGCTGGAAGCCAGGTTGTGTCGGTCGATTTTTTGAATTTCCAGGCCTGATCGATGTTTTTTGTGATGAGGTCGGGAGCAGTATTTAGTTGGCACCCTGCTAATATTGTAACTAATAGCAGCAGATTAATAATCTTATCACAAGGGTTTGTGAGCGAAATCGTTTTCATTTGGTTTTTATTACATGAATAAGCCATCCAGAAGTTAAAAGTGCGATTGACAAACAATAAATTACCCAAAAATCTCCCTTAGTTCCTTGTTGCTAAGTTTGCCAATCCAATTTTCGCCAGTAGCGACAGTCATGTCGGCCAGGTGTTTTTTCTTTTGAATCATTTCATCAATACGCTCTTCAAAAGTGTTTTTTGTAATGAACCTGTGAACCTGTACATTTTTATTTTGGCCAATGCGGTACGCACGATCGGTAGCCTGTGATTCGACTGCAGGATTCCACCACAAATCGTAATGAATTACCTGCGTTGCCGCTGTAAGATTTAATCCCGTTCCGGCAGCCTTAAGTGATAACAAGAATATTTTATCGGCACGGTTATTCTGAAACCGGTGAACCATCTCCTGACGCTGTTTTATGTTACAGCCTCCATGCAAAAACATGGGCTCTTCGCCAAGTTTTTCACAGATGAACTGTTGAAGTAATTTCCCCATTTCACGGAATTGTGTAAATATCAGTACTTTTTCGCCACCGTCAATAATTGCTTCTAGCATATCGAGTAAAAGGAGTGTCTTTCCTGAAAGGGATGGATCTTTTTTCCCATTCTTCAGAAACTGCGTGGGGTGGTTGCAGATCTGTTTAAGTGCCAGAATCATTTGAAGAACCAATCCCTGCCGCTTAAATAACGATTGTTGATCGGTACCTCCAATTCCTTCGATTTCCTGCATCGCCATCTGAAGCGTTTTTTCGTATAAAGCAGCCTGAGATTTGGTTAATGTGCTGTACTGGTTTTGCTCGATTTTATCGGGCAAATCGGAAATTATCCTTTTATCCGATTTTAATCTGCGCATTAAAAAAGGAGCAGTTACCTTACGGAACCGTGCAATTGAATGTTCATCGTTAAAAATTTGAATTGGTGACGCAAAATCTTCCTTAAATGATTTTTCGTTGCCGAGATAGCCTTTATTTGTAAAATCCATAATTGACCAAAACTCGGTAAGGCGGTTCTCGACCGGTGTACCGCTCATAGCAATTCGAACACCCGAAGAAATATTTTTAACGGCTTTGCTTTGCGCAGTATCATTATTTTTAATGTTCTGGGCTTCATCAATTACTATTATCTCCCATTTCTTTTTCTTCAAAATATTTGTATCGCTTCTTACAACCCCATAGGTGCTAAGCATTATATCCGCATCAAAATTCTTCAAATCACGAGCATTCCCATGATAAATATGTGTTGTGAGGGATGGTGCAAATCTCTCAATTTCGGCTTCCCAGTTGGTGAGAAGGCCGGTTGGTACAATGATGAGTGCTTTTTGTTTTGGATTGATTGTTCCTTCTTCTTTCATTTTCTGAAGAATAGCAATTACCTGTACAGTTTTGCCAAGGCCCATATCATCGGCGAGTATGCTCCCAAAACCGATTTTCATGTTCCGGTACATCCACGAAAAGCCACGATGCTGATAAGGCCGTAATGTTGCCCGCAATCCCTTTGGCAGACTAATATTATTATCAGAAGTAAGCTCCCTGATCATCTTTTTTACTTCATCCGAAAGAATTACCGGCGCGCCTTCATATTCTTCCATCAGGGCTATTTGCATCAGTTGAAACGAGGATTGTGGTTTGGTGTTGGCGAAATGCCGGTGCAACTTTTCGAGATCACTCTCATCGACATAAATGTAGTTTTCTTTAAATTTCATCAAACCTGAAGCGTTGCTTATGAGTTTTTTATATTCTTCAGGTGTCATTACCTGGTCGCCAATGGCAATTTGCCAGTCGAAAGTAAGCAAATCGTCGAGGCGGATAAAGCGGCCTTCATCCGATTTAGCTTTCAACTTTAATGAAGCTTTGGGGCGTAATAACTCCTGCAGCGATTTGGGCAACAGCGTTTTGATATCGAGCAGGCGAATGACCGGTATCATATTCATCAAAAATGGAGCAAACTCATTTATGTCGAAAGTTATAAGTTTTTTAGCCTGCTGGTTGATGCATGCATCGAGACCTTTAATGAATGGTGAAAGCAAAGAGAGTGTTTGTAAAATTTTGAAACGATGTTTCTCATATTGTTTTTGAACGAGAATGGCATTAAGCGATATGGGCAACTGATCTGGTCTGGTAGTATCTTCGATACTGATACTCACCTCAAAACCATCTGCGTCTTGCTCGGTAACCGTAATCACAGGTTTGAAATTTTCGGAAGCGAGATAAAAGCGGTCCAGCCACACTTTGATTCCGCCACTTAAGGCAGTTTCGCCCACATCGGTAAAACGATATGGCAGGTTTTTGAAAAACAAAGCCATAAATTCATCATCCGGCACAATACCTGAGAACTGCGAAACAAGATAAGTTAAGAATAACGACAACAGGTTTACCTGGTAATCCTCAACCGGGATTAAAAGTTCTTTTTCCCGAATCGTTTGATGGACGAACAGCAGGTTGGGTGGAATAATGGTTTTTAACTTGCTGATCAATGCTTTAACCTTGCTATCGATCATAGCAGGAAGCCATCGAATAAAAAATCTCTTATCGTCGAGCTGAACTATTTGCGGAACAACAGCACCTTTAGCCAGCAGATGCATGGCAGCAAAAAAAGTTTTGTGCAAAGCTGCTACCGAAGGCTGGAAGTCGATGAGATGGTCAGGATTGAGCTGCCAAAGTAGTAAGATTAGTTCTTCAGGCCTGATAGTTTCTTGTCGTTCATCAACAACCCCCAAGCTACCGTTAGGGTTTACATGAATTTTTATTTCTGATCGGTGACTTAATGGAGTAACTTCTTTTAAAGTTGGGAAAAGGGTTTCAAATTTCAGATTCTTTTTAATAATCCGGGAGGTTCCTTTGGTTATCCGTTGAATTATTGAAGTGTATTGTTCTTTGAAATTGCCTTTATTGTAAAATGGAGGAGCATCCGGAAGAATCTGAATCAATGGTTCGGCGATAGGCTGTAACTGAGAAAAATCAACCCGCTGATATGCTTGTTCCGCATCAAAATCCAAAGCACTTTTTTTATTAACTCCCTTTAACAAAATCGCCAACTTCAAAATCTCGGCATTTTTGTTCGTTTCTATAAAAATTCCTCTTTTATTAAGTTCTTCAATAAGGTTTACGTTATGAATCTGAAAAACAAGAAACGGATTGTTATCAATTTCCTGGCTAACCATGTAAATCACAGCAGCAAGGTGCTTGCAAGGTACTGCCCAGTCAGGACATGAACATTGCATTTTAAAATCAGTCCATTGACGGGGGAAGACTTTTAAACCGACATTTTCAGCAACTGAAAGTATTTCGGGATCTAATTCGCGGTTGAGTAACTTTGAAATGAGTATTGGACGCTCAATGATCTGAGTCATCAAAAGTTCAATTTTATCTTCGAAAAATGGAGGGACGATAATTGTAACCCCATATGGTCTTGGCCGACTGCCAGCGACTTTAGCCAATATCTGATTGTTTTTTATTTTTACCTCTTTTACGTGTCCGCTTCGGGCATAAGAAGCCCCGCGAGGCAGGCGGTTATCATAATCAATATGGTCCAGCGACTTGAGCCAATGCTCGCCCCACCAGGTATTTCCAAACTTTTTTATCATCAACCTATTCTATAAAGTTCAGTTAGTATTAGCACGGTAAAAATAGCGGTTTCTCTTTAACAAAAAATAAGGTTGTCGAATAATTAAGGGATAATAGGCATGTTTTTGAAAGGCTTGTTTGCAGCTCACCAATTGATAATGGCGACTTTGAGTTGTTGAATTGTAAAAATAATAGCGCTGAAATCCCTCATTATTTAAGGAGCATTGATTCGGCAACATTATTAATAACTTAGATGACCTATGTCCAGGGAAAATATAGCCATAACCAATAATTATTATACTGATAGCTATTCAGGATTCATAGTTTCCAAATGTTTTCTTTTGGTAAGGATTATTGAATTATTAGTTTTTTTGGAAAAATAACCCAGGTAATTCATTAGTCGCGCAGAACCTGCAGTACCAAAGTATTTCCGGAATCGAAGAAGGAATTGTTATCCTGTTGTCTGGAGTTTTATAAGGGATCAATTTAAGGTCCATCGACAGGCATTAATTAAAAAGTAATAATTTTGGCCCAGGATAAACCGAGATTGTTTAAACAATTACTTTCTCCTGAACGGATGCCGGGTAATTGTAATCAGGCATTAAGCCGGAAAATCGATGATAACTAAAAAGGTAGAGGCAAAACAAAGGCAGTTTAAAGGAGTTTCCTTTGATGTTTTGGCGGTCGGACAAAAATCGATGGTCACCAGAATGAATTATAAAGCCGACGACAGCGTGCCTTTGCATGCTCACCCGAATGAGCAGAGTGGTTATGTAATTTCGGGATTGTACAGGATCAAATATCAAAATGTTCACGAAATTCTTCGCCCTGGAGACAGCTATTCGATACCTGAAAATTGTGAACACGCGCTGGAGGTAATTGAAGGGGGTGAGGTGATTGATGTTTTTATTCCGCCAAGACAGGATTATTTGTAAAATTTTATATACCGGATATGACACAAATTTTTCCAAAACCAGTGGCCGGTTTGCCGGAAGCCGATATTCCGGTTAAGGGAATTAAGGCGTTTCTTTCGCAGGGACCAAACCATCAGATCGTCTTTATGGAGTTTGCCGAGACTGTGGAAATTCCTGAACATGCACACGAGAGCCAATGGGGAATTGCACTCGAGGGTAAAATTGACCTGATTATTGATGGTGTTAAAAATACATTTGTCAGAGGTGACAGGTATTTTATCCCTAAAAATGCAAAGCATTCGGCTAAGATTTATGCGGGTTACGCAGCCATCGAATATTTTGATCAGGTGAACCGCTATCAGGAAAAGGCTAAAATTTGATGAACGAAATTTTAAAGTATTAATCAGCGGTTTAATATGAGAGAACTGATAAAGCGAAATATAGGTGGCTGGAAAGTGCTGTTGTTCTTCATTCTGGCAATCATCATTTATGTATTGATGCTTACCATTACCATTCCCAAAGTGATGTCTTTTTCCGGAGGATTGAAAATACTTGATATGATGCCTGCCGGATACACACCCGAATATGTTAACACGCTTTTAAATGCTCTGGGAGAAGCAGGTAGGAACGCTTATTTGTACAACCAGATTCCGCTGGATCTGATGTATCCTTTGCTGTTTGGTGTGGGGAATTGCCTGATTCTGGCATATTTCCTTAATAAGATGGGGAAACTGGAAGGCAATTTATTCTATTTGTGCCTGGTGCCTCTTTTTGCCGGACTCTTCGATTATCTCGAAAATTCTGGCATAATCACGTTGTTGATTACTTATCCTGAGAACTCAGTAGTAATGTCGCAAATCACGAATATTTTTTCGATTCTGAAAAGTATTGCCACGACTTTATATTTCATAATTGTAATCATCGTGTTGATTGCTTTTGGAATAAGGGAATTCGTGAAGCAGTGAAGCATGCTTTATCTGGAAAATCTGTGCGATAACAAAGTTATTATGTAAAACAAAAACGTTTCTTTCCGCGAATTTGTAAAAAGTTCCTGGTTTATAAAGGCTACCTGATGTTTTTGCAGAAACAATCCAGTAAATTTATTATGAGGGTAAAACCGATTTTTGTTAGGTTAATTAGTGTTCTGTCTTGAACCGGGATGACTAAGTAGTCATTCTGTTGACAAAAATGTGAACAATTTTTCACTATCTTTGCGATATGAATTTACAGGATAAAATCAAGTATAAATCGGACTTTAAAAGGGAGCTTGATAAGTTTGCAGACAATCTGCGAAAATACGTTTCTACCGACAATGGCGACTGGACAGTAAAAGGGTTATTTGATGTTTATAAGAATATCTTCACCATTTCGTCGGACACGAAAATTGTTTCCAAAATCCTTGAGATACATATTTTCCCTCAAATTATGCAGTTCGCTGACAACTTCGGCTATAACATCATTCTTGCTGAAAAGCAAAACTGGTATCCTGACCTGACTTTCATTCACAAGAAAAATGAAGAAGTGAAATTTGCCCTCGACATTAAAACAACTTTCAGACGAAACGATAAAACTGCTGGTTTTACTTTAGGCAGCCATGGCGGTTACTTTAAGGAAAGGGATAAAAGCAAGAACATTCAGTTTCCTTACAATCAATATACGGGGCATTACTGTTTAGGTGTTATTTACACAAGAACCGACCTAAGTGAAGACATTTCCGAAACGGAAATTTATCAGGTTCAGGAACTTCAGGAAGAATACGATACACCAATCAAAAAAATTGGTGAACGAACAATTACGACTGTAAAGAACCTCAAATCTATCACTTCGGTTATTAAGGATTTTGACTTTTTCGCTGCCGAAAAATGGAAAATTGCAAGCGACAAACAAGGTTCCGGAAATACTGCGAACATTGGTACAATATTCGATATTGCCGACCTCAAAAATGAAAATGGGATTTTCAGCCAATTAGGTGAAGAATGGTTTGATGAGTATTGGATAAATCACGGTTCTGCCTCAATGGTAAAAGAGGGCAAACTAATAAAAATTACAACCCTGAAAAACTTCCTGGAATTTAAAGGAAGAACCAATTTGTGGGAAAAGATAGTTGCCAAAACATCTAATAAGAAAACAAGATGAGAGTAATTATTCCACCCATAAAAAGTCAAGGTATAAAAACCAAGTTGGTTCCATGGATCATGGAACTTGCGCCTAAAGTTACTGGAAGATGGATTGAGCCGTTTTTGGGAACGGGTGTCGTTGCATTTAATTCGGGTTACAAAAAAGCCATTCTTAACGACACCAATCCGCACATCATAAACTTTTATAAAGGTGTTCAACAAAAGAAAATTACAGCACCTTTAATGAAAAATTTCCTTGAACATGAAGGAGAAATATTAAGCAAAGCCGAAAACAATGGATACGAACATTATTTGAAAGTCCGGACTCGCTTTAATAGTGGTGAGTTTTCACCTTACGACTTTATTTTTCTTTCCCGGGCCGGTTTTAACGGTATGATGAGGTTTGGAAGCAAAGGAAACTGGAATATTCCTTTTTGCAAGAAACCAGAACGATTTGCACAGGCATACATAACCAAAATTACAAATCAACTTGCCACAGTAACTCAGATCATTCAACCCGAACCTGACTGGACTTTTTACAATCAATCATTTGCTGACATCATTCCAGTTGCAACAGAAAACGACATTATCTATTGCGATCCACCATACTATGGGCGTCATGTTGATTATTACAACGGGTGGGCGGACAAAGATGAGGAACTTTTATTCGATTTGTTAAACGGGACAAAAGCTAAATTTATTCTTTCAACATGGCATCACAACGACTGGCGGGAAAACGAAATGATAAGTAAGTTTTGGAGTAAATTCAACATTGTAACCAAAGATCATTTTTATCATAATGGTGGAAGTATTGAAAACAGACGGACAGTGGTTGAAGCCCTTGTTTGCAATTTCGATACCAATGGCTTTGCACAACATAACCACGGATTTACAAAGAAAATTAAAGTTGAACAGTTGGAATTGGGCTTTAACGAATAGCAAATTACATTCAACTTAACAGGTGAAGGATTTTTGGTTTTAATTGGCTTTTCTATAAGGTCATCAAAAAAGCATAGCTATCCTTAGGGCAAACGATAACTATCTCTTAAGTAAACGATAACTATCGATTGATTGAACAATAACTATCGTTTCAACCAGCAATAACCACCAATCAGAAAAATAACAAAAAATTGCCGAAATAAAGCTTTAAATTAATTTGGTGAATTGGTTTTTATTTTATATTTGTACCAATGGAGAAATCCTAAAAACTAATCAATTATTAATTAAAATTTCGTTATTATGCCCGTAATATACAAACTCGTGCTAAGGGTGGATATTTCGGAGCAAGCTGACCCCCTTAGAGCGGAATAAAATTGGCCGAATAAAGGAATGTTGCGAATAGGAAACAACTGACATTCCGGCGGATGTTGACCCCCTTTAAAAAATAAGTCTTGCTATGTTTTTTTTGATTTTTGAGATGATGAAATTAGATAACAATCTCAGGAAATCGGAGCATGTTGCCGCCCTGAGACTGGGAATTAAGAACCTCATTTTATGTTGTGGGATTCTTTTTTTTAGGGACATCATCAAAAAATCGGAGCATGTTGACCCCCTGTAATGGGAGTATCTACAAAGATCATTCATTCCCATGGTGATATTTTTGAGGGAAAAGCATAAGGAAATCGGATCATGTTGACCCCCGTTTTAAGACTTGTTTAAAAAAATTTTGGTTGATTAGTGATAAAATAATTATCACTAAAAAAGAAGGGTCGAAGATGGCAGGAAAACCAAAACGTATGAGTCAGATTAAACAACTATTACAACTGTACAGTCAGGGGAAGAAGAAAAAGGAAATAGCCCGAATTTTGGCCATAAGCAAGAATACAGTAAAGGCTTACCTTGAAAAATTCAGGCTTTCAAAAGAAGGCGTTGATACGCTTGTTTTGCTGGATGATCCTGTTTTGGAGGCAAAATTCCATCCAGGCAACCCAGCCTATAGCGATGATCGGTTTGAACATTTAAAACCACGCCTGGACTATTTTGAACAAGAGTTAAAACGCAAAGGTGTTACCCGCAAATTGCTGTGGGAGGAATATCGTGAAGAACAACCCAAGGGTTATGGACTTACGCAGTTTTGTTACCATTTGTCACAACATCTCTCAGCCCGCAACCCCTCGATGGTATTACAACATAAACCGGGAGAAAAGCTGTTTATCGATTTTGCAGGCAAGACCCTGTCGTACGTTGACCAGCAAACCGGTGAGGCTGTTGCTTGCCAGGTATTTGTGGCCTGTTTGCCATATTCCGATTACAGTTTTGTGATGGCAGTAAAAAGTCAGCGTATCGACGATTTTCTTCATGC
>Ga0172375_10011578_pt1 | contig 11210 bp, 13 predicted proteins | sample LakKiv1m_FD_114537 | JGI IMG/M metagenome (GOLD analysis project Ga0172375, IMG submission 114537) | Freshwater microbial communities from Kabuno Bay, South-Kivu, Congo - kab_092012_11.1m | ecosystem: Environmental > Aquatic > Freshwater > Lake | place: Democratic Republic of the Congo... | reverse complement strand
CGGGCGAATAGACGCTTATTACGTCCTCACCAGTTAGATCGCATTTTCGCTTGTAAAGATGTCTTTCGTTGCGCCAACCATAGCGTCTTATCTGGCGACAGCTGTGGCAAAGTTTCGGACTATTAATCTTTTGCAACTGCCCGTTTAGTTCGGGGCTAATTTTTTCAAGAAAACCAAGGTCATCATCAGTGACAACAAACTCACTAGAGCAGATAGAGCATTTTTTATTTTCCATTGTATGATCTTTTTAATGAGCCGGTGTTTTCGGCGGTCTTCCAGACAAGACCTCGATTATGTTTTCGGCTACCAATTCTCCCATCGCTTGCCTTGCCTCATGTGTTGCGCTGGCAATGTGCGGTGTCATAATAATATTCTGCAATTCCTTCAGTTTTACTACTGGTTCCGGTTCAAACTCGAAGACATCAATTCCGGCTGCAAATATTTCTTTTTGTTCTAGCGCTTCGGCCAAGGCCTTTTCGTCGATGACTGGCCCTCTGGCAGTATTTACAAGTATTGCTGTTTTCTTCATCTTCTTCAGCTCCTCTGTGCCGATTAGGTGATGGGTCGCGGGGATTAGCGGAACGTGGAGCGAGATAAAGTCAGCATGTTCGAGGATTTCATTTAACGACCTTCTGTCTGCCTGAAAATTGCGATCAGCTTCTTCGCAGATATTCGGATCAGAATATATAACTTTCATTCCAAAACCATGGTAGCCGATACTCGCAAGAGCGATTCCAATTCTGCCCATGCCGACAATGCCTAGCGTCTTTCCGGCAACTTCCGGCCCCAGCAGAAGATCTGGTTCCCATTGTTTATATTTTCCGGCTCTCACATAATTATTACCCTCTTCTACCCTGCGGGCGCAAGCTAAAATAAGGGTCATGGCGTGTTCGGCTACTGCCTGGGTCATAATGTCTGGGGTGTTGGTAACGGCGATATTTCGCGCCTTAGCCGCTTCCAGGTCAATATTGTCAAAACCGACGGCGTAGTTTGCTACGATTTTTAGCTGATCGCCGATCCCGTCCATAACCTCACCATCGATCTTGTCGGTCAATAACGAAACGATTGCATCCGAACCGTTTGCTTTCTTGATCAGTTCGTCTTTTGTTAGTACCTCGTCGTCTTCGTTCATTTGAATATCAAAGCTTTCGTGCTTTTTCAAAAGCTCAATCCCCTTTTCATCAATCTTTCTTGTGATAAATATTTTTTTTCCCATACTGCTCCTTAAATTTTGTTAGCGGATAAAATCGTTGCTTCTTGTACTCTATGCCTTATTTCCTCGGCGTTTAGCAAGCCGTCATTTGCCCCGATTTTTGAGATGACGCTAGCTGAATTCACCATACCCCATTTGGTGGATTCTTCAAGAGACAGACCGTTAATAATTCCTGCTGTAAATCCACAGGCGAAGGAGTCCCCGGCTCCGGTGGGATCGACGAGTGTGCTTGGAGCGATTCCCATATGAAACATATTTTCACCCTCTGCAATATATCCGCCATTTGCACCATCGGTTATTATGGCTCTTTTTACTCCCCTATCGAGAATCTTTTTTAGCAAAAGTTTGATATCCTGCTCTTCAAACAGCATTTCGGCCTCTTGTTTGTTCAGAAACAACATCTCTGATTTGGCAACTAAGCTTGATAATGCTTCGAAATTTTTGAGCTCAGCCGATCCGGGATTGATCGCTATTTTTACTCCGGATCCGACAAGCTCCGATATCTTGGCGATCATACCTTCAAAGCCATCTCCGGCGCTACTCAGATAAAGCCAGTCGGTTTTGGGCAGAGCGAGATTGCTGTATTCCCGATTCTTGTGATAGGAAAAGATAGTTCTTTCGCGTTTATAAATTAAGATGGTCGACTGATTGGTCTCCCCTTCTTCAATAACCGGTTCGGTGATAATACTGTTTGAATTAAGAAATTCTCTGATGTCCTTCCCGTCTGTATCTGCACCAATAATAGTAGCTATCGAGGGCCGAATTGACAGCCTGGAGAATCCGACAGAAGTATTTAGGGCGCTACCGCCGTATGACTTGTGGTACGACTCGATAAGGATCTTTTCACCGTATTTGAAGGCAATTTCGCAGTCGTTATGTCTGCACAGAAGCTCGGCTTCACTATTATCAAGAGTGAAAAACCGATCAACGGTACTATCGCCAACACAACAAATAGAAACATTTTCCATTAGATATATTTTAGCACAAACTCGAATACTTTCTTAGACGGTTTTAAATCTCGCTTTGTCTGTATTGACCTCTAGTGTTGCGTATTTTCCATCCATTAAAGTTGGAACTTGAATATGCGTTGTGGATGGATACTTAACGACAGTTGAGATTTTATGAAGATGGCCGGATATATGATATTTGGGCGCATTTACCGATGGCAGTTTGAGATTTTTTTTGATCGGAGGCTGATGGGTAACAAATATCGAGTCTCTGATTTGCGTCGAGTCAAACTCAGGATAATCGTCCAGAAAGCTCAAGCCAAAGATCTTATGATCCCCGATATTTCTGCTTTTTAGATGGATATTATAATCTGAAGCTAGAATTTTCTTCTGTACATTTGCCTTATCTGCGTTACCCCAGATAAAATAACCAGCTAAGTTATTTTTCTTTAATAAGTCAAACACTTTTTCAAGGAATTCTAGATTGTCATCTACCGTTACATCACCGCTACATATAATACCGTCCGGATTTTCTCTTGAGATGATTGTGTCGAAAAATCCTATACAGTCGCGTTGGCTGTGCAGATCAGAGATCAGCACTAGTTTCATTTGTTTGCCTCTTCAATGGTTGCCTCGAGATCATTAAGGTCTTCTAAATATTTATCATTTACGAAGACGCTTGGAGTTCCCCCAAGGCCTAGTTTTAATGCGTCGTTATTGTCGGTTTCTACTGCCGTTTGGGCTGCATCGCTATTTAGATCGTTTTTGAACTTCGAGACATCAAGTTTCAGTTCTTCTGCCATCTTAACCATATTTTCTTCTGTGGGCTCGGTGTATTTGCTAAAGAGTAAATTGCTTGCCTCGCTAAACTTTCCTTGAAGACCTGCAGCATAGGCGGCCTGTGACATGATGATTGAATCCTCGTGAATTATAAACGTTCGAATGTTTACCGCGACCTTGCTGGGGTCCCCTGCGATAATTTCATTTATCTGCTCATGGAGTTTCGCGCAGTATGGGCAAAGAAAATCGGAGAAAACAACGACTCTTGCCTTCGCGTTTTCATTTCCGATCACGAACATTTTATTGTTATTAATGACGGTAGCATCTTCTTTGACGCCGCTGCTTGTCGTGTTTTGGCTGGTCTTTGGAGTACTGATGGCTACGCCACCCAAAATCAGTCCGGCCAAGGCGACAATTATTATGAATATAGTTCCACTCTTATTTGTCTTTTCGCTCATATGATCCCCTTTTCTTTTCCTATTATTTTGACGATTTGTCCGACGGTATTTTCTAGCATACCATCTTTATTCGTAATTATGTAATCGCAAATCCTTGCCTTTTTCAATTCCTGTACAGAAATTTTCATTCTCTTTTCTATCTCTTCTTCGCTATCCCGACCCCTCTTTACCATTCTCTCTCTAAGCAGTTCTAGATCTAGTTTTATAAATATCGAAACGACATTTGAATATTTTTTCTCCATCTCGATAAGCCCGTTTAGGTCGAGCTCAATAATAGTACTCTTTCCCGAGATAATTCTGGACTCTACTTCGGACCTGAGCGAGCCATAATAATTGTCCTTAAAGTGGTTTGTTTCAATAAACTCGTCGCTGTTTTTCATCTGTAGAAACTTCTTTTCGCTGACAAAAATCCTCCCAGATGATCCCTCACCCTCTTTGCGTTTTCTGCTGGTTACGGTTTTTGCTCTTTCGATACCGAGTTTTTTAGAAACCATTTCAAGAACCGTTTCCTTGCCGCTTCCTCCCGGTCCGGACAAAACTATGATTTTTGCAAATTTGTTTTTCTTGATGTCGCTGGCTATGAGATTTAAAAACTTTTTATGTGATGGGAAAAACAATTTTTTCCTCGCCGCTCTCTCGTCAAGAAAGAGATGTTCCTCAAACTCTCTCTGATCGAGGTGGATGGTGTCGCTTTCTAATTCAACAGCAAAAACCGTTTCCTTGTTCGACTTTGTCTCCCCAGGCCTCATCCAGTTAAAAGAATAATTATTATTGATAAAGTTTTTGAAAGATTCAACTCCCAGTTCTTCGCCTAGTTCTCTCAGGGCAGCTTGCATAATGGACTCGCCGCGGATATTGTCACCGACTTTCCCGGTTGGAAACTGCCATAATACTTTTGTTGATATGTATTCAGGAATTAGATTTTTGGGTCTTTTTCCAACAAAAAAAAGTGGTTTGCCAACTTTCATGATATACGGAATTATCATCACTATGTTCATATCAATATTTCAATTTCCTGATTATTTTCAATTGGATTTTTAGTTTTAATTTCCCTAAGATCAATTATCTTGTGGGTGTGCTTATCGTCGCGACAATCACAAAATACATCATAAACCCGTGTCTTTACTGTTTGCCCCAGCATCTCGAACTTTATCTCCCCTTCCCCGAAGCTATCACTAAATCTTTTTGGCACAAATAAATAGCGGTCAATTTGGGTGTATTGATTTATCGGTGAATCGTGAAATTTTAGTTTTAGCTTCATATTCCCGGGAGCCAAGGTGTCAGCCAGCCCAGAATCAGTAATATAAGGATAATTAATGCAAAGACACCGAGCGCTATTAGGCCGTTAGCTCCTGTTTTATTTTCCATCGCTTTCTCCATTTTGACTTCTGGCCGACTCAATCATTTGTTTGATAACCCCGCCTAGACCAATAATGAAAAAGATAAATATCACGAATGATCCAACGTATGGGATGATTGAGATCAATACTGTTAAAACCGAACCGATGACACACGACCAATATCCGCTCTTTTCGTCCAGTCTGCCGATCAGTCTCACAAAGAGTTTGCCGATATAAATTGTCGAGTAACAATAGGCCATTATCAAGGATAAGATATAGGCCACAAGTACCAACGACCCGATAATGCTTCCCACAATTGATATGATGCAAATCAAAATAATAATAGGGGCTACTACAAGTGTAACAATTCCATACAGGGCCGATAGCGGAACTGATTTCTCTATCGATTCGATAACGTTGTTGGAATATTTTTTGAGAACTGAGGTCAGGATGAGAGTTATAATAATCAGCGCGAGCATTGATTGTATCAGTGAAAAGGCTCCACTCGTGGTCAGCAGCTTGTTGAGGCCGGTGGCTTTGGCCTTTTTCACTATAAACTCACTTCCGCCATCGATTTTTGAAGTACTCGATATCTTCGCTGGAGATGGACCTTCAAAAATCAATTTCCCTTTAATGTTGGTGTTATCCAGTATCTCAAGAGAATCTGCTTTGACGTTCACGTCACCGAGATAGTTACCAGCTAACTTTAGTGTTCCGGCGCCAATTTGCGTTTTCCCGCCTACTGATCCGTCGATACTTGCCTCGCCGGCGAGGACAATTAGATCTCCTGTTATTTCGCTGTTTTTGATTTCACCTGTTCCGAAAAACGCCAACAGGTCTTCGCCAACCCTACCGGTTTGCCTGAGTTTTGCACCAGCAACTCGGGCATTCTTCCCTACTTCTCCCGTGATTTCAATGTTCGCCCCGGCAGCCAAAAGGTCGTTCTCGATCTTGTTGTTAAGTTTTATCTCATTACCCATGACGACAAGGTCGCTCGAAAGATCGCTATCAACGTTGATTTTGTTTGCAAACAGATAGGCGTTCTTGAGATTCTTGTCTATTTTGAGTTCACTTCCGCTTTGAACACTGGCCGCCAGAGCAGTGACGGGTAACATTACTACAAAAACCGCCAGCAAAACTTTTTTTAACATTTTTTCTCCTATAAATAACTTAACAATATCCCCTATTAAGTCAAGGAGATTATTGTTAAATTTGCGCTAAGGTGGTAAATTATATGAAGAAATATGGACGAATTACTTGATTCGAAGGGTTATATAATAAAACTTCCCCAGAATACCAAGTTCGACATTGGTACTTTTTATGAGTTTTTAAAAACCTCGAATAAAATTCTAACAGATGTCCCCTTCATATTTACTCTGAACGTTATCGGGAAGAGGATATTTTATGGTGCCAGAATTCACGAAAGCCATACGAGTGTATTTGAGAACCAGCTTTATTCGCTCTTTCCGAAGATTGAGGTTGAAAATATTGCCAAGGAAATCGAGTTTGGACAAAGTTCCAACGCTGCTTATGCTAGCCTGAAGCTTAGATATGGTGATCACTTTCCGTTTTTGGTTTTTCACCAGATGGAAAGTTCTTTCTTGAATGATATTTATAACCAGCTCAACAGGTTATCTGCATACGACAGCTTTTGCTTGCAGATCAAGGTTTCACCAGTTGATTTCAACAAGGCAATTTTCTCAATCAAGAGATCGATGAACCTTGCCTACAAAAATATGAGCCAGAGAGTCAACATTATCGAGAATGTTTTTAACAGAAAGTTATCAGGAGAAACCAGAAATAAGGCGGTGGCCGCGGCTATCGAAAAAAACAAACAGTATCTTTATAAAACTGAAATCGACCTAATTTTGTACTCCGACAGTCAAGCTTCGGCAGCTGCAAAGCTTGGTCCAATTGCGCAAGTGTTCAGTAAACTCGAAAGTGAATACAATGAATTTACATACAACATCAAGGGAGTGGGTTCGGAAGAACTAGCGAGAATAAAGTCTCTCGAAATTGGCAAGAATGCACTTCATTTATCGGCCGACGAGCTATCGACTATTTTTCATTTTCCAAGTAATACCGACATGGTTCCCAACCTTTATAAAGTACTTGCACCAAAAGCCGAACCGCCGCTTGGACTGCCAACGGTTGACAATACTCCTCCCGAAGACCTCTGTCCTTTGGCGACTACAAACTATAGAAATATCAGAGAAAAGTTTGGAATTAAGAGACGAGACCGTGCAAGACATATGTACACCATCGGTAAGTCCGGCTCTGGTAAATCAAAACTGCAAGAGCTTCTGATCAAGAATGACATCGAATTTGGCCATGGAATCTGTGTAATTGACCCGCACGGAGACTTGATTGAAAATATCATTCCCTTCATTCCCGAATCTAGAATCAAGGATGTTATTTATTTTAATCCAATTGATGAAGAATTTCCTATTTCCTTCAACCCAATTGAAAAAGTCGACAAGATTTATAGGCAACAGGTTGCAACGGGACTGATTGAAACTTTTAAGAAGGCCTTCGGCGCGAACTGGACGCCGAGATTAGAGCACGTCCTTCGTATGACTATTCTGGCTCTTCTTGATGCTCCTAAGGCATCGGTGCTTTCAATCCTGCTCCTGCTTACAGACAGAGAATTTCGTCAAGAAGCAATCAAGTCTATCGAGGACCAGGTTGTCAAAAACTTCTGGACCAATGAATTTGCCGGATGGAGTGAGAAGTTTGACAGTGAAGCCATTATGCCGATCCTTAACAAGATCGGCCAGTTTGTATCAAACACGATTATCAGAAATATTGTCGGTCAAGAAGAGAATACTTTCTCGGTTCAGGATGTTATGGATAACAAGAAAATACTACTTGTTAAATTGCCAAAGGGAATACTTGGGGAAGAAAATACATCGCTTCTTGGCGCAATGATCATTACAAAAATTTATCAATCAGCATTAGCCAGATCCGAAGTACCGGAAAGCCAAAGAGTTCCTTTCTATCTGTATGTAGATGAGTTCCAGAACTTCGCTACCGACACGTTCGCTAATATTCTCTCAGAGGCCAGAAAGTATCGACTCAGCTTGTCGTTAGCTCACCAATACGTTTCCCAGATCAGCGATACGATCAGAAATACGGTTTTCGGTAATGTCGGCTCGATAATTGCATTTCGGGTCGGCCCCGAAGACGCTGCCCTGCTTGAAAAAGAATTTTCACCGAGATTTATGGCCAATGATATTGTTAATCTGGGTGTTCGCGAAATATATTTGAAACTTTCAATTGATGATGAAGTCAAAGAAGCGTTTTCAGGGAAGACGCTGGACGTTCTGGAGCCCGCAACAACTTTCAAAGATCAAATTATCGCTTACTCCAGAGAACATTATTGCCAGTCAAAATCCAAGGCAGAGGGTGAAATCAAGAAAGAGAAGTCAAAAGAAATGGAAGTTCTCGAAAAATTGAAAGAAGAGAATTTCTCGGCACCGATCTTATAAATTTAGCAGTGGAGGCAAGATGAAGATTAAAATTGACGAAGCGAAATGCATTGGATGTGGAACGTGCGCAACTTTGTGCAACCAGTGTTTCGAGGTCGTGGATGGTGTGAGTCGTGTGAAATCGGAGGAATGCGAGAGTTGCGATCTTAAAGAAGTAGCCGAATCCTGTCCAGTCGGCGCTATCCTAATTATTGAAGAATAGTTCTATTTAATATTTTGGAGTTCGCTAAATATTTTAGGATCTCTTTTGGCTGCTCGACCCACGAGCACCCCATCAAGGGTGCCAAGGCTCTCTTTTAGTTTCGCAAATGAATCAATATCTCCGCTGCCCAAGATAAAAATCGGAATATCTCTACAACCTTCTTTTATTTTATTTAATATCGACCAGTCCGAGCTACCGCGATATTTTTGAGTCATACTCCGACCGTGAATTGCCACAAGCTTTGCTCCTGCCTTAGACATTCTCTTTACAAAAGAGATGTTCTCATCCGCATCTAAACTGACAAGACGCATCTTTACGCTTATCGGTATTTTAACTGCGCTGGCGACTGCAGCGACGATCTCAGAGGCCTTGTCTGAGTCTTTAAGCTGGAACGAACCGAAGCCCTGTTTGGCAGCCTTCTGAACTGGACAGCCAAAGTTGATATCAATACCATCCGGGCTGTATTTTTTTTCGATGATTTTGGCCGCTTTCGCCATATTTTTCGGATTACTGCCAAATATTTGAAGAACTATTGGTCTTTCCTCTTCATCAAAACTCAGCATTTCCATTGCCTGAGGTACGTTCCTAATAATTGCCTCGCTTGCAATCATCTCGCTATAAACAACATCAGCACCAGCGTCTCGACACTGTTTTCTGAAAATACTAAAAGTATATCCGTGCATTGGTGCCAGGGCGATAATTGGTTTTTTTATCTTTTCAAACCAATATGCCATTATACTTTTTCGAGTTTTTTAAGAAGAACACTTAGATCATCGGGTAATTCATCCTTGATTTCGATGGTCTCTCCTGTCTTGTCTTTAAATTGAATGTAATTTGAGTGTAGAAATTGTCGATCGAGGCCAAGTGTTTTTGATAATCTCTTTGACGGCTTGTTAAAGTACATTTGATCACCAATCACAGGGCAATTTTCATATTTCATGTGAGCTCGTATCTGATGCTTTCTACCGGTTTTCAGATTGATTTCCAGCAAAGTCAAAATTTCTCCTTTGTATTTGTACCGCTGGATTGTTTTGTAGAGTGTCGCCGAAAACTTTCTCGGAAAATTGTAAAGACCAAAATCGAGAAGTTCGACTTTCTGGCCTTTTCTGTTTTTGGGATCTCGATAAATTTTTGCGTTGATCGTACCGCTTTCAAACGGCGGCTTGGAATATACGAGAGTAAGATAATGCTTTTCTACTTCTCTTTTTCGAAATTGGTTCTGTAAAAAATCAATCACCTCTGGCTTCTTGGCCAAAATCATAACTCCTGAAGTATCTTTGTCCAATCGGTGCACTATTCCTATTCTGTTTTCTGTCCGCCAGTTCAACTCCTTTATTTGGGGATATTGATCTACAAGCCAATCGGTAACAGTATAACTAACTCGATCAGCGCCTTTGTGGGCCGCGATACCGATAGGTTTGGAGATCACCAATAGATCATCTTGCTCGTAAAGCTTTTTAATCTTGATCATTTTTTGCGGTAATTTCTTCGATTAGTTCTGTTTGTGTGGTTTCCAACAGGCTCACCTGATCGATCTTTCCTGAGAGCTTTTCATATCCTGAGCTCACCCTATCCATTGTTTTTCTGGCGTTGGATATATGACTGTCCAAGATTCCAAGTCCTTCGCCAAACTTTTTGTTTTCGCTTTGAATTATTTTTAAAGTCGAGAGGATTTGTTTGCTCATCTCCGTAATCTTTTTGCCCTCCAGGCCGATCATAATTGTTTTTAAATAATACGAGAAGGAGCTTGGCGAAGCTGGGATAATCTTCGATCTGTTCGCATAATCAAGCAGGGATGGCTGGTTATTAACAATTTCAAAAAATAGTGTCTCACTTGGCAAATACATAAAGGCAAAGTCCACCGTTCCCTCATCCGGAAGAATATATTTTTTCGAAATATCATCAACGTGCTTTTTGAATGATCTGGCAAAATCTTTTAGGTAAATGGTTTTCTCGCTTTCATTTTCTGATTTTAGGAAATTATTAAACTCCTCCAGCGGGAATTTCGAGTCGATCGGAATAATTCCGGCCTCAATTTTTACAACAGCATCAACAGCTTGGTTGTTTCTAAATTTATATTGCATTTTATAAAGATCGTTGGGCAGGGACTGACTTAATATTGTCTTTAGGCCCTGCTCGCCGAGACCGCCACGGAGTTTTGGAGCTTTCAGGAAGTCCTGAAATGATCTCAACTGATTTCCTATTTGAGACATCGAGCCGAGCTCTCTATTGACTTCGGAAATTACTCTAGCAGCATTATCCAATCTTTCGTTTATAGCCCGATTGGTGATATCGATCTTCTGCTGCATATTGCTTTGCAGGGCAACGATATTTTGATTGAGCATTTGAAGAGAGGTGTCGTCAGTTTTGGCGTTAATGCTTCCAAGCAGTTTTCTCATATAGAAAAAAACTGCGATTACTCCAACGACTAGAATTGCAATAACCCCGACCAAAATAAACAATAAATTCTTTTCCATAATGATTTACAGGTTATATTTTAGCATCTTTGCATATATCTTTGTAGGGGCACAGTGCGCATTGTCTGATATCTGCCTTTGCGATGTAAGATTCCGATCTGATACCGCCCGTGACTTCAAAAATCATTTCTTCAGTTTTCTCTAAATCTTTTTCTTTAAAGGTGGTAGTTGCAGTTAAATCTGATTCTATAAAAATCAGTGATGTTTTTGGAATTTTGCCGTATTTTTTTTGCCAGGAAAGGGCGTACATCATCATTTGGGTTGATTTTTTAAGTCTAGAATCCGCCTCTTTTTGACCATCGACT
>Ga0172375_10011577_pt1 | contig 11211 bp, 12 predicted proteins | sample LakKiv1m_FD_114537 | JGI IMG/M metagenome (GOLD analysis project Ga0172375, IMG submission 114537) | Freshwater microbial communities from Kabuno Bay, South-Kivu, Congo - kab_092012_11.1m | ecosystem: Environmental > Aquatic > Freshwater > Lake | place: Democratic Republic of the Congo... | reverse complement strand
GCAAAGAAATTGGATTGGTGGAAGAGGTAGACAAAATAGTAGGAGTAAACGATAAACAAATAGTTACAACAGGCGAATCATTAATGGCAATGGTGATAAATGGTTTAGGATTTGTAAACCGACCCCTTTATCTTACCCCAGAGTTTATGAAAAATAAGCCTATGGAACTCTTTTTCCGTGAGGATTTAAAACCTGAAGATTTCAATGATTGCACTCAAAACCGCTAAAAAGTTTGGAATTGAAAGAAAATTTCTTCACCTTGATACAACCTCAATGAGCGTCCAGGGAGAATATAAATTTGAAGAAGAAGACATGGTTCCGATACAAATTACGCACGGTCACGCGAAGAATAAAAGATTTGATCTGAATCAGTTCGTCATATCTCTGATATCAAGCTCTCATGCAGATTTTCCTTTATGGATGAGCGTTTTAAGTGGCAATTCATCCGATAAAAAACATTTTCGTGAAGGTATTTGTTTAGCTGGAAAGAAATCCCAGATATAGAAACCACCTTCGTCCATATCCCATCTGCAAAGCAGGCATAGATGGGTTGGTTCAATTGTAGGATCCTTTATCATTTTTAGTAATACCTTGCACGCCAGCTGTCCCATTTGACCGGAAGGAAAAATTCTATAATCATGGCAGTGAATTATTGCTTATGAAAATCAATCAGATCGGGGAACGGGCATTGATACAGCGCATATCCGGGTTACTTTCAGGAGGCGGCAATATAGTTGCTGGAGCCGGCGAGGACGACTGTGCAGTGCTTGATACAGGCAATGAGGAATATCTCCTGGTCACTACTGACATGCTTCACCGCAAAACTGATTTCCCCTTGCAGATGACTGGCAGCCAGATCGGATGGATGTCAGTGGCGGTAAACCTGAGCGACCTTGCATCCAAAGGCGCAAGACCTCTTGGTGTTGTGATGGCGATGGGAATACCGCCTGATACCGAAGTTGAGTTTATCGAGGAGGTGGTAAAGGGGATGGATGAGTGCGCATCAAAGTACGGGACGCAAATCATAGGCGGGGATACGGATGCCCACGATGAACTCACGCTTGTGGGCACCGCGCTTGGCATGGTGAAAAAAGAACGACTCATTCGCAGGAGCGGGGCAATGGTGGGTGACCTTGTATGCGTAACAGGACATCTTGGTACTGCGGGCACGGCTCTAATGGCACTTGATAAGAAAATACCAGTCAGCCAGGAGATATTAAAAGCACTTTTTGAACCCATGCCGCGTATAGATGAAGGCATGGCGCTTGCAGGGTCATTTTCTGTTACGTCCATGATGGACATAAGCGACGGGCTTGCTTTATCGCTTCATGATATGAGCAGGGCAGGCGGAGTCGGGTTTAAGATATATGAAAGCAGGCTGCCTGTTCTATCTGATGTTAAAAGGTTATTGAAAAGTGAGGAACTGCTGGAGGTGGCGGTATTTACTGGCGGGGATTTTGAACTTTTGTTCACGGTTGCGCCGGAAAAGCTGGATAAGGCAAGAAAAGCCTGTCATCTTACCGTTATCGGGGAGGTCATCGAAAAGGGCGTATTCATAAAAAGTGTGAGCGGTGTGGAGGAAGAACTCAAAGCTCGGGGATATGAGCATTTTAGATAGCTTTGGTTCGAAAGCAGCCGTTTCTATAGGGGCGAACGATTATTTCATCTGTCATCGGTTAAGGAATTTAGCATGTTTGCTCTGTACAGTTATTCAAAGAGTTATTAATTTTTCATGTTTTCCAGGTTTAGTTATAAATCGAACACGGATGACACGGATCAGACGCATTTTCACGGATCCGTGCGGACTATTTTCAATTACATTAATATAGATTATATGGAAAAGTGATAGTGGAAAATCAAGTTCCAAGTGTTTCAATTAATCTTTTAAACTCTTTAAACTCTTTTTTGGCAATTTCTATGTCCTTTACCCCTGTTATGACCACTTTTCCACTTGGGAAAAGCATATAATTAATTCCTACTTTTTTATCCTTATACATCAACCCTGGAAATTGTTCTGGTTCGTAGGATGCTCTTGAGTCATCCATTGCAACTATTAAATAATCGAGAGATTTATTCAAATTTACTTTATCCATAACCCCTCATTTATGGACTGACTTCATTTAGCCGCTTATAGACTTTTTTCAGCATATAATCTTTTACAACATCTGCAACTACTTTGTCATCCATAATTTTTGCAAAAATATCTTTATTCTGTTCCATTCTGTCTATTAATTTGTTTATGAAAACATCTTGAAATCCATATTTGAAATTATCAATAGTATTGGTTTTTGCTTGTTTTGATAGAGTTTCATCTGAAACGAGTTCTTCTTCTATCTGGTCAAAAAAAAGTTTATCCGCATCTGTAATTGGTTTTCCAAACCTCTCATTGAACACATTAATGATTTCAGAAAGTGCTGCTAATTCTTCTTTTTCCTTTTTTGTTCCGACTTCTGTTGTAGGTTTTAGTTTATATTCTCCACCTTTTTCAAGGATAATACTTCCTTCACTAATCTTCTGAAGTCTGTAGTATTCCAAAGCAACTTCATCATTCAATTTCAATTTTTCTGACATTCCTTTTTTAGGAAGTTTATTGAGCAACAAACGCCCATAAGCATAAAATTTCTCCAATTCAGCATCCTGAAAAGGCATAATTTGTGACAGGAAAGAATATAGACGCAAATAAACGGTCAAGGTATGTTTGAAATCTTCTTGAACTTCTTCTTTTCCTATTGCTTTATAGCGGTCAACAGCAGGATCAATATAAGCATTTAATTGAGCAGACTCCTTGCCAGTATAAGAACCCGTTTTCTTGAAAAACACATTGCAATAAGCATCAATTTCTGATTGCCAGAAGATTTGCGAGGCTTCCAATTTTGATTTCAAATCATAAAGCTGGTTTGGATTGGTAGTTTCTGTAAGGGTCGTCTGCTCGTAATAAGGTTGGAAGGAGTCCAAAATCTCTTGCGTATCATTAACGAAATCAAGAATGAAGGTATCTTCTTTTCCTGGGTAAATCCTATTTAATCGTGAAAGTGTTTGAACCGCTTTCACCCCTGATAGTTTTTTATCAACATACATTGTGTGAAGCAAAGGCTGGTCAAATCCTGTTTGATATTTGTCTGCAACTAATAGCAACTGATATTCCATCGTATTGAACTTTTCAGGGAGTTCCTTTTCACCGAAATCATTTATGTCAGATTCCGTGTGAAGTATTCCGAACTCATCTTTGAAGGCTGAAAACGCAACAAGAGTCCTTATTTCGTTATATCCTTTTTCTTTTATATATCTATCAAATTCTTTTTTATACCGAACAACGTGAGGGCGTGAAGCCGTAACCACCATCGCTTTTGCTTTTCCACCAATTTTTTTCATAATGACCTGGCGGAAATGTTCGACAATGACTTCTGTTTTTTGAGCCAGATTATGTGGATGAAGTGAAATAAACCTTGCAATGGCTCTGGTCGCTTTTTTCTTGTTTATTTTAGGGTCGTCTTCGATTTGCTTTGATATTTTGAAAAAGGTCTTATATGTCGTATAATTTTTTAATACATCCATAATAAAACCTTCTTCTATTGCCTGACGCATTGAGTAAAGATGGAATGGAACAGGCTTACCCGTTATTGTATCTTTTACGCCAAAGACTTCCAATGTTTTTGCTTTTGGTGTAGCTGTAAATGCAAAGAAGCTCAAATTTTTATGCTGTCCTCTTGATAACATTGATTTTCGGATTTCATCTTCCGCATCAGATTGTGTGGAGCTAATCTCTAAATCTCTTTTTGCAGCATCTTCCAGATTGCCCATAGTGAGAACCTCTTTCAGTTTCCTTGCAGCTTCTCCACTCTGGGAACTATGGGCTTCATCAACAATTACTGCATATTTTCTTGCTTGAAGCTGTCCTATTTTTTCCAAAACAAAAGGAAACTTCTGCAAAGTCGTAATGATAATATTTGTTCCTGATTTAAGTGACTCTGCTAACTGATTTGAATCTTTATCAATCTTCTGAACTACACCCTGTTTATGCTCAAATTGATAAATGGTATTCTGCAACTGCTGGTCTAAAACCAACCTGTCAGTAACCACAATTACAGAGTCAAAAACCCTTTTATCGTCTTTATTATGCAGGCTTGATAGACGATAAGATAACCAGGCAATTGAATTGCTCTTTCCGCTACCTGCTGAATGCTCTATCAAGTAATTTTTTCCTGCTCCATCCCTCGCATCTTCTTCCAGCTTTCGGACAACGTCCAACTGATGGTAGCGTGGAAACAGGAGGTTCTCCTGTTTGAATATTTTCCCTTCAAATTTGTATTCTTCGACCTGCAAATTGAGAAAACGACTTAAAATATCCATCCAACTGTCTTTTTCCCAGACATATTCCCACAGATAAGACGTTTTATAACCCTCTGGATTTGGCGGATTTCCTGCACCCTTATTATAACCAAGGTTGAAAGGAAGGTATATTGTTTTCAAGCCTTCAAGTTTTGTGGTCATATAAACTTCGTCAGGGTCAACCGCAAAGTGAACCAGAGCTCTTTTTTTGAATTGAAAGAGCATCTCTTTCGGGTCTCTATCTTCAATAAATTGCCTTTTGGCATTTGTTACATCCTGCCCTGTAAATTGACTTTTTAACTCCACTGTTGAAACTGGCAGACCATTGAGACCGAGAAGCAGATCAACAGACTTTTCACTTTTTTGGCTGTATTTCAACTGTCTTGTAACTGTCAACCTGTTGAGCCTGTATAATTTCTCTGTTTCTGGATTTAAGCCACTGGCAGGCTTGAAATACGCCATTTTATAACGAACACCATAATCAATGAAGCCGTTTCTTAAAACATCGAGTGTGCCTATATTATCCAACTCTTTGGTTAAGCGCTGTAAGAGTTTGGTTTCAATATCTGAACCGTGTATGGAAAGTGATTTTTTCCAGGCTTCAGGCTGGGTCTCTTGCAGAAAAGTAAAAATTGTTTTTGTATCAAGCGCTAATTCACGGCTAAAATCATCGGGATTTCCTTTAATGTATCCGCCTTTTTGAAGCAGGTGGCTTTCAATGGCTTCTTCAAAAGCTTTTTCGGTGTGTATTTGAGTGGATGCCATTTTTAAGCCGCCTCTCTTACATCAATTTTCCCAGTTATCACTTCTGAAATTAGGGCAGTGCGGTATTCCTGTAATAAAGTGATTTCCTTTTCTATTCTGGATATCGTTCTGTGTATTTTTTGGGTAGATGTTTCAATGTATTTGGCAATTTCATTTTGTTCTTCGATAGGTGGCAAAGGGATAAGAACCAATTTAAACGAGTCAATACTCAATCCAAATCTTGTTATCCCATTCGCTGAAACTTCAAAATGAGAATTAAATTTCTTAGATTGAAATAATCTGAATAGATACTCTCCAATTAATTCAATTTGATTTGCTCTTATTTGAGCCAAATGATAACCACAAATTGTATTTGTCAAATCGTCTTTGATGTAAGCTGGATTTGCTATATCGTCTGGAGTTTCAGAATCTTTTGTCACTAAAACATCTCCTTTTTTAACAATAAATTTGGTAATTTCATTTTCGTTAGCAGTTGCTTCCATAAATGAAAAAGAGTTATCAATATATTCATTCTTATAAACATCTAAGTAATTGCATAAAAAAACCTTTATTTCATTATCAGAGCTTTTTTTATCCACGTTGCTTGACTTAATTTCTGCAACATATTTCATTCTTTTAATCTTCCAATGCTTCGGCATTTCTCCCAACCATTCGATGCCCGAATCTTTCATCGGCGCATCAGGGTTGAGACCTCTTGTTACTGCCTGATTGATGATAACTGTGCGTTCTTCTTTAAGCAGGTCAATTAGCTTTTGCTTTTTCTCGATAAGGGAGTCTATTTTCTGGGTGCGGTCGTCGAGGTAGAGGGAAATGGCGCGCTGTTCGGGGAGAGGAGGGACAAGTATTGATTTATCATACGCATCTTCTCTGCTTAAACCTGGAACAGCAGAATCCTTTGAAAGCCCATCTAAATTTAGAGTGTATAAAACATATAAAAGCCATGATAAATTATTTTTTGTAGCAGTCTCATCAATATAATAAGTTGTGTCAATAGGAAAACACTCAATATTCGAGTAATTGACTTTTCCAAAAGAACCTTTTCGACCAATTATTATGCAAGGTTTTATGGAAATAGCTTGATTGTGATAACCTATGATTCCGTTTGAACCATAAACAGGAACTTTTCCTTCAATTCTTTCATCGTTTGATAATGAACTTCCATAAATTAAATTACTTACCCATTTCAACTTCCAGACTTCCCAATGCTCCGGCACTCTTCCTATCCACTCCACGCCTGAATCCTTATACGCCGGATAGGGCTTCCAACCGCTGGCGGGCGCGCCTGTGGCTGCGGTCTGTTTGAGTTCTGCGCTCATTGCGCCGCCTCCTGCTCTGTTGTTGAAGAAAAATGCCACAGATTGCTGATTTTTCCATCTGAATTATAAACGATAGAACACGGATTGCGCGGATGACACGGATACGCGCGGATCGGGTTATCCGTGGAAATCCGTTTGATCCGTGTCATCCGTGTTCCCGGTCGGATGATTTTGTATGGATACAAAGACTTATGCTGCTCTGCTTTGCGTTCTTCGCGGTGAGAAGGTGCAATTAATCTGCGTTCATCCGCGTTCATCTGCGGTTTGTTGATTCTTGACAGGATAACAGGATGAGCAGGATTAAAATATAAAAAGTATCCTGTTGATCCTGTTAATCCTGTCTGAAAAATATATAATTGTTTTATCACTCTATCGCCTTTCTCAATAACCCTTCAGTCTCCTTCTCCAAAGCCAGAATATCTGCCCTAATTTCCGCAAGCCTCCGCAACGGCTTATATTTATAGAAATACTTCGTAAAATTAATTTCGTATCCCTTTTTTGTTTTACTGTTATCTATCCAGGCATCAGGAACGTGAGGCAATACTTCCCTCTTAAAATAGGTCTGAATATCTTCTTTAAGTGGCACTCGTTCAGTATCTCTTAAATTAGCGTCTGGCTTGGGCTTACCTTTTCCATCTTTCACAATATTGCCATTTTTATCTCTCAAAGGTCGCTCTACTGTAATTTGCCAATAGCCAAAATCTTCATTATCCGAAATCTTTGAAAATTCATTTTCCTTAAAATCACCATAGATTTTAGTGATTGTTTCAATATGACCCTCTCCAATTTCATTACGCTTATTACCCAGGCTTTTTGACATTTTATCGTAAAAGCTAACGGCGTTTACCAGTTGGATTTTCCCTTTTCTATCTTTGGGTTTTCTGTTAGTAACTATCATGATGTAAGTGAAAATGCCCGTATTGTAGAATAATTGGTCTGGCATTGCAATAATAGCTTCGAGCATATCATTTTCTATAATCCATTTTCGGATTTCACTTTCCCCACTACCAGCATTACCTGTAAATAGAGGAGAACCATTAAAAACAATTCCTATTCTTGAGCCTCCATTTGCAGGTTTCATTTTAGAAATCATATGCTGCAGAAATAAGAATGAACCGTCATTTATTCTTGGCAGTCCAGCACCGAAACGCCCTGCAAAACCTCTTTTCTCGGACTCATCTCTAATTTGCTTTTCAACTTTCTTCCACTCAACCCCAAAAGGTGGATTGGAGAGCATATAATCAAAAGTTTCACCCATTAAACCATCATTAGTAAATGAGTTTCCGAATTTTATGTTTGAAGCGTTTTGCCCTTTGATTAGCATATCGGATTTACAGATTGCATACGATTCAGGATTGACTTCCTGCCCGAATACTTCCAGCCTGGCATCAGGATTAAGCTCACGCAGGTATTCTTCTGATATTGATAGCATACCTCCTGTCCCTCCAGCAGGGTCATACAATGTTCTTACAATACCCTGTCTGGTTAATATTTCCCTATCATTCAGGAAAAGCAGATTAACCAGCAATCGAATTACTTCTCTTGGTGTAAAGTGCTCTCCTGCGGTTTCATTGGATAACTCGGAAAATCTCCTTATGAGTTCTTCAAATATGTATCCCATCTCTAAATTGCTTACTTTATCAGGGTGCAGGTCAATTTCGCCAACACGCTTGACAATCATAAAAAGCAAATTTGCTTCATCCAGTCTTGCAATATGTTCGGTGAAGTTAAAATATTCGATAATTTCTCTTGCATTTGAAGAGAAACCGTTAATGTAATTATTGAGATTGGCAGCAATATTATTTGGGTCGGCTTTCAGTTTCTCAAAGTCAAATTTGCTTTTATTGTGGAAGTTGAAACCTGCGACATTGTTCAGAACAGGGTCTGTGTTCTGGATGTTCATATTGGCAATTTTAGGCAAATAATCCAGAACTTTCTGTTTTGTTGGCTCTAATACACAATCCAATCGTCTTAAAACTGTAAGCGGTAGTATAACTTTACCGTAATCTGATTGCTTATAGTCACCCCGTAAAAGGTCTGCAATCTCCCAGATAAAATTAGCATTCTCCTTGACGTTTACCATATTATCGACACCATTCAGGCTTTTAAAGTCGCTTTATAGTATATATTTGTATTTTTTAAAGCCCAGTACATCCAGAGTTTCAAGGATGAAATATCCCAAATTCAATTCCCAATTCAAGTGGGTAAGCAAAATCTTTTGAGCTTTGAAATTGAAAGGGATTAATGCCCCTTAATCCTATGTTTATGAAGGTGGAAGAACAATCAAAACGTAACTATTTAATATCTTAATAGCAGTAGTGCTAATGGATTTATCTAAGAATTTCAAAATAGGAGTAAATTATGGATGCAAAGTATAAAAAAAATTATTTAAAGCAGGTAATTGTTAGAACAGATTTTTTAAATCCAATACACTCTCTTAATGAAGGATTGCCTAATGAGATAAGCTCAGTTATTAAAGAATTTTTCCCCATTGCAGAACCACGAGAAGTCTTAGCTTTGGATTTTCAAATAGGTCCTGAAGCAGCGGATAAAAAACAAAGCAAGTTAATGGAATGGATTTTTCACGGTAAGGAAAGAGATAAGAGGTTAAGTATTGCTGAAAAAAATATGTTTATATCGTTTAATATCTATAAATCGTTTGAAGATTTAACGACCCCTTTTATAAGAATTGTTGATTCTTTATTTAATACATTTAAAGAAATGCAAATTACACGGTTAGGACTGAGATATACAAACAGTATTAACATAACAGATACGGATGTTTTTGGTTGGAAATCTTATCTAAATAAGGATTTATTATCCGCCTTCAATATACCTGAAGATAAAACAAAGATTGCCAGAATTTTTCATAACCTTGAGCTTAATTATGGAAATTTTAATTTGAGATTTCAATATGGAATGCCTAACCCTGATTTTCCATCACCGATTAAGAAAAAAATTTTTGTTTTAGATTATGATGCATATTATGAAGGGTTTTTGAGAAAAGAAGAAATAATAGAAAATTTACCTATTTTTCATAGCGAAATCCAAAAATTTTTTGAAAATTCAATTACTGAGAAATTAAGGAAGAAAATGAATGAAGAAAAGTGAAGAGATATTTTCAAAGGAGTATGTTTCTGATACTGAAACTAAAATTCCAATCGAGAAGAAGGAAAATATTATAGTTCAGACTAAAAAAGAAGACACAAAAATAGAAGAGGAAATGAAAAGATTCGGGATATCTAAACCTCAACGCTTTGTTATAAAAGGTAAAATCACACAATGATAAAGGTTAATAAAGAATGGAACGACAGAGTTTGTCAAGGAGATATTTTTAAAGACGTTGAATATATAGAATATGCAATCGAAAAAGAGGGGAGTATTGAGATATCAAAAATAATTTTTCCTCTCGTAATAGTTTTAACTCAAGATTGTGACCTTGCTCAAGATTATACATTTCGTTCGGAGAAGAAAAAAACCCAAGATAAATATCTGTTGTCATCACTTGTTGCACCTATATATAATTTGGAACACCTTTTAAAAGGAGAGCACTTAAGCGAACTTAAATTGAATATGCTATTCTTTGAAAGTAAAACTCAAATTACCAATTTAAAAAATAATGAAATTCCAAGATTTCATTGTTTAGAGTTTCCCCCTGATACACCTATTGTTACATCTGTGATTGATTTTAAACATTATTTCACTGCTAATATATTATATCTTTCAAGCATAAAAAAGAAAAGTTTCATTTGCAAAGTATCTGAATTGTATAGAGAAGATATTTCTCAAAGGTTTGCCAGTTTTCTTTCGAGAATTGGTCTCCCTTGAAGTCCACAAGTCAGTCATTGAATCAAATACGGTCTTACTTCTTTTATGTCCATCTCATCTTCAATGTGAAATCTTGTTCCCTCCCACCGCACAGGTAATTGTCCCGTTTTTGGTGAGTACTCTGTTATATTAGAAGGAACTTTATCGAGATATTTTTTGTATATTAACTCCCAGTAGCTCTTTTAAAATAATCCTTATCGCTGTCCATGAATGGTCAGCCTCGTCTCTACTCATTTGTTGTCTCTCTTTTTCGCTATCATGGGCACAAATATTCCTATCCATTTTTTGAACTTCAAGTATATATTTCATAATATCTTGCTTTTTACCATGTTGTTCATAGTATTTCAATAAATTTCCAAGAACAGTATGTCCTTTGATTTGAATTTTCTCTTTATTGAAGTATTCCTTTAGTGAAAATTCTATTGCTCTTGCAATCATAACGATACAAGCATCCCAACATTCAAAAAAATAACATTTCTTTGCTTGAATGAGATAATACTTGACTTTAACGGGAATCTCGATATCTTACAAATCAAGAAAATTCCTCAAATCTTCATCAACAGTCGATAATTCTATAATTTGTCTTGAGAATTCTGCATAATGATAACAATGTTTCTTTGCGGTAGTCGCAGCAGTTATTTGTTTGTCAGTAGCTTCATTTTCGTGTGGAGACTTTTTATTGAAATCACCAAGTTTTTTAACTATATTAATGTGACTAATCGTTTTGGTCAGAAGTGCCCTGTCTTTATATGAACCACTCACCAGATAGAATGAAAGGTTGTTCACTAAATCTTTTATGGCTTCTCTTCTGCGGATTACTTCACCGTCATAGAATTCCTGAGACCCCTTAGATTTCCCATGAAAAACATATCTTCGCCACTTCAACCGGAAGAATAACTCATGCCATCATGACAACAAGAATTTTAAATATTAAAACCTGAATTCAGAAAAATCCCGTCTCAAAGCTCATTGG
>Ga0172375_10011575_pt1 | contig 11211 bp, 9 predicted proteins | sample LakKiv1m_FD_114537 | JGI IMG/M metagenome (GOLD analysis project Ga0172375, IMG submission 114537) | Freshwater microbial communities from Kabuno Bay, South-Kivu, Congo - kab_092012_11.1m | ecosystem: Environmental > Aquatic > Freshwater > Lake | place: Democratic Republic of the Congo... | reverse complement strand
TCTGTTTTAATTCAACTTTTTCATAAAATTTATTGTCCAAAACATTATAAGCCTCTTCTATCCTGACCGTAGAATTTTTATTCTTTTTTCTAAAAATTTCATCGGCGTGCGACTTATGAAAGATTGCCAAGAAATATTTATTTCCTTTTTTCAATAATGAGCCATAATATTCAGGCTCTTTATTCATATCCCAACCTTTTAGCACTTGCCCATTTTCAAAATTTAATTTGATTTTCTCTTCCGAAAATGGTTTTTTTGTTACATAATTTCTAAATTCATCGTAATAATCTTTATGCCGATAGTCGGTATAATATTTACCGAAGTCGTTATAAAAACTGTCATCGATTGCTAAATCAACAACTTTTTTTCTCCCTTTTTCGAGCGCAAAATATTTCATCATCTGAAAAATTGCTAAACTCGCATCGGCATATGCTTTTATTTTTTCAATTTGCGCGTCTTTTTTCTTATAAATTTTTTCATCGGCAACCATTTTTTCCGCTCGCTCTTTCGCAAGTTTATATTCATTAAGACATTTTTCAAACTCGTTTTTCCAAACATTCAAAAAACTTTGATAGTTATCATTTGTCAAATTTTGATTATATTCCTCTTTAAATAAATCTTTCGGCACCATCTCAATTTTGCCAAGATATTTATATTTTTTAGGCAAATCTTTTTTATCTTTTTGAATGCCTAATAAAGCATCTTTTATCGTCTGAATGGAAATAAAATCGTCTAATTTATATTTTTCTTCTTTACTGTCTGTTTCTTTTTTAGGCAAAGCATCTTCAAAGCGCTGCCAATTCGCTCCAAAAAATTTTCTAGAAATGGTGTTAATGGCCGCTTTTTTTAAATAAATTTTATCCAGTTCATAATTTTCTTGATTGGATAAAAATTGATCAATAAATAACTTTTTTGCCTCGGCATTTTTTAAGTCGTTAATTTTAATAAAAGCGTTTAATGTTTCAAAAACTTGTTCATCATTTATAATTTCAATAAATTTTTCTCTATCTTTGTTTGTTTCTCCTAATATTTGTTTATCTAACATTTTAAAATTCTGAATTTTTTCCTTTGTTTTTTGTTTATATTCGTTAATTTTTTGATTCAAGCCTTTGCCGCCTTCATCTTTTGCTTTTACTACCTCATTGTATCTATTGATACCTTCTTGCGTTAAACAATGATTGTAAAAATTCAAATCAAAAATTTTCTGTTCTTCGGCAGTTAGACCAATTTTTTCATAAATTGATTTTCTATCTTCAAAAAGTTTTTTATTTTCACAAAACCGCCGCAAATTTTCGTTAATGGTGCGATTGGTAACAGCGGTATCTTTATCTTCGCTGCTATAAAAATTTTTGCGGCTATTGTTAAAATTGCCAAAATAAGTCGTAAAACCCTTGAAACTTTCAAAAAGATTTTTCTTTTGTTTTGTTATCGGGTCAATAAATTCAATGTCCGGCGCTTCCACATCGTCGGTCGGCTTATTTTTAAATTCTTGTTTTAAAATTTCTAGATTATTCTTCTCAAAAATTATTTCAATCCCATTTTGTTTTAATTCAATATCTTTATATTTATTTTCTTTCCATTCGTTTGCTTTCTTATTAAAATTTTCCACTAATTTTTCTCTCAGCGCTTTTTCTTCTCTTTCAAAATTTGTTCTTGATATTTTATCGTCTTTTTTTAACGCGAGCAATGTTTGATAATAATCGTTAAAATTAAAATTTATTATGCCCAATGTTTCTTTAATAAATTTGCGATGCAATAAATCAAAATAATATTTTATTTTATGATAGTTATCGTCTATCAATTTATCCTTTTCAAAAATTTTATTTTGTTTCAATAAATCAGCTGTTTCGCCGACTGGTTTTAACTCAAACCTCAAGGTCTTAGACAGCTCATAAAGTCCGGTAAATTCTGAAAAATTGTTGTTGTTCATATTTTTGGCATTTAATTATTAATCCACCAAAGCAAAAAAGGGCGCCTTGATGGCTACCACACTTACTTAACCACAAAGGTGTATCGTGTGCATCAAGAACGCCCTTTTTAAACGCGATTCCTTTTCGTGATCAAATAAGTATGGTAGCATTTTTATGCTAACACATATTTAAGATAATGTAAAATTTTTACTACAATATTGACAATATATTTTTACGAAAACAGTTTGCTCTCTTTTCTTTAAAAAATAAAAGCCAGCTCACGCTGACTTTTATTTTCTCCGAGACTGGGATTCGAACCCAGAACCAATTGCTTAACAGGCAACTGCTCTACCGTTGAGCTATCTCGGAATAAAAAATAAATACAATTTCCAAGAAACAATTTCTCTCCCTTTGGGAGATCACCTGAAGGGTGGCAAATAAATCTCAAATTCCAAAATTCAAATATCAATATTAAAAAGTTAATTGGCAATTGGAAATTGAGATTTGAAATTTTATTGGCAATTGGAAATTGTATCTTGGAAATTATAAATCAATAATCCAAAAGTTTTCTCATACCCACATGATCTTTAATGCGTTCTAAGGCTTTGGCTTCGATCTGGCGGATGCGCTCGCGCGTCACGCCAAATTCCACTCCCACTTCTTCCAAAGTATGAAACACTCCATCTTCCAAACCAAAACGCATTTCCAAAATTTTTTGCTCACGCGGAGTTAATTCAGAAATAATATCTTTAATATGTTTCTTTAATAATTCCAAAGCAGTGGCTTTATCCGGCGACAATGTTTTAAAATCCTGCATAAAATCAACAAGCTTTGAATCATCATCTCCTTCGTCGCCAACAGAAGATTCCAAAGAAATTGTTTCCTGGGAAATTTTAATAATATGGCGGATTTTTTCTACATCTTCGCCCATTTCTGCCGCAATTTCTTCTGGCAAAGGTTCGCGGCCAAGATCCTGAATCAACCTTCTTTGTACTTGCTGAAATTTATTAATCGTTTCCACCATATGCACTGGGATTCTAATGGTGCGCGACTGATCAGCCAAAGCGCGCGTGATTGCTTGCCTAATCCACCAAGTGGCATAAGTGGAAAATTTGTAACCTTTGCGATAATCAAATTTTTCTACAGCGCGGAAAAGACCGACATTGCCTTCCTGAATCAAATCCAAGAGAGTGAGTCCGCCACGGCCGGCAAATCTTTTGGCAATGGAAACCACCAAACGCAAATTTGATTCAATCAACTTTTTCTCTGCTTCCACATCACCTTTTTCTTTTCTTTTTGCCAATTGCGTTTCTTCATCACTGGTTAAAAGAGGTACCTTGCCGATTTCTCTTAAATACATTTGAATGGAATCAGCAAAAATGTCAGTTAAATCCGCCCTTTTTTGATCGCCCAAAAGTCCAAGCGCGCTTAAAATTTTTTTGCGCTCCTCGTTTTTTGACAAAAGCCCTATTTCTCCTTCAATCACCTGGATGCTTAGCCGCTCCAGAGAGGCCAAAAATTTTTCATATTCCAAAACACATTCTTCCACTTCTGGAAAAGCAATTAAAACTTCTGCTTCAGTAATAAATCCGCGCGTTTTGCCTTTTTGCAATAAAACTCCAAGTTGATTTTTATCAGGTAAAATTTGTTTAGCAGCAGACTTTTTTTTAATTCTGAGTTTATTTTTTTTTAAACTCTTTTTAAATTTATACTTTTTGGTTATTCTTTTCCGGTTTCTGTTTTTCAATCGCTTTGATTTTTTAGTTTTATGAATTTTAAAACGCCCCAATTTTTTATGAGGTTTAGTTTTTTTAATTTTAATTATTTTTTTTGGCATAAATTTTTTCTTAATTTTTTTATTTCTTAACTTCCTTATCGTCAATCACTAATCGCTTATCTCTTTTGATAATTCTGAAAATTCTTTCATTAAAGCATCTACTTTGTCGCTGTCTCCATCAAGCTCTGCCAAACGCAGTTCGGATTCAATTGCTTTAAGACGAGACATGATTTTTTCTCGTTTTAAAAAATTTAATGACAAATTAAATTCGCGATTTAATTCCAAACGAGACAAACTTTCAAATTCGGTTTCAAATAAAAGCTTTAATGTATTTGCCAAAAAAATTAGATTTTTTTTCTCGCCTTCAAGATAAGACCAAAAATCAGCTGCTTCAAAAGCGCTGTGTTTAGTATAACAAAAAATCAACTCTTTGTAAAATTCCTGATAATCATTATAAATCATTTCCGGAGCTAATTTGTCAATGGATAGAGCCAAAAATTCTACTTGGCCCAAAATTAAAGCCAGCAAGCGCTCGCTCACCATTTTTTGTTTATTTATTTTCAAAGCCGCAGATATAACCTCATTATCAAAAGAAAAATTTTTTCCTTTGGCAAGATATTGTTTCTGTAAAACCTCTCGCAGGGAATTTTCCGCAACATTCAAACGCCGCGCTAATTCTTTTAGATAATGATCTTTTTCAATTGGATTATTAAGTCTACCTATCCAAGGCAAAATTTTTGCGCTGACTTCTCTTTTAACATCAATGTCCTCCAAATTTTTATGCATTAGATTTACGGATAAAATATAGTCCATAAAATTTATCAATTTCTGACTGATAGTTATCCAAATAGACGGCTCTTTTTTTACAAGTTCATCTGGGTCTTTAAAATTTTGCGGCAAAATTATTACCTTGGCATTCAGACCGTTTTGCCAGATTAAATCCACTCCGCGCTCCGCGGCGCGCATTCCAGCAGTGTCGGCATCAAAACACAGCGCTAAATTTTCTGTATATCTTTTTAAGATTTTTAATTGATCAGAAGTTAAAGAAGTGCCAGAAGAAGCCACGGCATTTTTTACTCCAGCTTTATGCGACGCCACCACATCCATATTGCCTTCAACTAAAATTGCGTAACCTTTTTCTCTAATAGCGGTCTTGGCTTTATCCAAACCATAAAGAATTTGCGATTTATTATAAATCAAAGTTTGCGGCGTGTTAATATATTTGGCAGTTTCATTTTTATCAAGAGCTCTTGCGGTAAAACCAACCGTATTAGAATGATTATCTAAAATCGGAAACATAATTCTCCAGCGGAAACGATCATAATATCCTTGACCAGGATAATTCCCAGATTTTTCTACTACCAATCCCGATTGTTTAATTTCTGCATCAGAAAAACCGCGTGTCTTTAAAAATTTGCTTAATGCGTCCCAAGAGTTTGGCGCGAGTCCAATTTGAAATTCTTTTAAAATATTTTCAGTCAGTCCACGTTCAGATAATAAATAGTCCAAGGCAAATTTATTAGCTGGCAGATGCAATTGCTCCTGATAAAATTTTACTGTTTCTTCATGCAAGCAGTATAATTTTGTTTTTAGATTTTCAAAAGCTGGATTATAGTTTTGCTTAACAATTTTCACCCCCGCTTTTTCCGCAAGAATTTTCAATGCTTCTGGAAATTCCAAATTCTCAATTTTTTGCAAAAAAGTAAGAATATCCCCTCCTTCGCCGCAGCCAAAACATTTGAAAAACTGGCGTTCGCGCGAAACCATAAAAGAAGGTGTTTTTTCATTATGAAAAGGACACAAACCTTTAAAGTTCGCGCCGGATTGTCTTAATGGCAGATATTCCTGGATTAAATCCACAATATCAAGTTTTGATTTTATTTCTTCAACTGGGTTCATAAAAAAGAAAAGAATTGCAGAGACAATTCATGCCTGCCTGCCGATGAGGTAGGAATTGCCTCTACAATATTTATATCACCAATTTTAAAAAAAGAAAATAAAAAACCGCAGATTAAAACCACGGTTTTTCCTGCCCAATGTTCTCCAAGAGAAGAAAATTCTTTTTAGATATTTTCGAGCTAAAAGCCAGAAAATGCCTAAGAAAGAATCCCCATGCTCGTCGTCTCTTGGAGGACACTAAGCAGGAATAAAAGAAAACAAAATGAGTCGTTTTTAGCAATAACCCATTTTAACATGACTAAATTTTTTTGTCAATAGTCGTTTATTGCCAATTTTTTTTTACGGCGTTCAAAATCTCTCTTTTTTATATCTTCTCTTTTGTCAAATTTCTTTTTACCTTTCGCAATGCCAATTTTAATTTTAATAAAATTATTTTTTAAATAAACTTCAACAGGAACAATAGAAAATCCCCTTTCTTTTTGTTTGCCAATTAAAAAACGAATTTCACGCTTGGTTAATAAAAGTTTTCTTGGAGCGTTGGGGTTATAATTTTTCTCGGCAGTTTTAGCCGGTTTGTAGGGCGCAATATAGCTATTGGTTAGCCATGCCTCGCCACCAGCATCAATTTCCACATAAGAACCTTTTAAATCCATTTGACCTTTTTTAATTGATTTTACTTCAGGACCAGACAAAACAATACCTGCCTCTTGGGTGTCAATAATTTTATAATTATAGAAAACTTGCTTATTGCTGGCGATTGTCATAAGATTACTTTAATTATAGCAGAGAATAAGATATAATAAATGATATGATAACGATTAAAAATATCATAAAGCAACAAGTTAAGCAAATTCTTCAAAAAAAATATTTGGTTGATTTTGATTTTCAAATTTCTTATCCGCCGGCTGTTGAGATGGGTGATTATTCATGCAATGCGCCAATGGTTTTAGCGGCAATCTTAAAAAAGAATCCAATAGAAATTGGTAAGGAAATTATTAAATCTGTAACTCCGACCTTTAGGTCGGAAATAGATAAAATTGAAATTGTGAAACCAGGTTTTATAAATTTTTATTTGTCAGAAAAATTTTTGCAAGAAAATCTAAAAAAAATTTTAAAAGAAAACCTGCCTCATCGGCAGGCAAGAGAAAAAAGACAAAGAATTCAGGTGGAATTTATTTCCGCCAACCCAACCGGCCCTTTGACTTTAGCTAATGGCCGAGGTGGATTTTCTGGTGATGTTTTAGCAAATGTTTTGACTTTGGCCGGACAAGAAGTTGAAAGAGAATATTATATTAATGATTATGGCAATCAGGTACGCATATTGGGACATTCTGTTTTAAAAGACGAACTGGCACAGTATAAAGGAAAGTATATTGAGGAGTTGGCTAACAAATTATCTGGAACCAAAATTGATAAAAAAGATATTGACGCGATTGGACTTTTGGCAGCGAATGAAATTATGAAAAAATATATTAAACCAGTGATTAAAAAAGCTGGCGTCAAATTTGACGAATTTTTTTCAGAAAAATATTTGCACGAGAGTGGTAAAGTGGAAAAAATGTTGAATTTTTTAAAAGAAAAAAACTTGGTTGAAGAAAAAGACGGGGCAGTGTGGTTAAAAACAGCCGGCCAACAAGAAGGTGATGATAAAAATAGAGTGTTAGTAAAATCTAACGGTGAAAAAACATATTTTTTAGCAGACATTGCTTATCATTTTAATAAATTTCATGAGAGAAAATTTGGTAAAGTTATAAATTTATGGGGCGCAGACCATCATGGTTATGTGCCAAGAATGAAACAAGCGATGGCGCTTTTGGGCTATCCCGGACGATTAGAAATTCTCCTTATACAAATGGTGCGTTTGATAAAAAACGGAAAAGAATTTAGGATGTCCAAACGCGCTGGCGTATATGTGACTTTGGAAAAGTTGATTGAGATGGTAGGTTTAGATGTGACAAGATTTTTCTTTTTAATGCATTCAAATAATAAGGCAATGGATTTTGATTTGGATTTAGCCAAAGAAAAATCTAATAAAAATCCAGTGTTTTATGTGCAGTACGCGCATGCGAGAATATGTTCGATATTAAAAAAGGCATCCGCTGTCAAAAAAGAGTTAACCCACGATTTCAATCGTGGGCTGCAAGAGCAAGAAGCAACACTCATCAAAGAATTAATCAAGTGGCCTGAAGTTATTGAAGAAGTGGCGGAAAATTATGAAGTGCATAAAATTCCTTTTTACGCCATTGCCTTGGCAGATAAGTTTCATGATTTTTATGAAAATTGCCGCGTGATTGAAGAAAATAATTTAGTTAATGAATTTCGTTTAGATTTAATTAAAGCCACAAAACAGATTCTTAAAAATGTTTTAAATACTCTTGGTGTGTCTGCACCAGAGAAGATGTAAGATTGATTTTATTTTGACTTTTTGTTATAATCTATTTAAAGAAAATAATTTAAAAAAATATGCTGACAAAAAATAGAAAATACAATTTTCCAGTTATTATTGAAAAAGATGAGAAGGGTTATTTTATTGGTAAAGTGCCAAGTTTGCGAAGTTGTTATACACAAGCAAAAAGTTTGGCCGAATTATATAAACGGATAGACGAAGTGGTTGCTTTATGTTTGGCTGTGGAGAAAAAATGTTTTAATGAAGATGTGCCACAAAATAAATTTATTGGTGTGCAAAATTTAGAATTTGCTGCCTGATATGCCAAAATTAAACCCCATTTCAGCTAAAAGAATGATAAAAATTCTAAAAGTATTAGGATTTATTCTTTTACGTTCAAAAGGCAGTCATAATTTTTTCTTTAATAAAGAAACCAACAAATCAACAGTAATTCCGATGCATGACAATGAAGAATTGGGCGTTGGAATTTTAAAAGAAATTTTAAGAGATATTGAATTAACAGTGGAAGAATATGAAAAATTAAGAAGAAAAAATTGACTTAATTTACTTAACAAAAAATTGGCTTTTCAAATAGCCGATTTTTATTTTAGAGTAATTATGATAGAATAAAATTATGTATTACAACATTTTTATTCTCTCAATCGCAATTGGTTTTTATTTAGCTTATTTATATGGTAGAAAAACAACTGAATTTAAATGGTCAGAATATTTAGCTACTTTGATTTTACCATTTTTAGCTTTGGGATTTTTAATCTGGCAAGAAGGAGTTAATATCCTCTGGTATTTTATTGTCTGTGCTTTTGCTGGTAATCTGGCCGAGCATTTAGGCGGATTTAGTTTGCATAAAATTTTAGGCCATCATCTGTGGACTTACCACAGATTATCATGGGGGGGCTATACCAGCATTTTGTCATGGCCTTATTGGGGAATGATTGGAATTTTATTTTTATCTATTTATAAAACGATTAGTCAATAATTTAGACGAATTATCCTTTTACACGGGATTCTTCGCTTCGCTCAGAATGACATTACCTATAAAAAAGCATCTTCATTTCATCGGTATCTCTGGCACGGCCATGGCATCACTTGCCAGGGCTTTTAAGGTAGCCGGTTTTAAAATTACTGGTTCAGAAGCAGAACATGTTTTCCCGCCAATGAGTGAGTATTTGAAAAAAAATAAAATAAAATATTATAGTCCGTTTAGCAGGGAAAAATTAGATAAAATAGTGAGACACAAAACCACGGGATCCTTCGTCCCTCGCATCTGCTCGGGACTCAGGATGACATTACCTTTAGAAATAGTTATTGGCAACGCACATTATTCTGACCAAAATCCAGAAGTTGTTTATGCAAGAGAAAATAAAATTGAATTAGAACATTTTCCGCGCCTGATAGAAAAATATCTAATTAAAAAAAATTCTGTGGTGGTGGCTGGCACTTATGGCAAAACTTCTGCTACTGCAATGCTGGCTTGGCTTTTAGATAAAGTTGGTAAAAAACCAAACTATATGTTAGGCGGCATTCCAATAAATTGGGGGCATGGGGCGCGGTTGACAAATACTAATTGGTCTGTGGTTGAGGGTGATGAATATCCGGCCGCCAGCCCTTGGGATTTTTCACCAAAATTTAATTTTTATCATCCCAAATTTTTAATTATCTCATCTGCTGGATGGGACCACATGGATATTTTCAAAACTAAGAAAAGTTATGTTGATGTTTTTAAAAAATTAGTGGCGCGCATGCCTAAAAACGGTTTGATTGTGGCAAAGTTAGATGGTGAAAATTTGAAAGAAGTGTTAAAGAGTGCAAAATGCAGAGTTGTTTTTTATGCAGGTTGTCATTCAGAGCAAGCTGAGTCGTGCATCAGCACAACAAAGCCGAGGGATCCGGTGTATTTTGTTGATGACGTGCGAGTAAAAGGAAAAATTACAGAATTTAATTTAAAAAAATACACCCCATGCAATGTCATCCTCGCGAAAGCGAGGATCTCAACGACTGATAACAAAACACAAGATTCCCGCTTGCGCGGGAATGACAATATTATAATTGGAAAATTTCAAACCCAACTTCTTGGTGGGTTTAATTTAGAAAATTGGGCAGCAGCTCTCACAATGGCCATTGAACTTGGGGTGCCAATAAAAATTTTGCAAAAAGCAGTAGCGGATTTTAGAGGCGTGAAAAGGCGATTGGAAATTAGAGCGGTTGAAAATGGAGTGATAATTATTGATGATTTTGCTCATAATCCAAGCAAAGCCAGACAGTCAATGATTGCTTTAAAAAAACATTTTCCTAATAAAAAAATTTTTATTATTTTTGAACCTAACCGCGGCGGCCGGTCTATTAAATGTTTGAAATTGTACAATAATATTTTTAAAAGTGCGGAAAAAATTTTTATTCCCAAGCTTTCTGAATATAAAAAGAAAAAAGGCGTGATTGATGTCTCTGGCGAGGAATTAGCCCAATATCTAAGAAAGACACACACAAATGTTGTTTACGAAAGAAACAATGAAAAAATTTTATCTTGGTTTAAAAGCCATGTCAAATCAGATGCAGTTATTGCTTTTTTAGGTTCGCGTGATTTTGGAGGGATGATTGAGAAAGTGATAAAAAGTTGTAATAAATGGTCGCCTTGTTTACATTTAAAGCAGGTCAATCAAAGATAAGCTTTTTAATACAAATCTTCTGATAAGATATTAATAGATAGTAAAAACAAGATATATTAGTAATGCTCACATACATTTGCCTGTTTTTTAAAAAAGTGTTAAACTAATCCTGCTTATAATTAACCAAGAGCTGAATTTAAAAAGCTCTTTAAAGTCAATATGCCTGAACCAAAAATTACGATTTATTCCACACCTTATTGCGATTATTGCCAAATGGCAAAGCAATACTTAACTGAAAATAAAATCGATTACGAAGATATTGACGTGTCAGTGGATGAGAAAGCGGCAGAATTGATGGTTAAAAAATCGGGTCAAATGGGCGTACCAGTTATTATTATTGAGCGTGATAGCAAAGAAGAAATAATAGTCGAGTTTCAAAAAAACAAATAGGCAGAAGTGTTAAATATAAAATAATTAACAATATTACAAGATGCAATTGATCTTGTAAATTATTCGCTTTTTGTCTGATCAAACAACAAACAATTCTCAAAAAAAATTTATTACAGATTCTCCCAAAATTAATTTTTTCATAGGTTTAATTTTGGGCATTGCTTT
>Ga0172375_10011573_pt1 | contig 11212 bp, 8 predicted proteins | sample LakKiv1m_FD_114537 | JGI IMG/M metagenome (GOLD analysis project Ga0172375, IMG submission 114537) | Freshwater microbial communities from Kabuno Bay, South-Kivu, Congo - kab_092012_11.1m | ecosystem: Environmental > Aquatic > Freshwater > Lake | place: Democratic Republic of the Congo... | reverse complement strand
GAAGAAAGAAGAAAAAAATATCGAATGTAAAGAATGCGCAAAATTAGAGAAACAGATACAAGAGTTGGCTCTTAATATTGATAAAGTAGAGGATGAAAAACTTGTTCTTACAAACCAACTTAAAAAAGCTCTCGCCGACTATCACAATCTAGCAGATAGCTCTGAGAAAAGAATGGGTATTATGCTCTTCCAGTCTAGGAAGAGACTATGTGATTCCATAATCCCAACACTAGATTCTCTAGGTATGGCCATTAAATCAGGTAAGGATTTGAAATTGGATGAACAAGCCCAAGCATGGATGCTTGGAACAGATTCTTTGTTTAGCTCATTGAATAAATCATTGGAAGAATTCGGATTAAAACAGTACTTACCAGAAAAAGGAGAGAAATTTGATCCTAATATACATGAAGCGGTAACAACAATCGAACAAGGTAACAGTGGTGAAATATATGACCTGATTCAACCAGGCTATATATTAGACAGCACAGTTATTAGACCAGCTCGTGTTGTTGTATCTAAATAGTAAATAATTTTTTAATACAAATAATATGTCAAAAATAATAGGAATAGACTTAGGAACTACAAATTCCGTAATGGCTTACATGGAAGGTGGAAAGCCAAATGTAATTCCAAGTGCACAAGGTGGAAGATTAATACCATCTGTAGTAGCTGTGGATGATAAAGGAGAAACACTTGTTGGTGTTTTAGCAAAGAACCAAGCAGTTACAAATCCAGAAGGTACAATCTACTCTGTAAAGAGATTGATTGGTAGATCATGGGATGATCCTGAGGTACAGAAGGATATTAAGCTCTTACCATTTGAAATGAGAAAGTCATCCAACGGTGGAGTTGAGGTTCAGATGAAAGATAAGTGGTACACACCACAAGAAATCTCTGCAAAGATACTCGCAAAAATGAAAGAGGATGCAGAGGCATTTCTTGGAGAGAAAGTCACAGAAGCAGTTATAACTGTTCCTGCATACTTTGATGACTCCCAAAGACAAGCAACAAAAGACGCAGGTAAAATTGCAGGATTGGATGTAAAGAGAATTGTAAATGAACCAACCGCTGCAGCATTAGCATATGGAGTAGATAAGGGAAAGGATGAGAAGGTCGTAGTCTTTGACTTGGGTGGTGGTACATTTGATGTCTCTATTCTTGAAATCGGAGATGGAGTATTCGAAGTCCTTTCGACCAATGGTAATACTCACTTAGGTGGCGATGACTTTGACCAGAGAATCATTGATTTCTTGGCAGACGAATTTAAGAAAAAAGAGGGAATGGATTTGAGAGATGACAGAACTGCACTTCAGAGATTGAAAGAATTTGCAGAGAAGGCAAAGGTGGAGTTATCCAGCTCTGAGCAAACAGAGATAAATATTCCATACATTACTGCAACTTCTAGTGGACCAAAGCATTTGAAGGAAACATTAACCAGAGCTCAATTGGAAAAATTAGTAGCAGATTTAATTGATTCTACTGAAGAGCCATGTAAGAAGGCACTCAAAGATGCGGGACTCAAACCAAATGAAGTTGACCAAGTCCTTCTCGTAGGTGGTATGACAAGAATGCCGGCTGTGATGAAGAAGGTTATGGATATCTTTGGTAAAGAACCTAACAAGGGGGTCAATCCTGACGAAGTTGTAGGTGTAGGTGCTGCAATTCAAGGAGGTGTATTAGGTGGTGACGTAAAAGATATTACTTTGTTAGATGTCACTCCATTATCATTAGGATTGGAAACACTCGGTGGAGTTATGACCAAATTAATAGAGAGAAACACAACAATTCCCGTAGAGAAGAAACAGGTATTTTCAACCGCAGCTGACAATCAACCTGCTGTGGAGATTCATATTCTTCAAGGAGAGAGAGAGATGGCTGCAGATAACAAAACATTAGGTACATTTATACTTGATGGTATCCCAGCTGCACCAAGAGGAGTTCCTCAGATCGAAGTCATGTTCTCGATTGATGCTAATGGTATCCTAAATGTCAAAGCATTGGATATGGCTACCAAGAAAGAACAAAAAATTACGATCACTGCATCCACAGGATTGAAAGATGAGGAAATTGAAAAAATGGTAGAAGAAGCTGCAAAACATGCAGAAGAAGATAAAAAGAAAAAGGAAAGAGTTGAGAAGAAGAATGATGCAGATACGCTTTGCTTTAATGTTGAAAAGCTAATCAAAGAAAATGGTGACAAGATAGAGGAAAGCGACAAAAAGAATTTGACAGAAAAATCTGATGAATTGAAGAAATTAATAGAAAAAGAAGATTTCGATCAGGCAGAAGTAGAAAAGAAAACCGAAGAGCTAATGAATGCAATGCAGGAAGTAGGTAAGAAGATGTACGAGAAAGCTGCAAAGGAAGCTCCAAAGGAAGAACCAAAAGCCGATGATTCATCCAAGAAAAATGATGAAGAGAAAGCTCAAGAAGGTGAAGTTGTAGAATAATTCTTGCTAGATTCTGGAAGAAGAGGAGGCTGTTGGTCTCCTCTTTTTTTTATGGTAGGATTTATGAACTAAAATATCCAACCTGCCCGGTATGTTAAGAGAAGAAAAAACTGTAGAAAAAAAGAAACTTAGTATTCCTGTGATACAAAAATATCTATTCTATCTAATCCTTTTTCTAGCTCCGTTATCAATCATTCCTTTCCCATGGGATTGGACTGAAAGAGGGATAGGTTTGTTAGTTCTATTCCTTGGCACAATGATCATTACATTCGAAGTTGTAAAGTTGGTATGGGAAGGTAAACTTACCTTGCTTAAAGGTACTTTAGATGGAGGAATAATGTTGGTATTTCTCTCTCTCATATTTTCAACCCTTTTCTCCAAGGATCTGAGTAGCAGTATATGGGGAATGGATGGAAAATTAGGAACGGGGATAATTGCTTTTGTGTGTATCCTGTTGGTATCACTTTCTGCAAGAACATTCATAAAGACAGCGAAAGAGATTAAGGTAGCACTTTTGGCTTTTGTTGTCGGATTCAGTATCACGAATATTCTCAGTATCCTTTCCTTCTTAGGTATAAATATATGGGGATTCATACCTGTATATAAGGATCTAGCACAGGATGGCTTGCCACTACTAAGATCCGCAAAAAGCCATCTATTCGCCAATTTCATATTGATGTTGATCAATTTCGGATTCTTGAGTGACTACATAATAGAACGTGCAGGTAAGAACACAGTGCTTACAGTTACTATTATTTCTGTAATATTGTCTGCGATAAATATCTGGATATTCTCAATAAATCAGGGAATAGGGTTAATCATACTCTTCATCCTACTATCAATCGCAATGTGGGTCTTTGGGATCAGAAGATTAAAAATAACACCCGCGGTTACCAAGAATATACTCTTTGCATTTATAGGGATTCTCTTAGGAATATTAATCCCAACAATAGTTTTGCAGATCCCGTCTTTAAGGGAGGTAATAATCCCAGACAGTATTAAGATCGTTGCACAGGTGTCTTTGGGATCTGATGTCTCATGGATAATTGCAGCTTCTGTGTTTGTATCATCCTTCGCAAGAGGGTTGTTTGGCATGGGTATGGACACCTACCCAATCTCATACAATCTTTACAAACCACTTAGCCAGAATCTGTTGCAGTACAACGATGTAAACTTCTACTACGGCGCAAGTGAACTATTTACGCAGTTTACTAATAACGGATTGCTATGGTTAATTGCGTGGGGAATATTAGGATTCTTAATAATCAAAATAATTAAGAGGGATCTAGGAAGAGTAAAGATTTATAAGAAGGAAGTAGGAAATAGCTTGATGCTAATCTCTTTGGATCTTTTAATTCTTTACATATTCCTAGGCTCATTCTTTGCAGTGTATGGAGTCCTAATCTTACTTCTCCTCTTAGTCTTCATAGCGTTGAGATGCATATTGTTGGATATCCTAAGTAAAAATACTGAAGAGAAATTTGTTATCAAGTTATGGACTGCAAATCTTAGACCAGATGGTGAAAATGGAAAGATGTCATACAACCTTAACATTGTTTTAACAGTGTTTGTAGCATGTGTAGGACTGGGGTTACTACTTTTGTGGGGTTCAAAATTTGTAGCAAGTGCATACCTACTAAAGGCAGAATCATACTATGTAGAACAGAATCAGAAATATGCAGATGTGGAACCCACGATGGAGCAGAGAAAAACATTTGTTAACTCCATGGCTTACTACTATGTAACTGCTGCGAAATTTGATGGCAATAATCCATTAATAAATAGGAAGACAGGATCTATGTATCTAGAGCTTGTGGGTTTAGCTGCTGAAGAGTATTCGAAGAATGGTTCTGAAGCAGAGGGTAGTGCAGATTTAGTAACAAGTGTTGGTAAGTGGAAGAATTATGCTTTGGACTATACCAGAAAAGCTATAGATATCTCTGGCTTTGTATATGCAAACTGGGAAGCTAGGGCAAGTGTGTATTTAGGACTAGTAGGTATGGGCTTTAATGACTACGCATCAGATGCATTGTACTCCTTAGAAAAAGCTGCAGAGTTGAATCCCTTGAATTACTCGATATATTACAATGAGGCACAGATATATGTCGTAAATAGCGACAAGGATAATGCATTGGCAGCACTAACGAAGGCCCTTGGGATTAATGCTCAGCATATTCCATCGATAATGTTGGCTGCAGAGGTCAACAAGCAGAAGGGAAATACAGATGTGTATGAGTCATATCTTAAAGCTGCCAAGAAGATACTTGAAACTAATAGCCAAACAGGATCTGAGGTATACCAGACGATAGTTGAGGAGTTGAATAAGCTATCTGCAAATTAGAGATAGTAGGGCTTACCCCTAAAAAGGCAGATAGCATTTATTCGTAGATCTGTTAAATAGTTATCTCTGATAATCTGGGTAACATTCTCTAGTGTTTTACCTGTGGTTATAACATCATCTACGATTGTGATACTTTGGTAACTAGAAAGATCTTTCCTGCTTTTTAAAAAGAAAGGATTCTCATAAATCTGTTGTCTTTTCTCCATACTTTGTCCAGCTCTGTGATAGGTTGTATTTCTACAACCGATCATGCTTAATTCCAGATCACAATTAAATCTACGACTCAATGATCGTGCAAGAATTTCTGATTGATTAAAACCACGCTCGGCTCTTCTGGTATCTGAGATAGGGACAGGTATAATTAAAGATCCTTTCAAGAATCCATGATAGCCGCATGCGAATATCCGCTCAATGAGAAGATCATTTAACAATTGTGATGTATCTGTCACTCCCTTGTACTTAAGCAATTTGAGAATTCTCGAAGAGAATTGATTGTATTCCCACGCTACAAAAACATGATTGAGAGAATCATACCTCTTACACATATCATGTGTAGTGTATTCAGGAGAAAGTCTTCTGCAAACGTAACACTCTGGTAGATTTCGTTTAAAACTCTTCCTACAAGTATCGCATAGGTAATTGCCATGTCGATGACAGAGAGTGCAATATCTTGGATATATTAGATTCAGAAAATAACCAAACATACCCAATTGTATTAGGAAAGAGTTAAAATAATATGAATTGATAAATAGTAAAGTTTAAATTATGATATTAGTCGCATAAACTCCACTTTTGAAACATGAGAAAGTTAGGATTAAATAGAAACGGAATATTTATTGTGATGAGTATCTTGCTCGTTACAAAGATATTGGGATTCATAAAATTAAGAACTATTGCTCAACTGTTTGGTGTATCCCATGAACTTGATATCTTTTGGGCTGCATTCACGATTCCAGATATGCTTTTCACAATCATAGTTGCAGGCTCTCTAAATGCTGCCATTATCCCTATCTTTTCAGAGGTACTCTACAAAGAGGGGAAGGATAGATTAGACAGGTTCTTCAACCATCTAAGTCTCCTTCTTTCTATTCTATGTATTATCTTTGCTGCACTATTTTTCATTTTCACACCACAAATAACTAACTGGATAATAGGGTCGGAGGCGTTGCAGAAGGCATTAAACTTCACACAGAGAATAAATAGTGAAGATATTAATTTATTCGTAACGATCACTAGAATAACATTGGTATCCCCAATACTTTTGGGATTTAGTAGCATAGTTACCGGATATCTACAGGTGAAGAAACAGTTCTTTGTAACTTCACTTGCACCTCTTTTCTACAATCTAGCATTGATAATTGGTCCAATCATATTTGTAGCCTTTGGCAGGATGGGTGTAGAAGGGATAGCTATCTCTGCAGTTGTCGGTTCGTTGCTACACTTAATAATCCAGCTTCCTTGCTTCTTTTCGGATTACAACCAGAAGTACTCCATATCATTTGCGACATTTAAAGAAGCACTTAAAGACTCAAAAGTGATGAAGGCTGTGAGATTAGCAATCCCAAGAACCATCAGCATTATAGGGGAACAGGTCAATACTGTAGTTAATACATTGATTAGTTTTTCATTGGCAGCTGGTGCACTTAGTTCATACAAATATGCATTAAGTTTGCATCAATTCCCAATCAACATTATCGGAAGTGCGGTAGCTCAGTTAGCACTGCCAGATTTGGCACAATATTCAGATCCAGAGCACAAAGAGAAATTTGCAAAGATATTTAATTCTTCGATCCAATTTGCATTGTATTTAGTATTACCTCTAATTGCTATCTTTGTGGTATTAAGACTTCCAATAGTTAGATTGATATATGGATCAGGTGCATTCGACTGGAGAGCTACCATCCTTACTTCTTGGTGCTTAGTTTTGTTGTCATTCTCCATATTGGGACAGACAGTCGACCAGATTATCCTTAGAGCCTTCTATGCACTCAAGGAGACATGGTTACCACTTATTGGTATCGGTATCAGCATTGTAGTAAATATCGCAGTGGCATACTTCTTAACCAATTTCTTCAGCCATTACTTCGATTGGAGACCAATTCTCCAGCAAATGCTCTCACAGATATCAGTAGTGGATGGTGCTGGCTTCTGGGAGGTGTTTAAATCTTTCATTCAGGACTTCGCAAGATGGTGTACCAGTAGGGGAGATTCAGATATGGCAGTAGGTGGCCTCTCTTTAGGTCTAGGCTTTTCATATATGGTTGAAGTTTTAATCCTTTACATATTGTTAAATGCTAAAACTAAGATGATAACTTTTAACAATACTGTAAGACCATTCCTCGTAAAGTTCTTAAATACTGTATTGATGGGAGTAGGAATGTATCTTCTCTTCCGACTCTTTGATTTCAAATTAGATACCTCTCGAACCATGTATATTGTTGTTTTGACCGTCTTAACATCTGGATACGGAGTGCTATCATATTGGATAGGGTCGAGGGTGTTCAAGATTGAAGAGGTATATATCTTCGAAAGATGGCTCAAGAGAATGTGGGTTGAAATCTTTAAGGGAAAAGGGAATGAAGAAAGTATTTAGTGTATTGCTAATAATATTTTTCTTAATAATTGGTGTTCTTGCCGTCCCTGTAATTTCATACTTTGTTTGGCAGAATAATCTACAAAAGGAGATTGGTCAGCTTCATTGCAAAAGTAATCTCTCTGCAGAGCTATCGTTAGATGAAAAATTCAGAGATTTTGTACTTTCTGAAGAGGATGTCACATTTGTAGAACTTAATCCTGACGAGACTGCTTTGTTACTTGGTAATACCAATATCATCAATGGTGGTACCATAGAGAATGTTTGTGTCATGCCACACGCAGATGTTTGGAATGTTTTAGCTAAAGTTAATCTACAAGGGATTTCTCTTCCTTGGTTAAGACTTGATATTGCGAAAGATTCCATAGAATCAGCACAGTTGTATGTATCTAATATCTATGTTGGTAATCAACTTCTTCCAGAGAAAATTGTAAGTACTCTTAAGACACAGATTAACAAGGGTATTAGTGATGCGTTAATCCTTGTTAGTGAAAATAATTTCCTTGGTAGAACAATTACAAATATAGAGCTTCTAGAGGATAAAATTGTGGTAAAAGGATCTATTTAAGCTTGACAAAGTCTCCCGCTGTGATAGAATTTTAGCAATCGTTAAATTAATCTGCTAACTATTATGTCCTCAAAAACAAATATACAACCTCTAGGAAAACGAGTTCTAGTACAACCAGATGAAGTAGAACAGGTAACAAAAGGTGGCTTAGTATTACCTCCAAGTGCGAGTGATGATAAAAGACCTGCAACAGGCACAATATTAACCCTAGGAGTTGGAAAAGATAAGGATGGTGAGGTCAAATTTGATGTCAAAGTTGGTGACAGAATATATTTCAAAAAATATTCCCCAGAAGAAATAGAAATCGAAGGTAAAAAATATCTTCTCTTAGATGCTGAAGATATTCTCGCAGTTATAAAATAATTTAAATTCTTAAACCAGTACTACTATGTCAAAAGGAATAATTTACAATGAAGAAGCAAGAAAAGCTTTAAAAGCAGGTGTTGATACCATATCTAATGTTGTTAAAACTACATTAGGACCGAAAGGAAGAAATGTCGCAATTGCAAAAAGCTTTGGGTCTCAAGTAATCACTAAGGATGGTGTTACAGTTGCAAAAGAAATTGCAGATAAAGATCCATTTAAGAATGTTGGTGTTGAGATGATCAAAGAAGCATCCAATAGAGTAAATGACCTTGCAGGTGATGGAACAACAACGGTTGCAGTTTTAGCGCAAGCCATAGCGAATGCAGGATTTAGAAATGTATCTGCAGGCGCAAATCCAATTGCAATTAAAAGAGGTATCGACAAGGGTGTGGAATTAGTCGAGAAAGAATTAAAGAAATCAGCAAAGAAGATTTCTAAGAAGGAAGAAATTTCTCAGGTTGCTACCATTTCGACAAACAATGAGAAGGAGTTGGGAGATATGATTGGTGAGGTGTTTGATAAGGTGGGTAAGGATGGTGTAATCACAGTAGAAGAAGCAAAGGGTTTTGCAGATGAGGTTGAATATACTGAAGGTATGGAATTTGATAATGGATATGTAAGTGCATACTTCGTTACAGACAGAGAGACATTGGAAGCAGTTATGGAGAATCCATATATCTTCGTAACAGACAAGAAGCTTTCTAACCTTCAAGATATTCAAGCTATTGCAGAGAAGGTTCTAAGTGCTGCAGATAGACCATTGGTAATTATTGCAGATGATATTGAGAACCAGGCATTGGCTACATTGGTGGTTAACAAATTAAGAGGGACTTTGGATGTAGTAGCAGTTAAGGCTCCTGGGTTTGGTGATAGAAAGAAAGAGATGCTTAAGGATATCGCTGTATTAACAGGTGCAAAGTTTGTATCTGAGGAATTAGGCAATACTTTAGAAGCTGTAGAATTAGCAGATCTTGGTTCTGCAAAGAAGATAGTAGTTTCCAAAGAAAGTACCATCATTGTAGAAGGAAAAGGATTAGCTTCTGATGTAAAAGATAGAGTCAAAGAGATTAAAGCACAGATTGCAAAAACAACTTCGGATTATGACAGGGAGAAGTTGCAAGAGAGATTAGCAAAACTTAATGGTGGAGTTGCTGTTATTCAAGTAGGTGCTGCTTCAGAAGTTGAGGCTAAAGAAAAGAAACAGAGAATAGAGGATGCGATTAATGCTACTCGTGCAGCTATTGATGAGGGTATTGTTGCAGGAGGAGGTTTAGCATTTCATAATGCGAAATCTGTTTTAAATGATCTCAGACTTGATGATGTTGACGAGCAGATGGGTATTGAGATATTGAAGACTATTTTGAGTGAGCCTTTAAAGCAGATTGCAGAGAATGCTGGAGAAGATGGTGCAGTTGTAGCTGCTAACTGTCATGACAGTATTGGCTACAATGCTAAGACTGGTGAATATGTAGATATGATTAAAACAGGTATTATAGATCCTGTTAAGGTTACAAGACTTGCATTAGTAAATGCTGCATCTGTTGGTACTATGTTGATTACTACAGAGGCAGTGGTTGCAGATTTACCAGAAGAGAAAGACAAAACACCTATGGCACCTGACATGGGTATGGGTGGGATGATGTAATCCTTTGTAAGAAGTAATTGGAAAGGGGGAGGTGAAAGCCTCCTCTTTTTGTTTTCTATTTAAAAACAGTTCTAGTGTGATTTACCTTCTTCAATATTCTAACAACATTTGGTAAAACAACCTTAGCCATCTCAGCCTTAGTTATTTTACCTGAAGGGTTAGGGTTATTACCTTGCATTCTTTGAAACCCTTCGTTTGTTTTGTAGAGTAATGAACTCTCTTTCGATTTCATTTCTTTCCTCCAAAATAATTCAGGATCAGTGCTTACAGTTAACTGGTCAAGACCTATCCGAAGAGCGGTTTCTGCTTCTTGGCCATATCGTGAATAGAATAATATTGATGGCATTAATCTTAGGACATTAAAAGTAGATATAATGAATGGTCTACTTAACGCATAATTACCGACTTTCCCAAAATCTTCCTCAATGTTAAGTCTACTCATTCTATCTACCATGGACAAAACATCTCCATCGCTATATTCGGAAGTTGGTAGATCTCTCCTTTGTCCTAAACCATCAAGAGTGAGCTTTTCTTGCATATACTTTGAGATTTCAAATACTTCGCCTTTACTATAATCGTTAATATCATTTAAAAATCTCGTATAGTTAATTTCTTCTCCAGAAGGAGCCAAATACGATTCGGTATTGGAGGCCTCTCTTTCCCATATAGAGGGAGTTCCATTCGAGTCTGATCCATATAGGTCGTTTATTGTAGTAGGTTCCTTCTCTGGTAAACTGTCAGGCATATGTTGAAAAATATATCTTAGTGCATAATTATATCATGCCTAATATCTAATCTCTTGTGCTAATACCTTTCCAACAATATCGGTATTATTAAACGATTTAAGCAGAATAATCTTTAAATGATTATCTTCTCTAATCAAAACCATATCATTGATATTTATCTCTGAATTGGGAGAAACAAAAACAACACCATTAGTTCCATCAACAATCTTCATATCTATAGCAAAAGTATTAGGATCCAAACTCAAAATCCAATCAGGAGTGTTGTAATACAGATATGTATCTTCCTTCTTAAAGTCTTTAGAATTATTTGTAAAAAGTGGAACCTTATTAAAATTCAATTTAATATTCCTCTCTGTAATATCATTCAATAACTCTGATGGAGTAGTATTCAATGCCTTGGCTAAAGAATCTAATTGATTCAAAGGCGAACTCACACCTCTTTCATATCTAGAAATCATCTCCCAAGTCTTACCGATCTTATCCGCCAGCTGTTGCTGTGTAAG
>Ga0172375_10011572_pt1 | contig 11212 bp, 10 predicted proteins | sample LakKiv1m_FD_114537 | JGI IMG/M metagenome (GOLD analysis project Ga0172375, IMG submission 114537) | Freshwater microbial communities from Kabuno Bay, South-Kivu, Congo - kab_092012_11.1m | ecosystem: Environmental > Aquatic > Freshwater > Lake | place: Democratic Republic of the Congo... | reverse complement strand
CTCGAAAAGGTCCGCGAGGAAGTGGTCAAGCTTTTGGGATCGACGACGCCGGGATTTCAACTCGGTCCTCAGGCGGGGCCGCAAGGTCCGCAGGGCGGCGGAACGGCAGCCACGAAAACAAAAACTCCGGCTTTGGACGCATTCGGACGGGATCTTACGCGCCTGGCAAAGGAATCCAAGCTGGATCCCGTCATCGGTCGCGATGACGAGATCGACCGCGTGATGCAAACGCTGTCGAGACGCCGCAAGAACAATCCCGTTCTTCTCGGTGAAGCGGGGGTCGGGAAGTCCGCGATCGTCGAAGGTCTCGCGCAAAAGGTCGTGAATGGGGATGTCCCCGAAATATTGAGAAACAAGCGGATCATCACGCTCGATTTGGCGCTCATGGTCGCCGGGACGAAGTATCGCGGTCAGTTTGAGGAACGGATCAAGGCCGTCATGGATGAGATCAAGCGATCCGAAAATATCATTCTTTTCATCGATGAGCTTCATACGCTCGTCGGAGCCGGCGGAGCGGAAGGCGCGATCGATGCGTCGAATATTCTGAAGCCGGCTCTCGCTCGAGGGGAAATCCAGTGTATCGGCGCGACCACGCTCGACGAATATCGCAAGTACATCGAGAAAGACAGCGCGCTGGAGAGGCGTTTTCAGACCATCATGGTCGACCCTCCCTCCGTCGAAGAGACAATTCTCATTTTGCGCGGGTTGCGCGATAAGTACGAAGCGCATCACAAGGTCAAGATCCTCGATTCGGCTCTTGAGGCGGCCGCCAAGCTCTCCGACCGGTATGTTTCGGGACGTTTCTTGCCGGATAAAGCCATCGACATTATCGATGAGGCGGGCGCGCATGCGCGTCTGTCGACGCATACGGCTCCGCCGGAGGTCAAAGAACTCGAAAAGAAGCTCGAGATGCTCAAGCGCGAAAAAGAAGATACGATCAAGGAACAGGATTTCGAAAAAGCGGCGGCCTTGCGCGACCAGGAGAGGGAGCAGAGACGTCAATTGGATCGCACGAAAAAGGAATGGATGGAGTCGCGTTCGAAGGTGGAGTTGGAAATCTGCGAAGATGATATCGCCAAGATCATCGCAAAATTCACGGGCATTCCCATTTCACGACTCGAAGAAAAAGAAACGGCGCGGTTAATCCGGATGGAAGATGAGCTCAAAAAGCGGGTCGTCGGCCAGATCGAGGCGATCGAATCAATTTCGCATGCGGTGCGTCGCTCGCGGGCGGGGCTCAAAGATCCGCGCCGGCCGATCGGCTCTTTTATTTTTCTCGGACCGACGGGCGTCGGGAAGACTTTGCTGGCACGAGCGTTGGCCGAATTCATGTTCAACGACGAGAATGCACTCATTACGTTTGATATGTCCGAGTACATGGAAAAATTCAACGTGTCGCGCCTGGTCGGAGCGCCTCCGGGCTATGTGGGATACGAAGAGGGCGGACAGCTCACGGAGCGCGTCAGACGCCGGCCGTATTGCATCGTCTTGCTCGACGAGATTGAGAAAGCGCATCCGGACGTGTTTAATATGCTTTTACAGGTTCTCGAAGAAGGCCGCTTGACCGATTCTCTCGGGCGTAAGGTCGACTTCCGGAACGTTCTGCTCATCATGACGTCCAATCTCGGCGCGGAATTCTTGCGGAAACAAGGCAGTATCGGGTTCAAATCGCAGGAGTTTTCGTCGGATTATAAGGATATGAAGGCCCGCCTGATGGATGAGGTGAAGAAAACATTCAAACCCGAATTCATCAACCGCGTCGATGACATCGTCGTCTTCCAGAAGTTGACGAAAGAAGATCTCGAAAAGATCATCGACATCGAGGTCGACGGACTCAAAAAGCGGCTGGGTGAGCGCGGGATCGAGATCCAACTCGATCCGAAGGCGAAGGATTTTCTCATCACAAAGGGCTTCGATTTGGCGTATGGCGCGCGTCCTTTAAAGCGTACGCTTCAAAAATACCTCGAAGACCCGATCGCGGAAGAGCTCATCATTCGAAAAATCAGGCCCAATGACGTCGTTCATGTCACCGTGAAAGACGACGATCATCTGGTTTTCAACCAGAGCGCGACAGCCGCGCCCGAACGTTAATCGTTCACCGAATTGGGCAAGAAAAGCCTCGGGGCAACTCGAATAAAGAAAAAGACGGCAAAGGTCGTCCTCGCGACGCTTTTGATCGGCGGACTGGTCTGGCTCGTCCAGACCCGGAAAGAAGCGCTGATCGCGGAAGCGTTGCTTTTATTTCAAGAAGCGTTGAAGAGGCAGTTCGGCCTGAATGTGACGGTCGGAGACGTTAGCGGCAATTTTCTCGGCGAAGTCCGCATTCGAAATCTTCGTATCGACGATCCGGGTTTGCCGGGGCACAAACCGGTTCTCATGGCCCGCGAGATCCTGCTCCATTACCGTTGGCTTGATTTCTTATCGAAGCGATTCGAGTCGAAAATCCGCGTGGAGGCCCGCGATGTTTTTTATCACTGGCAGCCTCACGTCGGATTGGGCGATGGGCGCTTTTCTTTCTTCGGCTGGATGAAGAGGTGGGCTGTGAGTCAAAGTCGTCACCTTGAGTTCGACGTTTCGAATTTGACGCTGACCGCGGGATTTACGAAATTTAGATTGGAAGGCGTGCACGCCCATTTTGCCGACAATCGGATCAGCGCGGAAATTCCTATCCGGCATCTGGAGGTCGCCACCTCCGACCTCTCGACCGTCATTCGCATCGATGCGCAGTATCAGCCGGGTTGGTTGAACTGGCCCGATGTGCTTTCGGGTCGCCTTTATACCGAAGGGACGGTGGTCAATTGGAAGCCTGGCCCTCAAGAATCCTCTTTTGATTTCGAGTTCGGAAACGATCAGTTTCGGATCTATTCCAGCGACTGTCTGGGTGGCATGACGTTTACGGGTCTGATCGACTTCGAGGACGATTACGCGCTCGACGTGAGGCTGGAAGGGGAAAAATACAACCTCGACGGCTTGAAGTCTTTTTTCAGCGTATCCACCTCGCTGGGCAGCGCGGATTTTGATATTCGATTTTTTGGAAGCCTTTTTGGTCCGCGTGTGGATGCCCATTCCCGGGTGTATTCGAGCGGATCCGGCGAAAATTTTCAGGCGCTGGACGTTCACGTCTCCGGCCCTTTTCCCACGCTTCGGCTCGACGGGTCCCGCATTTTGACCCGGGAGGGCACGGTCATGCGATTGGCCGATACGACGCTTGAAGCATCAGACTTGTTCAAGTTCTCGACTTATGAGAAACTGGTGCGAGCCGCCGAACAGGACAATGTCGTCTGGGGTGTGTGGGAATTCAGGCGTCAGTCCGAAGTGGACGATCGGCCGGAGTTTTTGATGCTCCGCTCGCTCGGCGATCATGCACGTGTTCTTTTTCGTGAGTATCGGGGCGAGGACAGCATTGAAACGCCAGACGCTCGAAAGCGGGAGGTCGGGTTCGAATACCGGCTTCAGTCAAGCGATTCGCTGAAGGTTCAGTTACGGGACGAAGAGCGGATCGTCGGCGTTGAACATAAGATGAAGTTCTAACGGGGGAGCCCTTGAGGCGCATTATCGAATCGGCGGGGCGGAAGCTGCTGGACGCAATTGTTTTTGCCGGCGGTGTTTTTTCCTTGTTCATGCAGACTTTGTTTTGGATTGCGGTGCCCCCGTTCCGCCGCAAACAGATTACGGACCAAATGGTCCAAATTGGCGTCGATTCGCTTCCCATCGCCACTCTCACCAGTTTTTTTATCGGGGTCGTCATCGCGTTCCAAAGTGCCTATCAAATGAGGCGCGTCAGCGCGGAAATGTACATCCCCAGTCTTGTTTCGATTTCCATCACGAGAGAAATCGGTCCGGTCATCACGGCTTTGGTCGTGGCCGGCCGTGTGGGCGCGGCGATCGCCGCCGAACTCGGCAGCATGAAGGTCACCGAGCAAATCGACGCGCTCGAAACGCTGGCCGCCCAACCCGTCAAATATCTCGTCACCCCGCGTTTTTTGGCGCTTTTCACGATGCTCCCGGTTTTGACGATCTATGCGGATCTCATCGGTATTTTCGGCGGTTTTGTGGTGTCGGTTGCCAAGCTGGGCCTGACTCCGGCGATGTATGTCAAAATGACTTTTTTGCCTCTGGTGCTCAAGGACATTTTTACGGGTCTTTTCAAGACCTTGGTTTTTGCATCGATCATTTGTACGGTTTCATGCTATGAGGGCATGAGGGTCGAAGGGGGCGCGGAAGGAGTCGGGCGTGCGACGACGGCTGCCGTGGTGACTTCTTTTATTCTGATTATTGCGTCGGATGCTCTGTTCACCGTGTTGTTCTATTTCATCTAATGAGCGCGATGATTCAATCCCTCAACGTCATCAAATCCTTCAACGGGCGCAACGTGTTAAACGGTCTCAGTCTTGAGATCCAGAAGGGAGAAACGCTCGTCATTATCGGCCGATCCGGGTGCGGTAAAAGCGTTTTTTTGAAGCATACGATCGGGATTTTGAAGCCCGACCAGGGTCAAATCCTCGTGGACGGAATCAATGTCGCGGGACTCTCGATCAAGGCGCTCAATCAGCTTCGCATGCGGTTTGGGATGCTGTTTCAATCGGCGGCGCTTTTCGATTCGATGACGGTGGGCGAAAACGTCGGTTTTTCGCTTATCGAGCACACTGATTTCAGCGAGCGCGCGATTCGGGACCGGGTTGCGGAATCTCTCGAGATGGTGGGTCTCAAAGGAATCGAGGCGCTCAAACCTTCGGAGCTTTCGGGGGGCATGAAAAAACGCGTCGCGCTTGCGCGGGCAATTTGTATGCGTCCGGAAATTCTCCTATATGATGAGCCGACGACGGGCTTGGATCCCATCATGGCCGATGCGATCAATGATCTCATCGTCAGCCTTCACGACAAGCTCAAAATCACTTCAGTCGTGGTTACCCATGACATGGTCAGCGCCTACAAAATCGCCAATCGTATCGCCATGATGTATCAAGGAAAAATCATCGAGCAGGGCGAGCCGGACGTCATCCGGAACAGCACCAATCCGATCGTACGTCAGTTTATCACGGGTTCTGCCGCGGGCCCGATCACCGATATTCAATTTAAGAGTTTGGAGCAAATAGAAGGAGAACGTGCATGAAAAAGATGGGCCTTGAATTTAAGGTAGGCGTATTCGTGATTGTTTCGTTGGCGATTTTAGGAATCCTGGTCGTCAAAGCGGGTGATTTTTATATGAAGCCCGGATACACCGTAAGGCTCCTCTTTAACTATGTGAGCGGCGTGGATACGGGATCGCCTGTGCGTTTGGCGGGCGTGAACGTCGGCGAGGTCAAAGAGATTCATATCATCAGGAACGAAAAAGGGCAGACTCAGGTCGAGTGTCTTGCCTGGATATCCAAAGATGCCAAGATCGAAGAAGATTCGAGGGTGCGGATCAACAGCCTCGGTCTCTTGGGCGAAAAATATATCGAGATTCTGCCGGGTACGAGCGGGACGACCACTCTTTCGAACAACGGCTTGTTGATGGGGAAGCCTCCCGCTAATATGGAAGAGATCGTTGATTCGGGTACGCGGCTCATCAACAAAATCGAATTTACCGTCGAAAATATAAACGATGTCGTTGCAGATCCCGCGTTCAAGGCTTCGGTCAAGAATACTTTTACGAATGCGGACAAGTTGACGAAGGATTTGTCGGAAATGACGTCGGATTTGAAAGAAGCCGTCGCTTCGGCGAAAGTCGTTCTCGGTCGTCTTCGCGACGGAGAGGGGAGCGTCGGGCGATTGCTCAAAGACGACAAAATCGCCAAAGATCTCGAGGCTTTTGTGGCGGATATCAAGGCTCACCCCTGGAAGCTGTTGAAACGTAATTAGGCGAAAGGAGCATCATGGCCCTGGGTTTTATCCGAGTTTTATTCGTCTTACTGTCTCTCGTCGTCGGTTTTCAAATCGGCAATCTTTTTTATTCGATTTGGCCGTATTGGGCTTTTGTCGGAATGGGCATCGGCTTGGCGATCTCGATCCTCATCGTTTTATTCGAGAACGCCGTCGGGAAGGTATCCCTTCGAGGTCTTTCTGCGACGGTTTTCGGGCTTCTTTTCGCGCTCATCGTTTCTCAATTTTTAAATAACGCGATCGAGTTGATTCCCGATCTGAACCCGGTGATCGCCTCGACGCTCAAGCTCGTGCTCGTCCTCATCTTGTCCTATTTGGCGGTTATCTTTTCGTTGCGTGGCCGTGACGAATTCAGTCTTATCATTCCCTACATTAAGTTTGATCGACGGGACGCGCGAGATGAGCTCATGATTTTGGACACCAGCGCTATTATCGACGGGAGAGTCTTCGATGTACATCAAGCCAAATTCATCGAGGGTCGATTTGTCGTGCCGCGTTTCGTTCTCAAGGAGCTCCAGCAGGTTGCCGATTCGGGCGAGGCGACCAAACGAGTTCGGGGCCGGCGAGGGCTGGATTTGCTGAATCGTTTTCGAAAATCTCCGGAGGCGGCTTGTTATGTCCATGAGGACGATTTCCCCGATCTGTCCTCGGTGGACGAAAAACTTATCAAATTGGCCCTTCTTTTGAACGCGAAGATCGTGACGACGGATTATAACCTGGACAAACTCGCCGAGTTTCAAGGCGTGTCCATTCTCAATCTCAACGAGCTGACGAAATCCTTAAAACCCGTTGTTTTGCCAGGCGAATGGCTCGAAGTACGGCTTCTCAAAGAAGGCAAAGAGCCTCACCAGGCCGTCGGTTATCTGGATGACGGGACGATGGTCGTCGTTGATAACGGACGCCGGCTTATCGGCAATTCGGTGACGGCTGCCGTGACTTCGGTGCTGCAAACATCGGCCGGCCGCATGATTTTCGCGAAGGTCGACGCCGAGAAGCCGGCCTCAAAATGACGCGAATGGCCCGGGAGCCGAGAGTTTCGGCGATCATTCCCGCGGCCGGAGCGGGACGACGGCTCGGGGCCCGGGTTCCGAAAGCGTTCGTGAAGATTTCCGGTAAAAATCTTTTAACCCACACTCTTTCGGCTCTTCAAAGGTCTTTTTCGTTTTGCGAGATTTTCGTGGTGTGCCCACCCGGCCGAACGCGAGAAGCCGCGCGGTTATATCGGTTTCCGCTTTATCGCGTAATCCCCGGCGGAAAGACGCGGGCGGAATCCGTACGTAAAGCCGTGGAAGCGGCTTCGGGCGAGTACGTGCTCGTGCATGATGCGGCGCGGCCCTTTATTTCCCGCGAACTGGTGCAAAAGGTTATCCGGGCCGCTTTTGATCAGGGGGCCGCCATCGTGGCCGAACCGGTTCATTCGACGGTAAAGAGGGTGCGCGGAGGGTGCGTCGTCGGGACCGAAGACAGGCGGGAGCTTTATTTGGCTCAGACGCCGCAGGTTTTTAAAAGATCCGATTTGATTCGGCGGTATGCCCGATTGGGGGGCCGGTACCTCCGGGCGACGGATGAGGCCCAGCTTTTTGACGGTACGCCCAACCGAATCGAGATCGTCGAGGGGACGCGCGATAACCTGAAGATCACGTCGCCCGAAGACTTGCGTTTTTTTAAATGGAAGAACCGAAATCGATCCAAAAAAGCGACAGGACGGTGCGGGAGGGGTGGTTTGTGATGCGTATCGGTTTGGGGTATGATATACATGCGTTAAAATCCGGACGTAAACTCGTTCTGGGGGGCGTCGAAATTCCTTACCGGAAAGGCTTGAGCGGTCATTCGGACGCGGATGTTCTTTATCATGCGGCCGTAGATGCGCTTTTTGGGGCACTCGGGACCGGAGATATCGGAGATCATTTTCCGGATACGGATCCCCGATTCAAAGGAAAACCCGGGGGTTTTTTTGCTTCAAAGGCATTGGCCGAAGCGGCGCGGAAGGGTTGGCGCGTCGCTCAAATCGATGCGACGTTGATTGCACAAAAACCAAAGCTCGCCCCCTGGAAGGATCGGATGCGGCGCAATCTCGCGCGGGATTTCAAGGTTCGGCTCGATGCCGTGTGCGTCAAAGCCAAAACCAACGAGGGATTTGATGCAGCGGGCCTTGAAAAGGCCATTGTTTGTCAGGCTTTGGTTGTATTGAAAAAAGGACGTTAAACATGCCGCTTTGGATCGTGGTCATTTTTTGGATCGCCGTTTCGTATTTGGTCCTCAAGACGGTTTTATACCGTCTTTTGGTGTGGGACGTGGTGCGCGCGACTTTGGAGAGGGACCCGGCCGCGACGAGCTCCTGGACGGTCGTGTACAGTTATGCGGGTGTCCAAGCGCTGTTTTATTACCGGATTGCGCGGATTTTTTTGGCGTTACGCATGCCTTTTTTTGCTCGCATGCTTTCGCAGTGGGCTCGCGGGCTCACGGGGATAGAGATTCATCCCGCCGCGACGATCGGAAAGGGGCTTTTTATCGACCATGGCATGGGTGTGGTGATCGGTGAAACGACGGTCATCGGAGACCAGGTTACTTTGTTTCAGGGGGTTACGCTAGGCGGTACCGGAAAAGAAAAGGGCAAGCGGCATCCGACTCTGGGAAACAATGTCGTCGTCGGCGCGGGAGCCAAAATACTCGGTAATATCAAGGTAGGGAAAAACGTGAGCGTCGGGGCCAACGCAGTCGTGCTGAAGGACGTGTCGCCCAACTGCACGGTCGTCGGCGTGCCCGGTCGCATCGCTCGCCGTGAAGGGAAAAAGCTATCCGAAGTGAACGTCGATTATACGAGTTTGCCGGACCCGCTCACGCAATCCATGGAGAAAATTCAGGACGAGATCGAAAAAATCGAACTCGAGCTCAAGAAATTCACCCCACCGCCCGATGAGGGTTCGCCCCGACGGGGGTAGTCGGCCATGCCCCTGCAGATCACAAACACTCTCTCCAAGAAAAAAGAGGTTTTTTTGCCTCTAAACCCCGGCGAGATCCGTATGTATGCCTGTGGTCCGACGGTTTACGACGCCCCTCATATCGGGCATTTGCGCTCGGCGTTTGTTTTTGACGTCATTCGCCGTACTTTGGAATTTTCCGGTTATCGAGTCACTTTTGTCCGCAACGTCACGGATGTGGACGATAAGATCATTCAAAAGGCCCAGGAAGAAGGTGTTGATGCCGTTCAGGTTTCCCGCAAGTATTTGGAGCTTTACCAGAAAGATTTGTCGCGACTGGGGATTGGGGCGCCGACCATCGAACCGAAGGCGACCGAGCACATTTCGGAGATGCTGGCGCTCATCCAGGGGTTGATCGAAAAGGATCATGCGTATGTCAGCGGCGGGGATGTGTACTATCGCGTCGTCGCCTTCTCGGAGTACGGAAAACTTTCTCATCAAAATAAAGAGGCTATGCTCGAAGGCGTACGCATCGAGCGGAACGATCTCAAAAAAGACCCGCTCGATTTTGCCCTGTGGAAGGCCGCGAAGGAAGGCGAACCCAGTTGGCCGAGCCCTTGGGGGGCGGGTCGACCCGGATGGCACATCGAGTGCTCCGCGATGAGCGCAAAATACCTCGGAGAAACGTTTGATATTCACGGCGGCGGCCGCGATCTCATTTTTCCCCATCACGAAAACGAAATTGCGCAAAGCGAAGGTCTCCATGGAACTTCCTTTGCGCGTTATTGGATCCATCACGGTTTGATCACTATCAACGGTCAAAAAATGTCCAAATCGCTCAAAAACTATGTCACGCTCGACACGGTTTTGGAGCGCGGGTTTACGCTCGAAGAGCTAAAACTTCTTTTTTTGAGTACGCATTATTCGATGCCGCTCGACTATTCGGAAGACAAGATGTGGATGGTTCGTTCGGTTGCCGATAAAATCGTCAATTTCCTCGACGATCTTCGCCCCCTTCGATCTTCCGCGGCCCCAGACAAGGGGATCGAGGGGATCTGGCGGGCTTTCAGGGAAGCCATGGACGATGATTTCAATACGCCGCTTGCTTTAACCCAAATCCACGAACTGATGCATGAGGCGCGGACGTCCAAGAGTGACGGGGTTCGAGTGGCGGCGCGCGAGACTTTGTTGAATATGATGCGGGTTTTGACGCTCGATGAGACTCGTTTATCAGGAATGCCCAAGAGCGCGGCGGACGATGCGGGGCGTGCGGTGCAAGATCTGATTCGGCGACGCGAAGAGGCGCGCCGGAGAAAGGATTTCAAGGCGTCGGATGTTTTGCGTGATGAGCTCCTACGTTTGGGGATCACCGTGAAAGACCGTCCCGACGGGACGACGGACTGGAGGCGGGTGTGAGAAAGAAAAGACAAGGTCTTTTGATCACCTTTGAGGGCAATGAGGGATGCGGAAAAACGACTCAAATTCGCCTTTTGTACGAATCGCTCAAAAAAGCGGGCCTTCGCGTTTTTTTGACCCGGGAACCCGGAGGAACCGCGGCCAGCGACGCCATACGCGAAATTCTATTGGACCGCAAGCATAAAGGGCTCGACGGGGTGACGGAGACGTTGCTTTACATGGCCAGCCGCGCGGAATTAGTGAGAAAGGTGATTTTGCCCCAACTGCGCAAAGGTTCGATCGTTTTGTGCGATCGCTGGATGGATGCGACGATCGCGTATCAAGGTTTCGGGGAAGGCGTAGACATCGATTGGATTCGTTCGCTGGGTGAGCGGGCCACTCTCGGTCGGAGTCCCGATTTGAGTCTTTTTTTTGATTTGCCGGTGGAGATCGGTCTCGAGCGGGCCGGACGACGCGGCGCCGCGGATCGGATGCAGCAAAAAGACCGCACCTTTCACCGCCGCGTGCGACAGGGCTATCTTTGGATTGCCCGCAAAGAGCCGCGACGGTTCATTTGGCTGAAACTTTCCGAGCGCCAGGGTGTTGACGAGGTCAGAAGTCTTGTGTGGGAGCGGGTCGGTCATGTTCTATGACGCCGATCGTCCCGACGCAGAGCGTGCCGGCTCCGCGCCGGTAGCCAAGCTCGCCGTTCCCGATCCTCAGGCTGCGGCTCTTTTAGAAAGACGCATGACGGAAGGTCGTTTGCCTCACGCGCTCCTATTTTTGGGCCCGACGGGGGCCGCTCAGGACGAGACGGCGCGTTGGTTGGCACGACGCCTTTTTTGCGCGGAGGCAAAAAATCCGTGCGGGACCTGTTCGAGTTGCCGGCTCTCGGAGTCCGATTCGCATCCGGATTTCCATCGCCTTGTGCCCGCAGACGGGACATCGACGATCAAAGTCGAAGCGGTGCGTACGCTCATCGCACAAGCTTCGCTTAAGCCCTTTCAAGCCGAGACTTCTTTTTTTCTCAT
>Ga0172375_10011571_pt1 | contig 11212 bp, 7 predicted proteins | sample LakKiv1m_FD_114537 | JGI IMG/M metagenome (GOLD analysis project Ga0172375, IMG submission 114537) | Freshwater microbial communities from Kabuno Bay, South-Kivu, Congo - kab_092012_11.1m | ecosystem: Environmental > Aquatic > Freshwater > Lake | place: Democratic Republic of the Congo... | reverse complement strand
GACCAGCCGACACACCCCGACGAAGCATGAGGCGCCCGCCCCACCATCAGTGGGACGGGCGCCTCAACCTGCCCTTGACAGGAGGTGCCTACATATCAGCTGTTCTGCGATGGACTTGTTGGTGTGCCCCTCGGCGACGAGGCGCAGGATGTCGAGCTCACGGGAGGTGAGCGTTTGCAGATCGGGGTGGACTCGCGATGGGGCCGCTGACCCGGTGTAGCGGTCGAGGAGCTTCTTGGTTGCGCGTGGCGTCAGCAAGCTCTCTCCGCGGTGGATGGTCCGGATGGCGTCGACGATGACGTCGGGTTCAGCGCCCTTGCCGACGAATCCAGCCGCCCCGGCCCGTACCCCCCGGACGACGTAGTCGGGGTCGTCCTCGAACGTCGTGAGGATGAGGACGTGCACGTCGGGCATTGTGGCGTCCTGGGTGATGATGCGGGTGGCCTCGATTCCGTCCATGACTGGCATCCGGATGTCCATGACGACAACGTTGGGGTGGAATCTCTGAGCCTTTCGGACCGCGGCCACACCGTTTTCCGCGGTCTCCACCAGGTGCATGTCCGGTTCGTGGGTGACGAGCTCGGCGACGGCGTTGCGGATGAGTTGTTGGTCGTCAACGACGAGGACTTCGATCATGTGATCCGCGATTCTTCGGGCAGGTCGGCGGACACGACGAAGGTCCGATCCGTGCACGAGACCTCGAGGCGGCCTCCGGCGGCGGCCACGCGTTCCCGCATGCCGCGCAGACCGAAGCCCTCGACGAAGTCCGAAGTGGGGCGCTGGGAGGTGTTGGTGACGCGCAACGATGCGGTGTCGGTGCCGCGGTGCAGCCTCAGGCTGACCGGAGCTTGGTTGTCGCCGTGCTTGTAGGCGTTGGTGAGGCACTCGCGCAGGACCAAGTACGTCACCGCGCTGACGGGACGTGTGTCGGTTCCCGGGTCGATTTCGAGGTAGAGGGAGGGCATCAGGCTGCGGAACTCCTCGACCAAGGTGGCCAGCTCGTCGGCGGTGTAGCTCGGCTCGAGCTCGTCCCAGCTGTCCTCACGCAGCCCGCGGAGCAGGTCGCCGATGGAGTCGATGACCGACCGTCCTGCTTCGCGGACAGTGACGAGTGCTCGCCGCGCGTCCTCCGGCCGGTCCGGCAGGGCGTTCGAGGCGACCGCCGTGTTCAAGTTCATGACCGCGATCCGGTGCGCCACGGAGTCGTGCAGATCGCGTGCCACGCGCAGCCGGTCCTCGGCCAGGAGCTTCCGGGCCTCCGAGTGGCGCGACCGCTCTGCTTGCTCGGCTCGAGCCTGCATGGCGAGCAACGCTGCCCGGCGCGCCCGGGTGGCGGCACCCAGTGCGGTGGGGAGGACTATCGACAGCGCGGTCACGGCGATGAACAGGTGGCCCCACCTCCAATCCAGCACCCAAGCCATGAGACCCACCTGGACGATGAACACGACTACCACTGCGACGCGGACCGTCCGGCTCGCGCTGTAGGCCACGACCGTGTACAGGCAGATCATGAAGCTGAGGTGGTAGCCCGCGCCCCCTATCGGTAGCCAGTGCGGCACCGCGTCGAGGATCGAGGCCACCACGAGGGCGGGCACGGGAAACGTCCGCGCCACGACCGTGGCAGCCGCGGTGACGAAGATGAGGAACTCGACGCTGGACTCGGGCGGCGCGACGGTCCAGGTCTGGTCACGGTCGATCTCGACCAAGGTGCCCGCCAGTACCAGCAGGCCCAGCATCACGTCTGAGACGCTAGGCCTTCGTCGGTCGAACACGTTGCCGCGAGACGCGACGGTTGAACTGGACATCACGGAACTGTCCTCCTGGCTCCGGCATCTGACTCAGCAGGACCGTGGGAGTGTGTGAGCCACGTCGGCTCATCGCGATGGTAGACCGATTGGCGGTTGGCATCCGCCCCCTGCCCTGCTCCGCGGACTCCTTCGGCGCGCGTGCCGGAGAAAGGCCGACGACAGCTGGCACCACGTCGGAGCGCGGTCATCCCAAGGTGGAGGAACGCGCGACCAGCTCGGGCGTGAACACCACCTGAAGGTCATTGGCGCAGAACGCCGCGGTCGGACGCCGACGCGCCGGGACGCCTGCAAGACGCTGGCCAGCATTGCGTCCGCCAGCGACGTCCAGGAAGTCCGTGTTGAGCACGACGAGGTCGTCCACCTGCAAGGACGCGTTGGCCCACGCCCGGCGAGCACCCTCGAGGCGGTCGAGCACCTGCCCGGAGGCAGGTCGCGCGCCGACGAACGCGACTCGTCGGTGGCCGCGGTCGATCAGATGCTCAACGGCCAGCCGGCCGCCGAGGACGTCGTCGACCGCAACGGTGCAGAACTCCTGATCGGTGCGCGTGCGGTCCACGATGACGACGGGGACCTGGTGCCTGCGCAGCTCCTCCAGCACGGGGGCGTGTGGGTCGGTCGGGGTGACGAGCACCCCGCGGAGTCGTTGCTCGAGCGCCATCGCGAGGTGGGGTCTCTCCCGGGCAGGAACGTTCCCGCTGTTGGAGAGGATGACAATGAGGTCGCTGGCTTCTGCTGCGACCTCCATGCCCTGCGCGACGTCGGTGAAGAACGGGTTTCCGGCGTCGAGCATGAGGTAGGCAAGCGTGCGGCTGGTTCCGGCTCGGAGCTGGCGAGCGGACTCGTTGCGGACGAAACCGAGCTCGTCGATGACCTGCAGGACACGGTCTCGCATCCAGGACGTCACGCGATCGGGGCGGTTCAGCACGTTCGAGACGGTGCCTACCGACACGTTCGCGGCCAAGGCGACGTCCTTCACGGACGCCACGTGGGTGCTGACAGACAACGCAAGTCCTCCGCGACACGGGTCGGAGCCGTCGAGCCGACGGTGAGGGGGAGTCTCACCGGATCCAAGGCGCGTCCGGAAGAGACCAGCGCCGGATTGACCGACCCCGCTCAATCTTGCGTCGTCACGTAGACGCCTGTAGCCCACCATGAAACGGTCCATGACTTCCTGCGCTCAGGCCTTCCAGCCCTCGGCCTCTAGCCTCCACAGGGCCAGACCGATCGGTCCAGTTCATGCGGGTGACCGATACCAGTCAACATGAAGCGTTTCACTGGACCCCGACGAAGCGAACTACCTACCTTGTGACCGCCGTCACTCCCGCCCCTCCCGGCCTACGTGCAGCACGTGTCCTGGGACGGCGGCGCCGCTTCGAGCCGTCCGCTCGAGGCCGGTTCGCCGTGCCTGCGTCCGACGAGGTCCATCCGCCAGGCGATGGCCCGCAACCCCGCACTCGAAAGGGTCACCATGAAGACACCGAAGACCACCAGCGTGGTGGCCGCGCTGGGGCTGTCCCTGGCGTTGGGGGCGACGACCGTCGTCCCGACGTTCGCGACGGCACAGGCTGCCGCCGTTGCGCCCTCCGGCACTCCGTCCGTTGAGCGGCTTCGCGTCGATGGACGCACCGGGCCGCTCTACGCGTTCGGGAACACCAAGCCGTCGTTCAGCTGGCTCCTCGATGACGCTGACGTCCAGATGGCGTACGAGATCCGCGCCTCCTCGACCGAAGCCACCCTGCCTCGATCCAACCTTTGGCGAACCGGCAAGGTGACGTCCTCGGCCTCGGCGCAGGTGGTGTGGAAGGGCCTCCCGCTCACGTCCAGGCAGCAGGTGTACTGGCAGGTCCGCGTCTGGGACAACCACGGGCAGGTCTCCGAGTGGAGCGACCCTCAGTTCTTCGAGATGGGCCTGCTCAACAAGTCCGACTGGGGCAACGCCCAGTGGATCGAGCACCCCACCCGCAACCCCCAGGGCCCGATGCCGATCTTCGCGAAGCAGATCACCGTCGACCCTGCCAAGACGCTCACGAAGGCTCGGCTGGTCCTGGCCGGCCTCGGCGTCCAGGTCTCCACCGTCAACGGCAAGGCCGTCACCGACGAGGTACTGGCTCCCGGTGGCGCCAACGAGCAGGTTGCCATCACCTACCGCAGCTACCCGATCGAGAAGCAGCTGGAGCCGGGCGCCGGCAACACCATCGCCGTCGAGCTCGGCAACGGCGAGGCCTTCATGCAGAAGACGGAGAACCCGGCCTACGGGCGCACCGACTCCTACTCCAAGATCCTCGGAGCAGCTGTCGCTCCGACCTCGCTGACCGCCGCCACCACGGTCGGTGCGACGACCGTGACGCTGGCAAGTGTGGCCGGCATCAACGTGGGATACACCCTCAACGTCGACACCGCGGATGCCGGCGTCCGTCTGGAGCAGCGCCGCGTCACCGCAGTCGACGCCGCCACCAACACCGTCACTCTGGAGTCGCCGCTCACCGTCGCTCACGCGTCCGGAGCCGTGGTGACACGCTCCGGCGAGCGCGACTCGCCCAACACCCGAGTCACCCCGCGCCTCATCGCGCGCGTCGAGCTGACCTACTCCGACGGCACCACCAGCAACGTCGTCTCCGACCGCACCTGGCGGACCGCCACCGGTCCGGCCATCACGGACCACTGGTGGGGCGGCACCGACTATGACGCCCGCTTCGAGCAGGTCGGCTGGAAGAACCGCAACAGCGACCTCACCGCAACCGCCAAGCGCCGCAACGGGCAGGACGTCAACTGGATGGACGCCGGCATCGTCGGCACCCCCAACCTCGACATGGACCTCACCGAGCGTGGCGCAGAGCCCGTGAAGATCGTCGACCGCTTCCAGGCCCAGCGCGTCTGGCAGGTCGAGGGCCACCCCGGCACCTGGATGTTCGACATGGGACAGGCGTTCTCGGGCTTCGTCGAGCTCACCACGCCCGCGGGCTTCCCAGCCGGCACCACCGTGCAGATGCAGTTCGGTGAGTCCTTCGAGACCGAAGGGCCCAAGAAGGGCCTCGTCCGCGTCCTCGACATGGTCGAGGGGAGCGTCGGCACCACGGGCACCCAGACCTTGGACACTTACACCACCTGGGGCGCTCCCGACGGCGAGACCTGGCACCCGCAGTTCGGCTACGACGGGTTCCAGTACGTCCAGATGACCGGCCTCCCGGCCGGCTTCACGCCCACGACCAACATGATCGCCGGCCTGCAGACCCATGCGACCGCGCCGGAAGCCGGCCGCATCGCCACCGACAACGAGCGCATCAACCGCATCCACAAGATGTCCAAGTACTCGATCATGAGCAACATGCAGTCGTACTTCACTGACTGCCCCAACCGCGAGAAGGCCGGCTGGCTGGCCGACATGATCCAGTCGATGCCGGCCATCGACAAGCACTACGACATGGCCGCCTACCTGCACACCATGATGGAGGCCATCGAGGGCGCCCAGACCAAGACCGGGATCAACGCCGGCTTCGTGCCCTCCACCACTCCCAACGACCAGGTCCGCCTGTCCGGATCCGGTCTGGGCAACGACCTGAACTGGGGCGGCGCGGTCGTCCTGACGCCGTACTGGCTCTTCAAGAACTACGGCGACCTCGAGACCGCGCGCAAGCACTGGGACTCGATGGTCCTCTACATGGACTACATCAAGAACCGGCGCACGGCAGGCACGACCGGCTCGGACCAGTACTACGTCGACAACGGACTCGGTGACTGGGCCTCGGCCGACCGCGCGTCGACCAACCGCGCCATGACCGCGACCGGCGCCTACTTCAAGATGGCCAACCACATGTCGGAGCTCGCGATCGAGCTCGGTCTCGACGCCAAGGCCGCCGAGTACGAGACGCTCGCCGCGAACATCCGGGCCACCTACAACGAGCGCTTCTGGAATCCCGCCCTGCGCAAGTACACGATCAACCAGAACAGCTCTGTCGGCGGCCAGACCGCCCAAGGCATCGCCCTCGACTACGGCTTGGTCACCGAGGAGAACCGTCAGGTTGTCCTCGACGAGCTGGTCGAGCAGATCTACTCCTACCAACCCTTCGGTGGCGGTCCGCACCTCAACTCCGGCATGATCGGGCTCGGTCCTGTCACCCGCGCACTGATGGACAACGGTCGCCCGGACGTGCTGTGGGACCTTCTTCAGGAGGACACCCAGCCCAGCTACGGCTACTTCCTGCAGTCCACCGAGCGTCACCCCGGCGGCCTCACCACCATCCCGGAGTACTGGGACCTGCGGCAGTCGCAGAACCACATGATCCTGCTCCAGATCGACGAGTGGTTCACCGCTGGACTCGCCGGTATCAAGCAGGCTGACGACTCGATCGGCTACCGCGACCTGGTCATCAAGCCCCAGCTCGTCGGCAACCTCGGTGAGGTCAACGGCGAGTACATGACGCCCTACGGCGAGGTGCTCAGCGGGTGGACCCGTGATGGCGACGACGCTGCCACCCTGTCGGTCACCGTGCCCTCGAACTCCACCGCTCAGGTCTGGGCGCCCACCGGGGGGGAAGCGGCCGATGTGACCGGCGGCGAGGCCGAGTTCGTCAAGAGCGAGGACGGCTACGCCGTCTACGAGGTCGGACCGGGCTCGTACACCTTCGCTCCGGCCGATGACACCCCACCGACCGAGGAGCCCACCGAGGAGCCAACGGTCACCCCGACCCCGACCCCGACTGCAACTCCGACGCCCACGACCAGCCCGACCCCAACAATCCCGGTCGTGGAGCCGAAGGTGAAGGTCAAGTCGAAGGTCCGGGCCGGCAAGAAGGTCAAGATCCGGGTCCGTGACCTGTCGGTCAACAAGGTCACCATCACGCTGGGCGGCAAGAAGCTCGGCAGCATCAAGGTGAAGCACGGCAAGGCCGTTCTCGTCGCGAAGGTGCCCAGGACCCTCTCCGGCAAGGCGATTCTGCGGGTCCTGAACCGCAAGGGTGACGTCCTGACGAAGGCCACCCTTCGGGTCGTGAAGAGGAAGGCGGCCTAGTCCGAGACGGACCGACCGCGATCGGGAGGCCACGCCGTCACGGCGTGGCCTCTCGCCACGTCACACCTCACCGCTGCGTCCGGCGGCGAGCGCGAATGCCAGGGTCATCTACGCCGCCGAAGCTCCTTGCAAGACCGGGTACATGGTGCGGGCGTGCGCCTGACATTGTGCGTGGGAGCGGCGAGATCAGCCCAGCGTCGAATGGCGCGCGACGAGCTCGGGGGTGAAGACGACCTGCTGGTGCAGGTGGTCGGGATTGTCGGACTCGTCGAGCACGAGCTCAGCTGCCCGGCGCCCGAGCTCCTGGCGGGGTTGGCGGACGGACGTGAGGGGGACGGCTGCGGCTGCTGCGTAGTCGATGTCGTCGTAGCCCACGATAGCGAGGTCTCCGGGGACGGACATCCCGGAGGTGCTCAGCTGCTGGAGCAAGCCGAGGGCCAGCAGGTCGTTGGCGCAGAACGCCGCGGTCGGGCGGCGACGGGCGGGAATGCCCATGAGCCGTTCGCCGGCCGACCGTCCCTCGACGACTGTGAGCGCCTCGGTGCCCAAGACGGTGAGCTGGTCCTCGGGCAGCCCGGCATCGGCGAGCGCCCGACGCGCGCCGGCGAGGCGGTCCCGCACCTGGCCGATAGTCAGCGGACCGCCGATGAAGGCGATGCGGGTGTGCCCGCGCTCGAGCAGGTGCTCCACCGCGAGCCGGCCGCCCAGCACATCGTCGACGGCGACCGAGCAGAACTCGTTGTCCTCCCGCGTCCGGTCGACGATGACCAGCGGCGTCCCGTTGCGCCGCACCTCGTCGAGAACTGGCGCCTGCGGGTCGACCGGCGTGACGAGAACGCCCTGGACCCGCTGCTCGACGAGGTGTGCGAGGTAGTCGCCCTCGCGCGAGGCCCGGTTGTCGGAGTGGCAGAGGAACAGCGAGAGCCCGGCCGCCTCGGCAGCCCGCTCGGCGCCTTCGGCGACGTCGGTGAAGAAGGGGTTGCGGGCGTCGAGCAGGACGTAGGCGAGCATCCGGCTCCGGCCGGCGCGCAGCTGGCGCGCGGACTCGTTGCGGACGAACCCGAGGTCGCGCATGGCCTGCTCGACCTTCGCGCGGGTGGCGGGGGAGACCCGCTCGGGGCGGTTCAGGACGTTGCTCACCGTGCCGAGAGAGACGTGCGCGCGCGCCGCCACGTCCTTCACCGAGGAGGCCTTCGCCACGACCGCCACCTCCCGTGTCAGCCGTCGTCGCGAGGTCGCGCCGGGGCGTTGAAACGATTGTCGCTCGGGAGCGTACGCCATCGCGCACGTCCACGGGGTCGGCCGGTAGACATTCGTAAATAGCCTCTGGTGACTCTTGACACCTGTGACGACGCTCACCTACCGTTCCGTTGAAACCTTTCAAGCCAAGGAGTCCAATGTCCGCCAGCAACGCCACCGCATCGGTGCTCGAGCTGCGCGACGTCTCGAAGTCGTTCGGGCCGGTCGTCGCGCTGCGCTCGGGAAGCCTCCGCGTCGAGGCGGGCTCGATCCACGCCCTGATCGGGGAGAACGGCGCCGGCAAGTCGACGCTCGTCAAGGTCGTCGCCGGCGTCCACCGCCGCGACTCGGGCACCTTCGAGCTCGGCGGCGAGCCGGTCGACTTCTCCTCCACCGCAGAGTCCAAGAAGTCGGGCGTCGCGGTGATCTACCAGGAGCCGACGCTCTTCCCCGACCTCTCGGTCACCGAGAACATCTTCATGGGTCGCCAGGTCCTCGCCCGCGGCCGTCGCATCGACCGCGCCGCGATGTACGCCGAAGCGGAGCGGCTCTTCGACCGGCTCGGCGTGCGGATCGACCCCCGCCGTCCCGCCGAGGGCCTCTCGATCGCCGACCAGCAGATCATCGAGATCGCGAAGGCCATCTCGCTCGACGCCCGCCTGCTCGTCATGGACGAGCCCACCGCCGCGCTGAGCGGTGTCGAGGTCGACCGGCTCTTCGCCGTCGCCCGCAGCCTGCGCGACGAGGGCCGCGCCCTCGTCTTCATCTCCCACCGCTTCGACGAGGTCTTCGACCTCGCCGACACCGTCACCGTCATGCGCGACGGCTCCTACATCGACACGAAGAAGATCGCGGACACCACGCCGTCCGAGCTGGTGTCGCTCATGGTCGGGCGCGAGGTCGACGAGCTGTTCCCCAAGGTGGCCGCCGAGATCGGCGAGCCCGTCCTGCAGGTGCGCGGTCTCAACCGCGCCGGCGTCTTCCACGACATCGACCTCGAGGTCCGCGCCGGCGAGATCGTTGGCCTGGCCGGCCTCGTCGGTGCCGGGCGCAGCGAGGTCGCCCGCGCCGTCTTCGGTGTCGACTCCTACGACTCCGGGTCGGTCTCGGTGTCCGGCAAGCCAGTCAAGGGCAACGACCCCCGCTCCGCGATCCGCGCCGGGATGGCGTTCATCCCCGAGGACCGCCGCAAGCAGGGCCTGGTGATCGACTCCTCGGTCACCCGCAACGTCGCCGGCGTGATCCGCCGCAGTATTGCGAAGGCCGGGCTGCTGACCACATCCATGGAGAACCGGGCCGCCGGCCCCTGGGCGGGACGCCTGGAGGTAAAGACCAGCGCGCTGGACATGAACGCGGCCACGATGAGCGGCGGCAACCAGCAAAAGGTCGTGATCGCCAAGTGGCTGGCCACCGACCCCACGCTCCTGATCATCGACGAGCCCACCCGCGGCATCGACGTCGGCACCAAGGCCGAGGTGCACCGGCTGCTCTCCGAGCTCGCCGGCCAGGGCCTCGCGATCTTGATGATCTCCTCCGAGCTCCCGGAGGTCCTCGGCATGGCCGACCGCGTCGTCGTCCTGTGCGAGGGCCGCGTGACCGCCGAGCTCGACCGTGCCGACGCCACCCCTGAGGCCGTCATGCACGCCGCCACCCACCACCTGGAGGACGTCCGATGAGCCATACCGACATCGAGCGACCTGACTCCCAGCACGACGAGGTGTCCGCGAGCGAGGCGCTCCTGGTCGAGCCCAGCAGGCTCTCGCCCACCCGGCGCGCGCTGTCCACCGTCCTCCGCTCGCGCGAGCTGTCGATCTTCCTCGTCCTGGTCGCCGTCGTCGTGCTCGCGACTACGAAGAACAACGGCTTCCTGTTCAGCAACGACGGCTGGCGCAACTTCCTGCTCAACCCGTCGATCCTGCTGCTGCTCGCCGTCGGCCAGGCCGTCGTCATCATCACCCGCAACGTCGACCTCTCCGTCGGCTCGGTGATGGCGCTGACCGCCTACCTCACCGGCCGGCTCTTCATCGAGATGCCCGACATCCCGATCGTCGCGGTACTGGCGGCGTGCCTGCTCCTCGGCGCGGCCCTCGGGCTCGTCAACGGCGTGCTGGTGGCGTACGGCGGCGTACCCGCGCTGGTGATCACCCTCGGCACGCTCTACATCTACCGCGGAATCATGCTCACCTGGGCCGGCAGCGACCGGATCAACGCCGGCGACCTGCCCCGCGAGTTCCTCCAGCTCGGCACCCGCTCCGTTCTCGGCATCCCGCTGCTGACCGTCCTGGCGCTCGTCGTCCTGGCGATCGTGGGCTACTACCTCTACACCGCCCGCGGCGGCCGCGAGCTCTACGCGATCGGCTCCGACCCCGACGCGGCGGTCCTCTACGGCCTGCCCGTACGCCGCCGCCTGCTCGCCGCGTTCGTCCTGAGCGGCGCGCTGGCCGGTCTCGCCGGTGCCCTCTACACCGCCCGCTACGGCACTGTGAGCTCGAGCGTCGGCCTCGGCATCGAGCTCCAGGCGGTCGCCGCGGCGGTCATCGGCGGTGTCGCCATCTTCGGCGGCAGCGGCACCGTGTGGGGCGCGGCCATCGGCGCCTTCCTGCTCGTCACCATCAACCGGGCCCTGCCCAGCCTCGGCATCGAGGACTTCTGGCAGCGCGCCGTCGTGGGCGCGCTGATCCTCGGCGCGATCGTGCTCGACCGCGTCCTCGCCACCAGGCAGGCCCGCAAGCTCGCCGAATCGAGGGATCACTCATGACGACCCGCACGTACGCCGACTACTCGGCGCCCCTGTGGCGGCGCTGGCTGCTGACCCGCGAGATGGCGGTCATCGCGCTGACCGTCGCGGTCTTCGTCTACGCCACGATCAACGTCGACAACTTCGACGGGCCGCTGACGGTGAAGTTCCTCCTCCAGGACATCGCACCGATCCTGCTGATCGCCCTGCCGATGACGCTGATCATCATCACCGGGGAGATCGACCTCTCGGTCGCCAGCATCATGGGCCTGAGCAGCGTGCTGCTCGGCGTCTTCCACGACAGCGGCATGTCCATCCCGGCCGCCGCGGCCCTCGCCCTGCTGGCTGGGCTCGCGTGCGGTGCGCTCAACGGCTTCCTCATCGCCTACGTCGGACTGCCGTCGCTCGCCGTCACCATCG
>Ga0172375_10011568_pt1 | contig 11213 bp, 13 predicted proteins | sample LakKiv1m_FD_114537 | JGI IMG/M metagenome (GOLD analysis project Ga0172375, IMG submission 114537) | Freshwater microbial communities from Kabuno Bay, South-Kivu, Congo - kab_092012_11.1m | ecosystem: Environmental > Aquatic > Freshwater > Lake | place: Democratic Republic of the Congo... | reverse complement strand
CCCCTCCAGGAAGCGCAGGTGCTTGTTGGTTCCGGTGGTGTGATGTCGTGGTGGCCGAGACGCCATACTACCACTCTCCTATGTATATTGGTGGTGCCGAGCAGGGAGAGTCCAGATCGAGTGGTGAGGATAGGAGTATTGCCCCCACTACCTTCTTTGACGCTATCCTGGAGGGCACCGCGGCGACTCTGCTATCATACACTCCTACCCTTGCAGACCTCCCCCTTGTAGTATGAACAGCGATGGTCAGGCGCTCCTCCAGAGCAGCTCCCTCCTGCACAGGTGGCACCGTAGCTGGACCCCCAACATATGTAAGTGCTACCCCGGAAACCGGACACTGCAGTGTAGCGTCTTCTGGTGGGGTCTGGAATACCGCAGGGGGGGCCCATCGATAGTTTCCCGGGATAACCGGAGACAGTCGAAGTGGCTGAGGAGGGACCGGCCTACGCGGAACGGAAAGGCTCTTTGCATCAAGCAAAAGGTCAACGGCTTCCTCAAGAGTCACTGTCGTTCCAGGAACTGTAATGAACACATCACTGTTACGCACCAGTAGAACAGACTGTTCCTGAGACTGTAGGACCAGGGCCCATTGTGGGATTTTAGGCAGGTAATGGTGGTAATCGATTCTTAAAAAGTCCGTGCCAAGCATACTCTTTACGATTACCGGGTAATACTGGAGGTGGCTTGTCAGGAACCTGTGCCGTAGGAACCCCATGGGATCAGAGTTAAATATCCCCTTCGCCCATGGGGCTATGTCGACTCCTACAGAGATGTCGTTGATAGAGCCAAACACGCGGGAGAACCGTGAGGTGTCTCCAAACACCGGATCCGATACCAGCGGAACTGGCACCCCAGCGAAACTTACCTGCCTGGGAACGGGTGCCCCTCCAGCCCCCAGGAGCTTCTTTAGTTCCTTCCTGGTAATACGTACAGAGACGGGGATAAGTGCTTCCACGCAGATCTCCGCTGAAAGGGGAGTTTCTCCAAGACGGTATACTCTCATGTCGATGGAACCTTATAGATAGTAGTACAGAACCTCTGCAACCCCCCGAGGTAGTGTTTCCCACCGGATGCCACAACTACGGCAAGCACCTTGATCCCAGAACAGGTAATAGTAGCACAGGCGCCCTCAGAAAGCGCCCCTATCCCATCAGTGATGACAACCGCCTTGGCAGGGGACGTGGTAAGAATATGTTCTATGACACAATCAAAAGATGTCATGGTGCGTGTAGCAACACTTCCACAGGCAAGCTCCTGAAGGGTTGTCGGTATTACCTCGGTTGAGAAAAGGAATGGAAAGATGTTTACCTCACGACTGACTTCAATAAGGCACCTGTATATCCAGGGCAGGTATGCTTCCATCGACCCTGACACATCCAGGTATACACAACACCCGGGTTTGTCGGTTGGAGGGGGAGGACAGCTAAAGAACATTGGGAACCGTCCTGTAGAGAGGCAGATGATGTCGGATGCCGACATTCTGACTGGAGGAACTACTGTACGGCGAGGGGACGGACGACAGACCATCATATCTATCATAGTAGAGGCGGCTGCTCTTTGCAGACAGGACCGAAACACTTCCGAGTGCTTCAACCCTCCGAGTTGGAGCGTGTATCGGTTAAGGCTGTTTCCTTCCCCTACCAAACGCGAGAGTGCCGAGGCTACAGACTCATTCGAGGAGTACCCATCAAGAACGTCACTGGCCGGGCCGCTTCCCAATAGCAACGGGACCTGTGGGTCTTCCTCCCCCGCAAGAAAGGAGTATACATCAGCCTCGGTAGCGGTTGGTGCGAGGGAAGTCCACATGGTTCCGAGCGCAAGCGGAGGAAAGATTGCCCGATACATCTCCTTCCACCGGGGTGTCCACGTCTCGTGCCCGGCAACAGTCCCCTTGAGGCCTACAGGCGGAGGGCGCAACAGCGCGGACGCCCTCTGCTCAGTTGTGTACAGTCTGAGAAACGGTTCTAGCATCTCTGCAGCCTCGTAGCGACCTGCCCAGACTGTCCGTTCAACCACATCCCGAATGGTGGAGTTTATAACAGCGTCCATGGCTATATGCCAGGAGGTAATATCCTGTTTAGGGCAAATCCTCAGGTGGTTCAGGAGGACGTGGAGCAACTCATGCAGAAACACCCCGGCAAACTCGATTGGGCTGTGAATATGAGTAGCAATAAACGTGGGGTTGCATCGCAGGTACAGCCTATCCGCTCCACGAACAACACTGAGGGTAGCAGTCTCCTCAGACTGTACAGTAGTAAGAATCTTTACCAGCGCAAGAGACGACGGGGGGAAGACGACAGCCAAAAAGCGAGTTGCTTCCCACCACATGGAGTCAAACGAAGGCATCTACTATGCCTCGGATTGTAGTAACTCCATGTTCGCGTTTCTGTGCCAGGTACTCTTCCAGTTCCACAAATGGTATATCCGGTAGCCCTTGCAGGGAGCGGGCACACAGGGCCGCCCAGTCAGCCAGCACCTCAACATACGGGCGCTCCTTGCAAAAAGCATACGCACCGAAAGTCTTGTCGGGGGGTTGCCCAATCGGGGCGGCCTTTGGGAGAAACCCGCTTTGAGGTTCCAGAATGGTATCTGAAAGCATGTCCGTCACAAGAGTCATAGTCCTGGGGCCAATCAGATCCTGGCGTTTCTGTGCAACTACAAACAGTGCAGCAGCTACCAGGAACCGCTCATCGGTTCCCAGGAGCTTTTCAGCTACTACTCCAATAGTAAACTGGTTACAGGGTCCTGAGAGGAGTTCCCTGAAAGCTTCAAGGGCAGATTTGGAATGGAGCGCCTTCCTAAATGGAGTATCCAGCCCGGCCAGGAGCGGGGACTCTACCAGGTGGGCGGCAGCAACCTGGGGAAGAGTAGGCCCATCCAGCCCTGCAATGGTAGGATAGCTAAGGGATACAACAGTCCTGGCAAGTTCAGAAACGACCCCCTGGGGCAACAGGTGCACCGGCACGTCGTCCAGGACTGACTGGAATGCAATGGTTGCCAGGAGTACGGACTTCATCATCCGCATCCTTCGCATATCCGTATGGATACCCGCTTCCCTGCACAGGGTCGCGGTGATGCCCACAACGTACCTATCCAGCACCTCAGAGTAAATGGGAGTAGCCTCTGGAAGCCGCTGAGCCGCTTCAGATAGCAATGCAAGCAACTGCTTATCGGTTGCCGCAGGAGTGCCTGTCTTACATATCGCCGGTGCCTCTTCAGGGTTGTCAAGGGAAAGGATAGAATACAGTTGTGCAGGAGTCATAGATTCCGACGTTGGAACCGGCATGAACATAAGATACCTGCTTGCCAGAGCAAGGTTAAGTGGGTAGGTACCTGAGTATCCGGGGTTCATAGCAGAGACTATCCAGACTGCCCCGGTGGGTTCCCCCATCAAGCTTCGTTCCAGGATAATCTCAAGCCATTTGCTCTGCATTTCCGGAGAGCATCTGTTTATCTCATCAACAAGCAGAAAGCGTTTCCCCCAAACAGATGTCCTGGTCTCAATCCTCGGGATCCCTGTAGCATGGTCTCGAAGGCTGGGATCCATTAGCTTAGCAGGGTCGGGGAATCCTATAATGTCCTCCCAGACATTCATACTGGCATCATACCGGGCAAACGGTTCCCCCAATGCCTCGGCAAGCTTTCTGGCCAGCCTGGATTTTGCTATCCCATGTGGGCCGCAGAGCAGGATCGCTCCTCCCAACAGCAGAAAAGCCCCTATAGGGGCCTCCAGGTAATCCCACCCAATGATGCCTAAACGGTCGAGAAACCCGTGTCTCTGCTCAGCAGGTAGTGTATCGCTCATGGCACTCTTTGCAACATCCTGAGGAATCTCTTATGGTAGCCCCACAGCTTATGCAAATACCTGGGGTCTGTTTACGTTCCTTATATCCTCTTCGCCAGGCACCGATCCTTTTTGGCACCTCATACTTTGAGACAATCGAGGCTGCTCCTACTACAACAGAGGCAACTCTACAAACGGTGGCAACTTTGATCAACCTTGGGGATCTGGAAAGTAGCCAGCCAAGTTCATGAAGTACTGAGTAGATCATTCCGAAAGTCCTTCCCGCAAAGTGCGGAGCGCTTCCGTAAGCGACTCCTGTACCTCTGTTTCCTCCAATCCCATCCGTGCTGCGATAACGCCAAGAGGGATCTCATGGACGACTGACATCTCCACAATAGCCCTTAGCTGTTCCGGAAGGGCTTCCAGGGCTTCACGGAGGTCAAGATCCGGGAACTGTTCAGGTAGTGTTTCCTGATTGGCAGGAACGGCCTGGAGCCCAATCACCCTTCTGGCCTCCTCGATACGTTCGATTGGGATCCCAGTAAGGGATGCGAGCTTAGAATCGGGGAGCTTTCCATGCTCTTGCTCAAGCTTTTTGATCCGCATAACCACCTCCTTGGTATGCCGTGGAACATAGATTGCGTCCCTGGTTGAGGCAGTGTAAAGGCTCTTCTTTACCCTGTAAACGACCCAGCTAAGGAATCTACCTTTCTCCGGGTCGTAACTACGCAGGCCTTCCAGGATACCGAGACGTGCCTGTTGCAGGTCATCCTCATTTGGATGTTCCCTGTGCGGACCTGGCACAGCGTTAAGGGCATAATGGAGAACCTCGTTGACGATCTCCTCTTCCAACCTTGAGGAGGGGGCCTTCAAATACTTATCTACGAGGATTCCTACTCTATGCTTGAGCTGGGGGTCAAAATCCATCGGTTCGCCATCCTCCTTGCAAGTACGTGTGCTTCATGGTTTGGGGGGAACTCTTTCCAGAAGAGCCTCGCTCCACCAAGCTGTCTTTTTAGCTTTCTCACCACGGCCCGAAACTCCAGATTTTCTTTCCCACTAAGCTTCATGGCTGCCTTCAGCAACACTTCAGAATCAGTATAGCACACTTCCACCGGTATTCCCATCTGGGAGGCGCATTGGAGTCCGTAAAGCATTGCAGTAGCCTCACAAACATCAATCCTCTGGCTTTGTAGCGCAAACGCCCCCGTGTAGATTGGCTCCCCGGTCTCTTTCAGGAGCAAGAAGGCTCCCCCAGAGCATTCCCCCACGATAGAGGCATCACTCTCCAATATTACCCTGCTATAACCAATGGTATCCACTACTACTTACTCCAATACGTGTTTATAGAGGTGGCGACTTCTGTGGGGATTGTCCTGAGGAATCTTCTACTGACATCCAGCATCACGGCAGTCTGAAGTCTGGCAAGCTTCTTGGCAGTTTCCTCTGTAGTAGTAGATACGATCTCGTCGTGCACAGTAAGCCTTATGGTAGCTACGCCTCTAAGGCTGTCATCGGCAGAGATCCTATCGGAGAGTGTTGTAAGAGCAAGCTTAATAGCATCGGCATTTACGCCTTGAATCGGGAAGTTGCATGCCTGCCTGGCTATTTCACCTTCCTCTGCCTTCCTCTGGGCCCCACGAGAAGTGGGGTGCAGGAAGAACCGTCTACGCCCAAAGATTGTTTCTGTCCATGAGAGTGCCCTACCCTCTAACCCCATAGTAGCGGCAACCCCTGTCAGATCCGGGGTCAGGGCTCCATCACGCATACGAGATAGCCAATCCCTGACCTTTGGGTAGAGCTTGAAGTATACCTCCACCGCTTCCTTAGCCACTTCCAGAGGAACCTCTGCTGTTTGCATCACCCTGTTAGGCCCGGCCCCGTAAGGAATGGCGAAGGAAATGCTCTTGGCAATGTTGCGCTTCTTTTTCCATTCCTTATCCTCATAGTCGATCTTATCAGGGTCGAGTCCAAAGATTGCTATCGCCGTACTATTGTGGAAGTCGCACTTCTGAACAGCGATATACCTGTCCTTCACCTCCGGATGGGCCTCTCCTATCTCCGGAGAGTATTCCACCTCGTCGAGTAGATCAAGAGACGCCTGAAGGGCCTTCACCAGTTCTGCACGGTGTGTGAAAAACCGCCTGAGTCGTTTGTCTCCTGAGACCTCTGCCAGTACCCGAACTTCATATTGACTGTAGTCAGAGACCACCATCATATGACCAGGTGGAGCGATAAAAAGAGAGCGTATCCTCGGATCGGACTTCTGATTCTGGAGGTTGGGCTCCCTTGACGAGAGCCTCCCGGTAGCAGTATACACCTGCGTGTACGTAGTGTGTATCCTGTGGGTTATGTGATTGTAGTGTCCATCCGGGCTTACGTCTGTTGGGGTCGTTAACCTTGTAAGAAATCCGGTAACCAGCTTGCTAAGAGTCTGATACTCATTCAACTTTGGGATTATGGGATGGGCTATCGCTCTTCTAGCCTTCTTATCCAGGCTTGGGGAGAGGCTCCCATTATTCCGTTCCACCTTTGGGACATCTATGTTCTCCTCAGACAGAAAGGCTATCAGTTGCTGGTAGCTGTTCGGATTTATGTGCACTACCTGCCGCACTACCTTCTTCCCGGTGCCTTCGCACTCCGAGCAAGGGCCGCCGCCATCTTTCTTGTATCGAGTACCATTTCTGCAGGCTCTGCACCGTACCACCACGTCTTTCTCTCTAGCAGTAAGCGCATCAATCTCGGAGCGCAGGACCTCAAGTTCTGCGCGGCACTGATCCCGTAACTCAAGCCCCTTCTGCAAGTCGAAGTCAACTCCGGCCAGATGAAGGTCAACCAAAGTGGTGATGAACGGGCGCTCTATGACGTCCCAGACATGCCGAACCCCGGAGGCATTGAGGATGCCTCGCGTAATCGGGATGAGGTGCCAGGTAGCAAGAGTGTCATCTGCAGCGTAAGCAGCAGCCTCATCTGTCTTCCACTCTGTAGTAGAGAAGCTTTCGCGAACGGCCTTTGCCAACGGGATACCCAGGTACTTCCTTGAAAGAGTATCAAGAGATGCTCCTCCAATAAACTTGGTAATCCCGGCAGTGGCAAGGGAGTAGGTCACCATAGTATCCCACTCAACCTGCAGGGATACCCCATACTTCCACTTCAGAAAGGAGTAGTCGAAGTCAATGTTGTGGTTTGACACGGGTAGTGTCGGAAGTACTTGTAGAAACCGTGTAAGATCCAGAGAGCCAACATCCAGCACATAGGCGTGCAGGCCGTCAAAGGTGAAAGCGATCAGAAGGATGTCGTCAAGGATGGCATTAAGCCCTGTGGTTTCCAGGTCCAGGACTATATGGCTCCCGGTCTTTTCCAGGTAGTCGCAGACGTCTTCCAGCCGTCGTTGCCCGGGAGGACCAGTAAGGAAGGAGTAGCTCCCAAATCGACATGCACCGAATGGTTTCATCCTACTACCTCATCTATTACTTCCTGCTTAGCCACGGTATCTTTCAGCATCTTGGAATCCAGGGACCCATCAAATACAAGGTGCTGAATAAGGACTGTGTCCCTCTGCCCTATCCGGTGTAGACGATCCTCGCACTGAGTCAGGATACTGGGGACCCAGTCTTGCTCAACGAAGACGACCCTGCTAGCAGCAGTCATAGTATACCCGTGACCAGCTGCTTTTATGGTACCTACCAGCACTCGTACATTACGATCATTCTGAAAGGCTTCTACAGACCTGTATTGCTCACGTCTTTCCGTAGCAGTTGTCGCTCCCATAAGTGTCACAGCCTTAAGAGCTTCTGCTATTTCCATGCAGACGTCTCTGTGGTGGGTAAATACAACCAGCTTTTCCTCCTCCTTAAGGATCCCATCTATGATTTCCAGGGCGTGTGGAACCTTTGCCAGACCGATAAGGTGGCGTAGCCTTGACATTTCAGAGAATTCCACATCACGGCACTCAGTAAGGTTAGCAACAGCAGTCTCATATTCTATGGTGCCGGGGTGGGCCCTGGCCATCGCTTCCCGCAGGGCCTGCTTAGCCTGCTCATACCTCTCATACACTCGTAGTTGTTCGTTGACAATGTCCAGGTCATTACCAACGGGTTCCAGCTCGATTATCTGCCGTACCTTACGTGGAAGTTCTTTCAGAACCATCCGCTTGGTGCGTCTCAGCATGAAGGTGGACAGCAATCTGTAGTGAAGTTCCTTCAGATTAGATGCTCCTGAAATATCCCATCCGTACTCGTTGCAGAAGGCATCGCAGTACCGCTCATGGAAATACTTCCAGTTGCTGCCAAGCCCACGTGGGTCTAGAAGCTTTGCAGTGGTCCATAGCTCATGGGGGCGGTTCAGAACGGGAGTTCCAGTCAGTAGAAGCCAGCGATCTGTATCGAGAGGTCTGGCAAAGCGGTCACCCCCAAACAACGCTCTGGTCCTGCTCGCACTGGGGTTCTTGCAGTAGTGGCTTTCGTCGACCACTACGAGATGCCATCTCTCAGAGCGAAGGCCCTCAGCATGCTTTATTGCCATCTCATACCCGATGATAAGAATATCGGTAGGGGGAGGGATCTTTTGCGGGGCAACTATACCAACTGACAGGTCCCTGGTAAGCCACCTGTTCAGCTCCTTGGCCCAGTTGAGTCTGAGTCCAGCTGGGCAGACTATCAGGATGGAAGAGGCTTCTGGCAGGCTGTTGATGAGCCCAATGGCCTCGATGGTTTTGCCGAGTCCGGGCTCGTCGGCGAGGAGTGCTCGCTTATGGTCCAGAAGGTACTCTACAGCCGCTCGCTGAAAGTCTCTGTACCTGAGTCCTTCAGGGGCTGGAACTTCCAGGGAGGAATGAACTTTAGGAGATATCTTGGGGTAGCGGCGCTCTTCGTGGACCGGGCCACCTGACCAGGTCAGCACCCAGTTCCCATCGGATTTGGTTACAGAGACCCCGGCCTCTCGTAATGCGAACTTGTTGTTCCTCCATGCCTGCCAGAATCGCCAACCGGGGACAGCAGTATACTGTCCAGGGACGGCGATGCCTCCCTGCGTCAACGGCTTCCATTCAGCAAGCCCGCGGATGTTCAGCCCCAAGGTGCAGGCCTTAGCAGTACATGGCCAGTGGAGTGATCTCTGTGCCGATCTGACGTTGGTGGAAGCGTTTCCCCAGTATCATCAGCCTATCAGGGGTGAAGGTCTCCTGACCATCCAGCCACCCTTCTTCGGTACGCACAGCCGTACGAAACCTGCCCCCGTGAAAACAAACAGCAAATGATCCTACAGCTTCAGGGAATGGGGACACCCACTGTTCTCCAAAGCCCTTCTTAGACGCAGGCAGGTATTGCCAGAAATCGCAAACCTGCACAAAACACTCCCCCCCTTCTACGCCCCAGGTCCGAAGAGAACGGCTTAGTGCCCCAAGAAGGATGGAGTTGTACGTCATAACCACAACTGGTTTCCCTACTATGGGGAGAAGATCACAAACATGTGTCCACCCAGCTTTTGCTCCGGTTTTCATCGCAGAGACTCCAGGAACTGCCACTTAAAGCTTTGCGATCTTCCTCCACGCCTCAGCATGTAGTCGAAAACCCTGCCCAGCGGAGTTCTCTCTTCATCGCCAAACACCCATACAGCTGACCTACGAGGTGGGAGTTTCCTTTTATCTGTCCCTGCACATTCTTGTAGAGCTTCAACGGTCTCGTTAGAGCCATACTTCTCGTTGTAATCAGCTACAAGAAAAGGCACTTCATTAACAAAGTCCAGGATAGTCTTCACTTCGTCAGTGGTGTTTGTCACTACAAACGCTGTTGAAGAGCTGTTGCTGACCAGTCCAAGCCGCAACTTCACTGTAGTTACTCCTTATCCGGGGGATATGCCACCCCTGGGCCATCTCTCAACACCTCGGCCAGCGCAACAGCGACGGCCGAAGGCAGGTCCTCTACATGGAAGCCCTCTCCAACTCCCTCTATGGTGATATTAACACCATACGTCCTCTCCCCTTCCGTGGTAGCTGACGCAACCTCGATGAGGATGGGGTAGCTGGACCGCTCATGCAATATGGCTAGAAGCCTCCAGGTGGCCGCAAGACTGCCAGCCGGAGTAAACCATAAGGTTTCTCCGTCTGCCATTTCTGCAATGAAACTTGTACGTCCAGACTCAAAGGGCGGGTAGCACGTAGAAATAGTGCAGGTCTCCCCAAGGAGAACCTCTACTATCCGGGTTAGTACGTCAGGAGTCATGTTATGCGCTCTATCTTAAGAGAGACCCCAAAGCGCCGATCGCCCCCACCTGTGATGCCGATAACCCTGGCCCTGTATCGAACACCACGATCTATCCAATGAGAGAGCTCCGTAGCAAGGCCTCTCCTAACCACTTTACCATTACACTTAGGGCAGGTATCAACAAATGGAATCACCTGCCTACCACAGGTAACACATTTCCCAATGTGGTTACGGATGTATCCGATCTTGGCGCTTTGCGCTCCGAGGTTTGCGTACACGGCAATTGCATCACTGTCGAACTCATTAGTGGGTTCCCGTACCAGACGCACAGATGAGACGGAAAGCTTCCTCATGAGAGCTGCAAGGTACTGCCTGACCGGGATCCTACCATTGGCATCGACTGGCGATATCTGAGAGGTTGCCGCTATTTGTGTTGTGCCAGAGGCAATACCCGCTACCTTGGTATTTATTACCTCTGGTGGAGTAGTATATGGCATGGCTACCTCCTAAGGAGTGCCTCCTGGAGTTGAGCAACTAGAAGCCTCTTATGATCTTCATCAAGCAAGGTTACATCAGGAACGTAAACGGTAGTGTGGCTACACGTAAGCCCTTCGGACGCTCCAAGCACCACGACAAGCAGTGGATTGCACACTTCAATCTCAGCAACGACTTCCGATAGAGTGTCAAGGAATGTAGTTATGTAGACATTTGTGGCCCTTGGGGTCTCGATACCCAGCTTCCGTTGTACGATATCCCAAACCGCCCGGTACCCAATAGATACCCCACCTTCCCTCTCAAGCAGGGCCCTGTTCAAAAAGTCCCCTTCCTCGGAAGCAGGTAACCCAAGGGCCCTGGTCTCAGGGTACCCGTATGGGATAACATCCTTGGTGACGATCACAACTTTTGAGGGGATAGACCCTTCCACACGGCCTTCCTTGCCGGATGCGACAAAGTCCGTTACCAGTGAGGAAAGAAGCTTTCCAGCCGGAGAAGCATATACCTGCTCAACCGTAAGTAGTGGGGCTGCCTCAAGAGCCTCTCCGAAGGTCCTGGCCTCTGGGATTTCAGTATGCCTGTAGGTATGAGTGAGGAGGGTATGGTATAGCTGGAGGCTTTCCTCAAGCGGCCTTTTTGCTGCAACAAGCAGATCTACTAGCGTCATTCGTCAGCTTCCTTACTCGCAAGGTTTTCCAGGAACATTCCAAACGCGTCAACCTCAACCCCAT
>Ga0172375_10011567_pt1 | contig 11214 bp, 13 predicted proteins | sample LakKiv1m_FD_114537 | JGI IMG/M metagenome (GOLD analysis project Ga0172375, IMG submission 114537) | Freshwater microbial communities from Kabuno Bay, South-Kivu, Congo - kab_092012_11.1m | ecosystem: Environmental > Aquatic > Freshwater > Lake | place: Democratic Republic of the Congo... | reverse complement strand
GATAACTACTAAAGACGGCTTATTAATGGTAATCACCCCCTTAGTCGATACTCCCGCTTGGAAATCAGGCTTAAAATCTCAGGATCGAATAGTAAAAATTGACAAAATTATTACTAAAAACATGACCCTGCAAGAAGCAGTTAAAAAATTAAGAGGTAAGCCCGGCACAGAGGTAGCTATAACCGTCTGGCGCGAATCAGAACAGAAACTCTTCGATTTAGTTTTAAAAAGAGACCTGATTAAGATTAAAGATATTAGAAATTCACAGATATTGGAAGATAATATAGGTTATATAAGAATAACCGAATTCAAAGAGAAAACCGGAGAAAACTTCGGCGCGGCTTTGGAAAAGTTAAAAAAAGAAGGGATGGATAGCCTAATTTTGGACTTGCGTAATAATCCCGGCGGATTATTGGACGCGGCCGTTAAAGTAACCGAATATTTTATTGAGCCCAACAAAGTAATCGTTTCCACTAACAGCAGAAAGGGTAAAAAGACAGAATTTAAGTCTAAATCTAATGTAAATTACTTGGATATCCCGGTTTTAGTCCTGATAAACGATGGTTCTGCATCAGGCAGTGAAATAGTTGCCGGGGCTCTTCAAGATTACAAAAGGGCGGTAATCGTGGGAACAAAATCTTTCGGCAAAGGCTCAGTGCAAAGCATTATTCCTTTATCGGACGGCTCAGCTATCCGATTGACCACCAACAAATACTTTACGCCCTTAGGGCGTACTATCAATAATGAAGGAGTTAAGCCGGATATAAATATAAAGCCTTTGCAAACGGAAAAAATAAAAAATGACACTAAAGAATCTGCGGAAGAAATATTTAATAAAATCGAGCATTTAGAAAATCCGGAAAAACAAAACGATGAAATATTTGATTATAAAACCGACCGACAGATTATAATTGCCATCAATTTATTAAAAGGTATAAGAATTTACAAAACAAAACCTCTAAAATGAATAAATTAAAGATTAAGAAAATTATTCTCATAGCAATCATTGTTTTAGCTATCGCGGCAGGGTTAATTTTATTTATAATTTCTTTAAAGAAAACCGTAAAAAAGATATACCCGCCCAAAACAAACGCTCCAAAAATCGCCATAGTGATTGATGATTGGGGATACAGAAAAGATAACTATTCAATTTTTGAAGAGATTAACCTTCCGTTTGACGTGGCTATTTTGCCTAATTTACCATATTCAAAAGAAACAGCTCAATTTGCCAAAAAATCGGGAAAAGAAATAATTCTGCATCTCCCGCTGGAACCGGACAACGAAGATAAAATCCGTCTTGAGGCGGATACAATCACCACTTTGATGAACTCGGATCAAATCAGGGAGATCTTATTGCTTGACCTGGATAGCGTCCCCTTTGTTCGCGGCGTCTCAAATCATATGGGTTCTAAAGCAACTGCTGACAAAAGATTAATGAAAGTAATTTTTAGGGAGTTAAAAAGAAAAAAAATGTTTTTCCTGGATAGTTTTGTCACAGACAAAACTATTGTCAGCACATTAGCCAAGCTTATAAAAATTCCTGTAGCCCAAAGAACAGTTTTTCTTGATAATAATCCCGATTCGGATTATATTCTAAAACAATTAGTGCTACTGGCCAACAAAGCCAAACAAAACGGATCCGCGATAGGCATAGGGCATGAACGAGTTTTAACCTTAAAAGTTCTAAAAGATTACTTGCCCAAACTTAAAAAAATGGGTTTTAACTTTGTATATGTTTCAGAACTGGTAAAATAAATGAAAGTCTTAGGGATAGAATCTTCTTGCGATGAGACATCTTCTTCTGTGGTTGAAAACGGAAAGAATGTTCTTTCTGTAGAAGTTAGCTCAAGTCTGGATTTTCACCGTGAATATGGGGGTATTATCCCGGAAATTGCCTCACGCGCACAGCTTGAGACAATACAAGAAGTAACCTCAAGCGCCCTAAAAAAAGCCGGGGTCACTTTAAAACAAATAGATCTAATAAGTGTTACTAACGGTCCGGGCCTAATCGGATCGCTTTTAGTGGGGATTTCTTTTGCTAAAGCTCTGGGCCTTGCCAATAACAAACCTGTAATAGGAATAAACCATATTCAAGCACATCTATATCCGGCTTTCTTCCAAAACAATCAAACTCCTAACTTACCGTTTATCGGTTTGATTGTTTCCGGAGGGCATACAAGCTTGTATTTAGTAAAAAGTTTTAATAATTATGCGGTATTAGGCCGGACTAGGGATGACGCCTGCGGAGAAGCTTTTGATAAAGCTGCAAAAATTATGGGGCTGGGTTATCCCGGGGGGCCAGAAATAGAAAAACTGGCTAAATCTGGGAATCCGAATAAAATAAAATTTAATTTTCCGGGTTTAAAAGACAACCTGGATTTTAGTTTCAGCGGGATAAAAACCGCGCTTTTATACTTAACTAAGAATAAATCAATAAGTACTGCCGAAAAAAGAAATCTAAGCGCTTCTTTTCAAAAAGCAATCGTAGAAGTACTGGCTGAGAAATCATTTGCCGCTTTAAAAAAACATAAGATTAAAAATTTAGTATTAGGCGGCGGCGTAACTATAAATGAAAATCTTAGGAGTTGTTTTATTAAAAAGTTTGAAAACTCTGGTATAAAAGTTTTTATGCCGCCGAAGAGATTTTGTCTGGATAATGCGGCTATGATCGCTGGGTTAGGGTATCAACTTTATAGAAAATCAAAAAAACTATATCCGCCGGACTTAAAACTAAACTGAGGAGGTACAACAAAATGACCAGCAATCTACAAATATTAATAAAATTATTACTTTCTTTCATTTTAAGCGGGGCAATCGGAATCGAAAGAGAGCTACATAAAAAAGATGCAGGGTTACGAACTCATATTCTTGTATGCGTAGGTTCATGCCTTATGATGTTGACATCGCTCTATATTTTTGATATATATAAAGCGACCGTATCTTTGGATCCGGTACGTTTAGCGGCTGGAGTAATAACCGGTATCGGCTTTTTAGGGGCTGGAACTATCATAAGATACGGAGAAGCTGTCCGAGGCCTGACTACGGCTGCAACATTATGGCTGGTTTCAGGAGTTGGTTTAGCTATAGGCTGCGGATTTTATAGCGGCGCTATTTTTACCACAATCCTAACATTATTCGCGCTTCTAATATTAGGAAAATTCGAGAAGAACGTAATCAAGGAGGGCTGATATGGCTTTTAAACATAAAGAAAAAAACGAAGAGAAATTTCTTGATGTTGATGCCAGTATGCAAGGAAGCCTTTCATTTAAAGATGCGGTAAACTTACGTATCAATGGAAAGTTTGAAGGCAATCTTGATACTAAAGGGAACCTTGCTATAGGACCGCACGCTGAAGTAAACGCTCATATTATCGGAGATAATGTTATTGTCGCCGGAAAAGTAAAAGGAGATATACTGGCCAGGCAAAAATTAATCTTGCATCCTTCAGCAAATATAGAAGGCAAGATAAAAACCGCAAGACTAACTATCCAGGAAGGCGCCAGATTTGAAGGAGAATGCCTTATGCTGCACGATCTGTTTAATTCCGAAGAATTGGCTGAATATTTAGAAATAGACATTAACTCAGTAACGGATTGGGCGACAAACGGAAAGATGCCTGCGGTAAAAGTTGGCGACGAGTGGAAATTTGAACGAAAAGCAATTGATGATTGGATTGCTACCGGCAAAGTACATTAATCAAAACTTGAGGCTATAATGGCTGAAAAACTGCTTACAGTGAGAGAAGTATCTCACATATTGAAATTAACCGAAAAAGAAGTTATTGAATTCGCAGAGAATGGAGAAATACCGGCATATAAAGTCGCCGGGCTCTATTTAAGGTTTAAAAAAGACCAGATTGACCTTATCCGAGAAGCTTTTCTTTTGAAACGGGGAATCCCAATAGAAACTAATAGCCCTTTATTGGAAAAAATAAATGATTTCTTTTACTTTAATGATTTCTATATACTTTCTTTCATTTTGATCGCGTTAATGATTTTCTTTATCTTGAAATCTTATTAAATCAAAACCAATCACAAAGAGGTAATAAAATGGCTTTATCTGGATTAGATATTTATAAACTTTTGCCAAAAACAAACTGCCGGGATTGCGGTGTAGCAACATGTCTGGCTTTCGCCATGCAATTGGCTAAAAAATCCGTAACAATCGACAAATGCCCTCACGTCACAGCCCTGGCTAAAGATAAATTAAACGCGGCCAGCCTTCCGCCGATTCGTTTAATAAAGATTGGGTCGGAAGATAGCGAAATAAAGTTAGGCAATGAAACGGTTCTTTTCAGGCACGAAGAGAAATTCCTTCATCCAAGCGCCATCGGGATCATTATCGAAGATACAATAACTAAACCCGAACTGGTCAAAAAAGTAGGTCAAATAAATAAGCTGAATTTTGAGCGAGTAGGCGAGGCGCTAAGCGTCAATATTATAGCTTTAAAATATTCGAAAGATAAATCCGCTTTTATTTCAAATTTAAAATATGTCTTAGAAAATTCAAAACTCGCGATTTGTTTAATGGTTAATGATACCGCTATTCTTAAAGAAGCCTTAGAATTAGCTAAAGGCAAAAAACCTTTAGTTTACCCCGAGACTAACAAGAATATTGACGTTTTTGCTCAGTTAGCCAAAGAATATAATTCTGTTCTGGTTGTAAGCGATCCTGATATTAATAACCTTTCCGAATTAACCCTTAAGCTTAATAAATTAGGCTTGGAAGATCTTATCTTAGATACCGGTAAGAAGGAAATCCCTGAAAAACTTTCTGATTTAACACAAATCCGAAGATTAGCGCTAAAGAAGAATGTCCGCTCTTTAGGATATCCTGTTATTTGCTCAATAGAAGAAAATGATTTTTACGCTTGCGTTAACGAAGCAAGCATTTATATCTTAAAATATGCCGGCATAATACTATTAAAACACTCTAATCCGGAGCAAATCTTACCGCTATTAGCCCTAAGACAAAATATTTATACCGACCCGCAAAAACCTTTACAGGTTGAGCCAAAGGTATATCCTATTGGACAAGCAAATGAGAATTCGCCGATTTTAGTCACAACTAATTTTTCTCTTTCGTATTTTACGGTTTTAAGCGAAGTAGAGGCAAGTAAAATTCCTTCCTACATAATCAGCGTTGACACAGAAGGGATGTCGGTTTTAACCGCTTGGGCCGCAGAAAAGTTTACTCCCGAAAATATTGCTAAAAGCCTGGATTCAAGCGGGTTGCAAAACACGATAAAACAAAAAAGAGTAATTATCCCCGGTTACGTTGCGGTAATGAGCGGAGACTTGGAAGAAAAAAGCGGATGGGAAGTAATAGTCGGGCCAAAAGAAGCTGCCGGCATTACAACATTCCTCAGAAACCTGTCATAAGCTAAAAGTTTTTTGCCTATCTTGAGATGGAAAAATTTAAAGTTATATTTTATCCGAGCAATAAAAACATCGGCGTAGATAACGGCACTACGATTCTTTCCGCGGCTATATCAGCAGGCGTCTATATTAATTCGGTCTGCGGAGGCGACGGAGTTTGTGGAAAATGTAAAATAAAATTACTCAAAGGCCAAGTGGCAACTCAACCCACCGGCAGCATAACTACTAAAGAAATAGAAAATAGTATTTATCTTGCGTGTCTTACTACTATTCATAGCGATTTAGAAATTGAGATACCCGCAAGTTCCGCTCTGGACCTTGAAAAAACAAACTCGCGAGATTTAGATATAAGCTTAAAAACCTTTTATAGTGAGTCGGATGAAATAATCCTGCCTGAATTGAAAGACAGCGAAAAAACTATTCTTGACGCTGCGTTAACCAGAAAATTATATATTGAATTAACCCCCCCAAATTTAGACGATAAAACCAGCGATTTGGAAAGGCTTTACCGGGCAATCACTAACATTACCGGAATATCCTTGATCCAAACCGGACTAATCAATATCCGGCTTTTAGGTGAGCTCTTACGTTCTTCGGATTGGAAAATAACTATTACTTTTATTGAAAAAAATATTAACCAGATTGAAATAATCTTAGTTGAACCCGGAGACAAATCCCGCGAAAACTTTGGTTTCTGTTTTGATATAGGAACCACTACTCTTTCTGGGCAATTAATAGACCTGAATACAAAGAAAGTTCTATCCAGCCGGGCCCAATATAACAAACAAGTAAGTTTAGGAAGCGATGTCATTTCGCGGATTATTTATGCCCAACAGCCGGATGGCCTCGAAAAATTGCATTTGGCCGTTAGCGAAGGAATTAATCAGATTATTCAAGAATTAACCGAAGCGCACAAGATCAACCTCAACGATGTGACCAGCATAGTTTGCGCCGGAAACACCACGATGATCCATCTTTTATTAAGAATAGACCCAAGGCACATTAGAAAAGAGCCCTATATCCCTACTGTAAATTTTCTTCCGCTATTAAAGGCCGCAGAAGTCGGAATAAAAATAAACCCACACGGAGTCTTATACTGCGTTCCGGGAGTAGCAAGCTACCTTGGCGGCGACGTTACCGCGGGAGTTCTTTCCTGCGGCCTGCATAAACAACCTAAAACTTCCATCCTGATTGATATTGGCACTAACGGTGAAGTTGTGCTTGGAAATAATGAATTTTTAATCGGCTGCGCGGCATCCGCAGGCCCCGCATTTGAAGGAAGCGGCGTAAACTCCGGAATGAGGGCAACCAAAGGAGCAATACAAAAAGTCCGCATAAATCCAAAAGAATTCAATGTAGAATTCTCTACTATTGGAAATATTTTACCTCAGGGAATCTGCGGCTCAGGTTATATCGACTTGTTAGCCGAAATGCTAAATTGCGGCTTAATTAATAAAATCGGCAAAATTAATGACCTAAATTCCCCCCGAATAAGAAAAAATGAATTTGGAAATGAGTTTGTTGTCGTTTTTAAAAAAGATGGTGCCTCGGAAACAGACATAGTAATCAGCGAAATTGACATCGACAATATTAAGCGAGCCAAAGCGGCGATATATTCTTCTGTCACTACTTTGTTAAAACACGTGAACTTAAATCTAACTGATGTTACCAAATTTTACATCGCCGGAGGATTTGGAACGTATTTGGATATACCTAATGCGATCAAAATCGGTCTGCTTCCGGATTTACCAAGAGATAAATTTCTTTTTATAGGGAATAGTTCACTTAGCGGGGCAAGACAAATGATTTTATCAAACCAGGCCCGGGTTGATGCCAAAGAAATTGCCAGAAAAATCGCCTACCTTGAACTCTCAGTTGAATCAAGCTATATTGACGAATACATGGCGGCTTTGTTCTTTCCGCATACGGATTTAACAAAATTCCCCAGTTTTAATAGCTAAATTATGCCTTACATAATAGCGGTAGCAGGTAAAGGCGGGACAGGAAAAACTACTATAGCCGGATCTTTAGTCCGCTATCTCAAAGAAAAAAAACTCGGCTCAATACTGGCAATAGATGCCGACCCCAATAGCAATCTCGGTGAATTCTTAGGCGTAAACATAAAAGAAGATATCGGTTCAATCATCGAAGATATTGCTAAAAATCCCGAACAGATACCCAAAGGCACATCCAAAGATAGGTTCATAGACTACCGTATTCAAACTTCAATAGTGGAGAGCGTTGGTTTTGACGTATTAACCATGGGGCTTCCCGAAGGACCAGGCTGTTATTGTTACGCTAATACGGTTTTACGCGGCATCATAACAAAGCTTGCCGATGATTATGACTTTGTAGTAATAGATAATGAAGCAGGCATGGAACATTTATCCCGCAGGACAATGCGTAAAGCCGATTATCTTTTGGTAATATCAGACCATAGCTTGGCCGGAGTTAAAACCGCCAAAAAGATTATTAATTTAATCAGTAAACTCAAAATAGACATAAAAAATACTGCCGTGATAATCAACCAGACACAAGGCAAGGCCCAGAAAATAAGCAATGAATTATCGGATTTAAAACTTAATTTAACCGCGGCTTTACCGCAAGATTCCGCGCTTTTAGCGCTAAGTAAAAATAGCAAATCGATTTTTTATTTGAAGAATAATTCTCCATTCTACAAATCCCTGAAAAACGCCCTGAAGAAACTTAAGATCCTCGCCTTATAAAGTTGTTGATTATTGCTCTAAAATCAGGTATAATATTTTAATTTATGAACTCAAATTCATAGATTATACTCATAATTAAATTTGTAAATAGAGGAGATATATGCTCGAACAATACACAGAAAAATGGGCAAACAATATCAATGTCATAACTTTAGGCAATTCAAGCCTAAAACAAGTTAGAATAGGCGGACAAAATACTTTGCCGTTTCTCTCTAAAGAAGGTAATACCCCCAATAAACCGGTTATCGCCTATGAAATCTGGGATACAGCGCCTCTTGATTGGCCCCAATATTTGGAAACAGAATTTTCGAAATATTGGTCAGATCCGTTAAGCTGGGCGTCTTACTGCAAGAACGAACTATCCGCAGACTTAATTTGCCTCAGGCTTCAAGGCGCGCATCCGGATTCGCAAAACCGAAACGCTAAAGAATTAGCAAATCTATGTAAGAAAATTCAAGAAACGATAAAACTTCCTTTAATAATATTAGGTTGTGGAGACCACGCGAAAGACAACGAAGTTTTGCCCTTATGTGCGCAAGCGCTAAAAGGATATAACTGTTTATTCGGTAGTGCTACCCAAGAAAACTATAAAACTTTAGTCGCTGCCTGTTTAGTAGACAACCACAGCATTATTGCCGAATCTCCTATTGATATAAATATCGCAAAACAGCTAAACATACTTATTTCAGACATGGCTCTACCAATGGACAGAATAGTAATGAACCCGACTGTCGGCGCTTTAGGCTACGGATTAGAATACACCTACTCAATTATGGAAAGAGCTAGACTCGCCGCCTTAACCGGAGATAAAATGTTGGCCATGCCATTTATCTGCTTTGTCGGACAAGAAGCCTGGCGGGCAAAAGAAGCAAAAGCCTCATTTAAAGATTTTCCTGACTGGGGCAAAGAAGAAACGCGCGGGCCCTTATGGGAAATGGTCACAGCCAATGCTTTTCTACAATCCGGAGCGGATATTTTAGTTATGCGCCATCCCAAAGCAGCACAAGAAATTAAAAAACTCATCAATAAATTAATAAAGACTTAAAATGTTAATAATCGGTGAATTAATAAACGGAATGTATAAGAAAGTTGGCATTGCTTTGGCTAAAAAAGACGAAAGATTTATTCAAGATTTAGCTTTGGCTCAGGTAAAAAATGGAGCAAGCGCTTTAGATTTAAATTGCGGGCCGCTTTCCAAAGACCCGATAAATGACATGTGCTGGTTAATTGAAACCGTACAAAGCGTAACAAAAGCCACTCTTTGCTTAGATAGCACCAAAGAAAAAGCAATTGAAGCAGGCCTTAAGGTCGCTAAAAATAAAACAATAATAAACTCAAGCAATGCCGAAGAAGACAAGCTAAAAAGCTTAATACCTATGGCTAAAAGTTTCAATAGCTCTTTAATAGCCTTGGCCATGGATAAAAAAGGAATACCGCAAAACAAAGACCAAAGAGTTGAGCTTGCCGTAAGAATTCTAGAAAACGCCGTAAATATGAACTTTGATACAAATAATTTATTAATTGACCCGGTACTTATGCCGGTTAATGTTGCACAGGCGCAAGGCAAAGAAATCCTTGAAGCATTAAGAGAATTTAAGATGTTGACTGACCCGCCAGTTAAAACTGTTATTGGCCTTAGTAATGTTTCCCAAGGATCAAAATTCCGTAATCTTCTTAATAGGACATTTTTAGTAATGGCCGTTGTCAACAACTTAGATGCCGCAATATTGGATCCAATGGATGAAGAACTTATGAACGCTCTAATTTGCTCAGAATTGATTTTGAATAAACACGTTTACTGTGATTCTTTTTTAAACGCTTATAAAAACAAATAAGGAGGAATTAAAATGTCAGCTGGAGTCGGTGGAGTAACACATAAGCATTATGCGGACACGGCCGGATTAAAGGTGGCCGGTAATCAATTAGTTAAAAAAAGTACGCTTTTAACGCGCAACGGAAATAACTGGCTTGCCGGACTTAACGTTGCCGGAAAAGGCGGCGCTTTATACGCGCTTTGCGATGGTTTGGTATATTTTACCAAGAAAAAAGGCAGTTATAAAAGGACCAAAATTTATACCTATATTCACATTAAACCAAAAGCAATAAATAATTAATAAGCTTTGCCTACTTTAAAAACATGAGATAAATAAATATTTTAAAAAGCAACTTGATCAATAAAGAGAGTTGCTTTTAAATTTCTCAAATGTTAAACGAAATAATCAAAGAATTATTATTAAAGAACGAATTTATCGCGGTTGGTACTTGTGACATTGCAGCAAAACCAAATATTGCCCCAAAGTTCATCTTAAAATGCGAAAACAATAATTTATATTTGATAGATTATGTTTTCGGCAGGACCTTTGAGAATCTAAAAATTAACCCTAGAATTTCATTAGCGGTTATGGATAAGGAGAGTTTAACCGGATACCAGTTAAACGGTTCAGTAAAAATAATTCTATCAGGTAAAGAATTTGAAGAAACCTTATCAGAACTTCGTGAAAAACAAATTAGCCTTTCAAGTAAAAGAATAATAGAAGGCATGTACAGAGGCAAAACCCACGAAAACTTTGAAGCATCACTACCGGATAAAGTCGCAATATTTAAGGTTAAAATCGAAGAGGTAGTCATGATTCTTACAAGCGGGAATCTGAAAAAAGAAATCATATAAATGAAAAAATGCATCTTTTGCGGCCAAGAATCACAAGACAGTGCGCAATATTGCAGTTTTTGCGGTAAACCGTTTATAAAAAAGAATAAGTGGTATCACTCCAACACTTCTTTAATTATTGGCTTTCTTATTGGCGGACCGGCGATACTGCCTATGATTTTATCTAATCCTAAATTTAGCAAAAAGAAAAAAATCGTTTTAAGTACAATTGTTGTGGTTTTAACCATAATAATAGTAAAAGTCCTTATTTCAGTTTATAATAAGATTTACAGCATTTACGATAAATCTTACGAAGATTTACTGAAAACGTTGAATTGAAACATTAAGGTGCTTTAGATCCCAAGCTCCGCTACTGCGCCGCAGAAATTAAAAAGACTGCGGCTTGATATTTAAAACTTATTGTTAACAAAGATTGGCGGAGTAGCTCAAGCCCTGATACCTG
>Ga0172375_10011565_pt1 | contig 11215 bp, 12 predicted proteins | sample LakKiv1m_FD_114537 | JGI IMG/M metagenome (GOLD analysis project Ga0172375, IMG submission 114537) | Freshwater microbial communities from Kabuno Bay, South-Kivu, Congo - kab_092012_11.1m | ecosystem: Environmental > Aquatic > Freshwater > Lake | place: Democratic Republic of the Congo... | reverse complement strand
ATTAAAAGATGGTATAAAAAGATTAATTCACGGATATTAACACCCTGTTTACCTCTGTTAAACCTCTGTGTTCCTCTGTGGTTAATTATAAAAATAGAAAATATGAAAGAAAAAGTATTAGAAAAATTTTTAAGGTATATCAAGATTGACACTCAATCGAACGAAGAATCAACAACTTTTCCAAGTGCCGAAAAGGAGTTAAACCTAGCTAACTTATTAGTTCAGGAATTAAAAGATCTTGGGCTTACAGATGCAGGTGTTGATAAATATGGTTATGTTATGGCTACTTTGCCTTCAAATATTGATAAAGCAGTTCCAATAATTGGCTTTTTGGCACATATGGATACTAGTCCTGATATGCCCGGAGATAATATAAATCCACAATTTATTAATAACTATGAAGGGCAAGATGTGGTTATCAATAAAGAAAAAAACCTTGTTTTATCTACAAAGGAATTTCCTGAACTTAAAAATTATATCGGTAAAACATTAATAACAACCGATGGTAACACTTTGCTTGGAGCTGATGATAAAGCAGGAATAGCTGAAATAATGACTGCAATCGAGCACCTCACAAACCATCCTGAAATTAAACATGGAACAATAAAAATCGGATTTACACCCGATGAAGAAATAGGAAAAGGTGTTGATTATTTTGATGTAAAGAAATTCGGTGCCGAATATGCCTATACCATGGATGGTGGCGCTATTGGAGAGCTTGAATACGAAAACTTTAATGCTGCTCATGCAAAAGTTATTGTTCAAGGTAGAAATATTCACCCGGGTTATGCTAAAGATAAAATGGTAAATGCCATGCTTGTGGCAATGGAAGTTGACTCTATTTTACCTGTTAACGAACGACCCGAATTTACTCAGGATTACGAAGGGTTTTATCACTTAATTAAAATGGAAGGTACTGTTGAAAATGCATCAATTCAATATATTATCCGCGACCACGACAGAGAAAAATTTGAAGGCAAAAAGAAATTTATTGGCGAATGTGTTGACTTTATTAATAAAAAATATGGTAACAACATAGTAAAGTTAGAGTTAAAAGATCAGTATTTTAATATGTGCGAAAAAGTTGAGCCGGTTTATTTTATTGTTGAAAAAGCATTTAAAGCAATGGAACTTGTAGGTGTTGAGCCAAAAGTTGTTCCCATACGTGGCGGTACCGATGGTGCAAGATTGTCTTACATGGGATTACCTTGCCCAAATATTTTTGCAGGCGGACATAATTTTCATGGAAAGTTCGAGTATGTTCCTGTTGAATCAATGGAAAAAGCAACTGAAGTAATCTTAAAAATTATTGAATTATATTCGGAATAACAAAATTAATTTTTGATTTTTTTTATCAAAATAAAAAAAGACTGCTCTTGTCAAATCGGGCAGTCTTAAGATAGTCTTGCATTAGTCTATGTTATTTGAAGCTTTGGATAAAGATTTTAATATTAATTTTCTGTTATTAACTTCAAAATTAAAGCTTTACAACTCAATAATCAAGAGTATTTTCACTTAAATTGGCAGGTAGAAAGTCTTAATTTATTAATAAATTATCCTTTTTTACTAATTGTAATTAAATGTGATTTATTAATAATATTAATGTTTTTATCACTTAATTCAATAATTGAATCTTTCTCAAACGACTTGAGAATTTTTACAGTATTTTCGGTAGATACATTGGCAAAATCAGCTATATCTTTTCTTGTTAGAAGTGAGAATATTTCGAAGTTTTTAAATTTATCTGAGCTTAAATAAAGAAGGACATCAGCAATACGTCCATTCATTTGTTTATATAATAAATTTTTTAATATTAAGTATAATTCCGCTTCGTGTTCACTATAACGCTGAACAATATTGAATGCAAAGCTTCCATTACTCTTTATTATTTCAGTAATAGCATTTTTTTCCATAAGACAAACCTCCATTTCTGTAAGTGCAATTGCAGAATAATTTAGCACACTGCTATTAAATGCTGCTGACAGACCAATAAACTCTCCGGTGGTTGTTATTTTAAAATTTGTTATTCTGTTTTTATCCCCTTCGATAAACTCTTTTGCAACACCATCTATTACATATAAAATGTAAGAAGAATATGCACCTTGTTTCGCTAATGTTTCTCCCTTGTGATAAAATATTCTCGTTCTGCTGTTTTTCACTAGTTCAACTTCTTCGTGCGTTAGCGAAGAAAAACATTTTATTTTTTCATTACAAATTTTATTTTCTTTTTCTTCTTCCATTATTTATCTACGTTTTAAGCAAAAATAATATTAATCAACAAAAAGATTGATTAATATCATAATAAAGATTGCCATACAACTGCTATTAAATTATATTTCAAGCATTTAGATTTTGTATTTTTGCAAAATAAAATTAATTATTGAAAATATGAAAAAAGTAATATTTATTTTAGGATTAACTCTAAGTATTGTAATAGGGTTGTTTTTGTTTGGACAAAAAAATTCAAAACCAGTTAATAATTTATCAACAACAAGTGAAATTATCATTTTAAATGATAAAAATTTCGACAGTCAGATTTCCGGAAATTTAATTCTTGTTGACTTTTGGGCTCCATGGTGTGCTCCTTGTAGAATGATGCACCCTATACTTGAAGAAATTGCAAAAGAAAATAAAGGAAAAATAAAAGTTGCAAAAGTAAACATTGATGATTTTCCACAATATGCACAAAAATATATAGTGCAAGGAATTCCTACTTTGATATTGTTCAATAAATCAAAAGAGAGTAAAAGAATTGTTGGGTATAAATCTAAGGATGAAATTATTAGACAAATTATAAATAATTAAAAACAATAAAAATGAAAATTGCAATTCCAGTTATAGGTAATTCTGTAAATGACCAATTTGGTCTTTGCTCTTCGTTTGACATTTATGATTTAGACGAGAAAAACAAAAGTTATATTAAAGCCAAAGAATTAAATTCAATGGGTTGTGGTTGCTCTTCGCTTCTTATAAACAACCTGGCTAATGAAAATATTAATGTTGTTTTAGTTGGTAACATTGGTAAAAATTCATACGAAAAATTAAAAGCAAAAGGTATCGAAGCTATAAGAGGAGTAAATGGAAATACTGATATTGTTATTAAAAATTACTTATCCGGTGCTGTTAAAGATTCTGGATTAAATATGACAAGAGCCCACAAATGCGATTTATGTTAAATTAATTATAAAAATGATAGAAAGATTAAATACAGAAAGATTCAAACAAAAAGTGTTTGACTTTCACAATAATAAAGAGTGGAAATTTAATGGCAATAAACCTGCAATTATTGATTTCTATGCCGATTGGTGTGGACCATGTAAACAAGTTGCACCTATAATGGATGAATTAAGTAAAGAATTTACCGGGAAAATTGATTTTTACAAAGTTAATACCGATGAAGAACAAGAGTTATCAGGAATATTTGGCATTAGAAGTATACCATCAATATTATTTATTCCATTGGCAGAAAAACCTCAAATGTCGGTTGGAGCATTAGGTAAGCAGGATTTTAAGAACACAATAAAAAATGTGCTAAATATTGATAAATATGATAATTAAAAAAATTATTAAAAGCTTATTTATTTTTTTTAGGGTTAATTTAGTTACTGTTATTGGAGTAATAGTTGGCATTTTTGGAGGATATATTTACTGGGTTAAAGTTGGTTGTCCGTCTGGTTCATGCCCTATAACTTCAAACCCATACTTAAGTATACTATATGGTGCTTTTTTAGGAGGACTTTTGTTTAGCACTTTTACTAACAAAAAAAAGCCGGCTTAACCGGCTTTTTTTATCAATAATGAACAATCTATTAAGCTGCAAGATTTTTTTCTTCACGTGGTTTAATTTCGAAACCGGCACCGCGAATTTCAACATTATGTTGCTTTATACCGTTATTGTCGACATAACTTCGTGCTACAATTTTTCCGGAAATTGAAATAAGGTTTCCTTTTTTACTTTTTGATAAAGCATCTTCTGCTACTTTATCCCATAATACAACATTATGCCAAGTGGTGTTTCTAACCCATTCGCCATCTCGGTTTTTAAAGTTTTCGGAAGTTGCTAATGCTAATCTTACCATTTTTGTTCCATTACTAAAGGTTTTTACTTCAGGATTAATTCCTGCATAACCTACTAATTCTACTTTGTTAATTGATTTTTCCATAACATTTGATTTTTAATTATTAATATTTATTTTTTTGATAAAATGATAATGCAATAAAATTCTATACCACAAAGGAAACACCACCTATACATCTTATTCGGTTAAAAAACAGTTGTATTCGAATATAGTTAATTGTAGTCGCTTGTAATCGTATACAATATCGAAATTTAGTAATTAATGCCTATTTTACTGCAATTAACAAATCTGCAAAATGTCTTTAAAAATAAACGACGACATAAATAATAAATACTTGTAAAAAGCCCATTTGGGAAAAGGGTTCTTTTAACATTTAATAATTGTTTTTTTAATGATTTTTTTTGTTGAAGGTTATATTCTTTTAATATTTTTCCTATAAAACTCCACGAAGGAATATTGAATTTATCAATATTATTTCTCCTCCATTCTTCGTTAAGAAGGTGAATAATATACCAAGATGGATTTTGCTTAACATCAGAAACTAAAAGCTTGCTCACATAACGCCATTTATCCTGATTTGAAATTTGAGTTATATATTTTTGGAGATTATACTTTTTGATACCATTATTTAATATTATTATAGGAAGATTCCAATTTGTATTAGTTTCATTAATTTGCTGAACAGAAAGATCATAACATTCTTTCATAAGCATACTTCTTTTTGGGCACTTCATAATATTACCAACAACAGGAAATTCGTGATGAGAGCGAAAAACGTAATTAGTATCAAAATCAAGAAATTTTAAACATATAACATCCATATCTGTCCACCAACCACCATTTTCATAAAGTAGCTTATATCTAAAAATATCTGAAAACCCCGCATAGCTTCCTTTTCCATGACCATATTGATTTTTGTTTATATACGAAAATATTTTTTCTTTGGGGATCATTTCATTTGCTGATTTCAATATTACTCCCTCAGGCAATTTATTTTCAATTTCATCATAAACCCAAAGAAAAAATATGTGGCCTTTATCAATAAAAGAATTAATAGTAAGGAGTTCAATATCCGAAAGTTTAGACCCAATCCATAAACCATTAACTATTTTGTTGTCTATCATTAATATTTATTTTGATTTTTCTGTAATCCTTTGAATTACTAAAATAAAAATCATTGTAAAAATAATGTTTAAAATTGCTCTCCATAATGTTTCGAAAAAACCGGATAACTTAAATATTTCGAGATAAAAAATAATTAAATCATGAACTGTAACGATAATTAATGAATACTTAAAAAACCAACTAAAACCTTGGCTTTTAATACCTGGGAAAGCCCCGGGTTCGTAATCCTGTTTGGTTGAAATTACTGTTGTAACCCATGGTCTTATATATGCTGAAAAAGTGCATGCTATTGTATGCAACCCTAAAGTATTATCAAATATATCCATTGTGATTCCGGTAGAAAAACCTAAGAATAAAAGAAGCCATTTAGGTGTTTCGAATGGAAGGAGTAATATAAATAATAAGTAAATGTTTGGTGTAATAAATTTAAAAAAATGAATATTATTGAAAATTATTACTTGTAGAAGTATTAAAAATATAAATCGAATAATATTTTTTAATATTGTGTTATTCATTATGCATATTGTTTATCATCAACTTATTGATTTCCGGCTTCATAAGATTATTAATAACATAAACAAAAGAAATATTATTAAAGTCTGTTGATAATTTAATGTCAATTAAGTAAAAGTCATTTCCCTTTTTAATTTTTATTTTCTTCACAGTACCAATATTAATTCCTTCGGGAAACATTAATGAAAAACCACTAGTAACTATTGTATCGCCGACTTTTAATTTAACATGAGTTGGAATATCTTTCAACAAAGCAGTTTCAAAATTTTCACCTTCCCAAACAACAGTACCTACAAATTTTTGTTTATAAATCTTTGCTGAAATTTTCGCTTTAGAATGCAATACTGACATTACTGAAGAAAAGTTGTCAGTTACTTCATTAACTACACCCACAACTCCTAAAGGGCAGATAACGGCCATGTCCTTTTTAATACCATTTTTTCTTCCTTTATTGATAATTAAATAATTATCAGTAAAATTGGTACTATTATTTATTACTTGAGCACTAACATATTCATATTGCTGACGATATAAAGTGTCGTTAACAATAAATACTTTGTTATCAGTTTTAATAAATGAATTTTTCTGAAGATTAAGCAGTTTTGCATTTTCATCAGCCAATTGATTATTAATTGTTTTTAAAGAAATATACTGACTAAAATCACTAATTACAGAGTAAATTTTTCCTGAGATATTATTTGTAGCGGAAATAATTACAGATTGTTGATAGTAGCTATTATTGACAAAAATAATAACAGCAAATATTTCGAGAAACAGAAATAAAATAAAATAGTAGTGCTTAAATAAAAAATTTAAAAGAGGTCTCATAAATGTTATTATTAAAGCAATCTTAAATAAATTACTTAATAAGGAATGTAAATTTATCGAAGTTTTTAAGAGCAATTCCTGTACCTCTTGCAACTGCTCTCAATGGATCTTCAGCAACATGTACAGGTAATTTTGTTTTAAGATGTATTCTTTTATCTAATCCCCTTAGTAACGATCCGCCACCTGCTAAATAAATACCTGTTTTATAAATATCTGCTGAAAGTTCAGGGGGTGTCATTTCTAAAGCATTAAGTACAGCAGCTTCTATTTTAGTGATAGATTTATCAAGAGCATGAGCAATTTCAGCAAAGTTTATCATTATTTCTCTGGGTATTCCGGTAAGCATATCTCTACCATGTACCGGATAATCAGGTGGAGGGTTTTCAATGTCAGGCATGGCAGCTCCAGCCTCAATTTTTACCTGTTCTGCGGTACGCTCACCAATGCTTATATTATGTTGCTTACGCATATATTCTTCAATATCATTATTAAAATCATCACCTGCAATACGTATTGATTTATTATTAACAATACCTCCAAGTGCAATAACAGCTATTTCGCTGGTACCACCACCTATATCAATAATCATATTTCCGGTTGGCTCAAGCACATCTAATCCAATACCGATAGCTGCAGCCATGGGCTCATGAATAAGACGAACTTCCTTCGCTCCTGCTTGTTCGGCAGAATCTCTAACAGCTCTCTCTTCTACCTCGGTAATACCTGATGGGATACAGATTACCATTTTAAGTGCTGGTGGAAACAGTGATCTTTTAGGGGAACTCATCTTAATGAACTCCTTGATCATTATTTCGGCAGATTGAAAATCAGCAATTACCCCATCTCGTAAAGGACGAATAGTTTTTATATTTTCATGAGTACGACCATGCATCATCATTGCTCGTTTACCGACTGCCATTGTTTTTCCTGTTGTTCTGTCTATTGCTATTATTGATGGCTCATCAACAACAACTCTGTCGTTACAAATAATGATTGTATTGGCTGTTCCTAAGTCAATAGCTATTTCTTTTGTGAAAAATGAAAAAAGTCCCATATCGATATTAATGTTTAAAATGCCTAAAACCTGTTAAAACCATTGCTAAATTATGAATATTGCAATATTCTATAGAATCATTGTCTTTTATAGATCCCCCGGGTTGAATTACCGCTGTAATACCTGCTTTATCAGCAATTTCAACACAATCAGGGAAAGGGAAAAAGGCATCAGATGCCATTACACTTCCTTTTAACTCGAAGCCAAAGTCATGAGCTTTAATTATTGCCTGTTTTAAAGCATCAACACGAGAAGTTTGCCCTACCCCACTTGCCAATAATTGTTCATTTTTAGCTAAAATAATTGTATTTGATTTAGTATGCTTTGCCAATTTATTGGCAAATAGCATATCTGTAATTTCTTGTTCCGAAGGTTTTTTGTTTGTAGCATAGTTAAAACAATCTTTTGTTTCAACTTGTTTATCAATATTTTGCTCAATTATTCCGTTTAATATTGATTTTATTTGTTTTCCTTCGAAAGAAAATATTTTTTGTTTTAAAATAATTCTGTTTTTCTTACTTTTTAAAAGCAGAAGAGCACTTTCATCAAAGTTTGGTGCAATAAGTATTTCAAAAAATAATTTATTAATCTCTTCAGCAGTTTCTATATCTATTTTCTTATTACATATTAATACACCCCCGAATGCAGAAATAGGATCAGCGGCTAATGCATCTGACCATGCTTGCTTAAGATCCTTACGGGATGCACATCCACATGCATTAGTGTGTTTAATAATTGCAAAAGTAGTATCTTTAAAGTCGCTTATTAAATTAACCGCTGCATCAATGTCAACTAAGTTATTGTAAGATATCTGTTTTCCGTTTAATTGATCAAAAACATTCGATATTTTTCCGAAAAATATACCTTCTTGATGAGGATTTTCGCCATATCTAAGAACTTCTTTATTTTGAATACTGATTTTTAAAGCCGGAATATTATTTTGCTTGTTGAAATAATTAAAAATTGCAGTATCGTAGTGAGATGTTACATTAAACGCTTTGGAAGCAAACTCAAATCTATCATTCAAAGAAGTGATGCCTTTTTTCGTGTCTAATAAATCAATCAATTGAGAATAATCTTCTGAAGATGAAACTATGAGTACATCATTAAAATTTTTAGCAGCAGCTCTAATTAAAGATATGCCGCCAATATCAATTTTTTCAATAATTTCTTCCTTTGATCCTCCCGATTCTACAGTTTTTTCGAATGGGTATAAATCTACAATCACTAAATCAATATCAGGAATTTCATATTTAACAGCTTGTTCACGGTCTTCCGCCAGTTCCCTGCGATATAAAATACCACCGAAAATTTTTGGGTGTAATGTTTTTACTCTTCCACCAAAAATTGATGGATATGAAGTAATGTTTTCAACAGAAATAGCTTCGATTCCTAATTTATTAATGAATTCATAAGTGCCTCCTGTTGAATATATTTTAATGCCTAATTTATTAAGTTTTATTGCAATTTCATCAATTCTGTCCTTGTTATAAACAGAAATAAGTGCATTTTTTATTTTTTTTTCTTCAATCATTTAATATTGCGTTGTAATTCAAGTTTGCAAAGGTAATTCATTATAAGCAAAATAGATGTTTTTTTGAAAAATATTTATGATTTTTTTACATTTATTTTTTTGATGTGAGTATATTTACGGATTAAACGAAAAAAATCGTTTATAGTTTCATTATCATTATAATAAAAGATGTTTTTTAGATTATTCAGAGAGAGTTATTTATTTGCCTTAAAAGCAATTGTTGTCAATAAATTGAGGACTATACTTTCGTTATTGGGAATTACGATAGGAATTTTTTCTATTATTGCTGTTTTTACAATGGTTGATTCTTTAAAGTCAAAGATAAAAACAAGCATCGACACACTAGGTTCTGATGTAATTTATATTCAAAAGTGGCCTTGGGCATTCGGAAGCGATTACCCTTGGTGGAAATATTTGAATCGCCCTGTTCCAAAGCTTAGTGAAATGAACGAGTTAATGAAAAGATCACAAACTGCGGAATATTCGGCTTTTATGATTTCAATGATGAAAACATTAAAATACAATAATAAGAGTATCGAAAATATTGAAGTAAGTTGTGTGTCGAATGATTATGATAAAGTTATGACTTTAGACTTTGAGGATGGCAGGTACTTCACTTCATTGGAATCAACAAGCGGTAAAAATGTTGTTATTATTGGATGGGAAATTTATAAAAACCTTTACGAAAACAATAATCCAATTGGAAAAAATCTAAAAATCTTCGGACGAAATCTAGAAATTATTGGAGTATTAAAAAAAGAAGGAAATAAAGATTTCGGAGCCAGTAATGATAGTAGAGTATTTGTTCCAATAAATTGGTCGAAAAATGTGATTGATATTAACTCTGAAAATTACGACCCCACAATAGCAGTTAAGCCAAAACCAAATATTACAAGTGATGAATTTAAGGATGAAATGACTGGCGTAATGAGGTCGCTCAGAAAGTTAAAGCCAAGAGCTGAAGATGATTTTGCAATTAATGAACCTAGCATTCTAACACAGGGTTTCGAACAGTTATTTTCGGTTGTTGCTATTGCAGGATGGATTATTGGAGGATTTTCATTACTAGTTGGTGGGTTTGGCATTGCAAATATTATGTTTGTTTCGGTTAAGGAAAGAACAACAGTAATAGGTATTAAAAAGTCTTTAGGTGCAAAAAGAATATATATTCTTCTTGAATTTCTGTTTGAAGCAATTTTCCTTTGCCTTTTTGGAGGTGCCATGGGTTTATTTTTAGTTTACATAGGCACTCTGATTCTTTCCGGCTCATCTGGTGAGATTACACTTACTACAGGCAATATAATACTAGGCATTTCTGTTTCTACAACCATAGGGTTGGTTTTTGGATTAATACCCGCTTTAGGAGCATCTCGCCTCGACCCTGTTGTGGCAATTAGATCAAATGGATGATGTTTTGATTTGAGATTTAAGATTTGAGATTTAAGATTTAGTTTATTTTAAATTCAATATCTTCTTTGTCAAGCCACCTTACAAATTCATAAGGACTTACATTTTTAGTACGTGACTTTAGTTCAATATGAATTTTTTCGTGTGGTTCGGAAATTACAAACTTCAAAGATGCTTTTCCTTTATATAATTGAACTGCCTTAGTGAAATTTTTAGTGAATATTTTATCAATTTTCTGAACGGGAAGTTTTATAGTAATTGCGTTAGCCATTTTTTCAAGTACTTCTGCTAAAAGAATAATGTTAGTAATCTTTAGTTCTAAAGCTTTTTCATCATTATATCGTTTCTGAACTGTTGCTCTAATTAATACAAAGTTATCTTTTATTAAAAAATGCTTGAATTTTAAATAATCCTCCGAAAACAAAGTGATATTCATAGAATCATTATAATCCTCAATTGTAAAAGTCGAAAAAGGTCTACCTGTTTTAGTTTTCTTTTCCGGTTGCACTGTCGAAATAATTCCTGCAAAATCAATTGAAGCACCTTGTTTGAACTTTTTATAAAGGTCATCTTTTAAATATTCTATTTGATGGCGGGTAAAGCTTGAAATTTCATATTTATAGTCATCAAGGGGATGTCCAGAAATATAAAAGCCAATAACTTCTTTTTCGTGCT
>Ga0172375_10011564_pt1 | contig 11215 bp, 6 predicted proteins | sample LakKiv1m_FD_114537 | JGI IMG/M metagenome (GOLD analysis project Ga0172375, IMG submission 114537) | Freshwater microbial communities from Kabuno Bay, South-Kivu, Congo - kab_092012_11.1m | ecosystem: Environmental > Aquatic > Freshwater > Lake | place: Democratic Republic of the Congo... | reverse complement strand
GTCCACGCCCCGAGCCATTTGCCGACTATGACCTCCGCGCGGGTTACCGGCTTCGCGAGTAACGGGTAGATGGTGCCTCTTGCCTGCTCCAACGGCAATTCACGTGCACTCACCAGCACCGAGAGGATCCATCCGAATACCCATGCAATCAGGAATCCAGTATCGGCAACGTAACGGGTCATGCCACTGAGGCCGAATACGTTTATTGAGACCAGGGTTACAAGCAGCGCTCCGAGAAGGATGAGCAGAACATAGAGGTCCTTCTTGCGCAGCATCGCAAGCCAGAGGACCCATGCAAGGGAAAGGATCCGGATCAAGGGCGGCCTCCTTTGGATGATGCAGTGGATGCACTCCGCCGTTCGGTGACTGTCCGCATGAAGAATCGTTCCAGGTTTTCGCCGGGTTTGACGATTTCAGCCACTGGTCCCTCCGTGACCATGTGCCCATCTGCAAGGATGGCCAGCGTGTCACACACCAATTCCACCTCGGACAGTTCGTGGGAAGAAAAGAACACCGTCTTGCCCCGGATGCGGAGGTCAGCGATGATCGTGCGTATCTGCGCCCTGCCGAAAGGATCGAGACCACTGGTGGGTTCATCGAGGATCACGAGATCGGGGTCGTTCAGCAGCGCCTGGGCAAGGCATATCCTCTGCATCATGCCGCGGGAATACGTGCTGATCCGCCGCCCGGCAGGTTCTATGAGGCCGACGTGGGCAAGTACCTCGTCGATTCGTTTACGCAATGCACGGCCGGTCATGTTGAACATGTGACCGGTGGTCTTCAGGAGTTCCACACCCGTAAGGAAGCGGTATGTATCCGGGTGTTCCGGGAGGTAGCCTATGCGTTTCCGCGCTATTGAGTGGCGGATATCCTCGCCGAAAAGGAAGGCCTCGCCGGCAGTCGGGGCGATGAAACCCAGGAGTGCATGCATGGTTGTCGTCTTGCCTGCCCCGTTAGGGCCGAGAAAGCCGAACACCTGGCCCGGCCTGACCCGCAGGTCGAGTCGATCAAGGGCTCTTACCGTTCCGCCGCGGGAACGGAATTCAACGCTCAGACTTCTGGTCTCAATTGCGTAATCCATGTTGGAAATCGTATCACTATACTTACTGCAGTTCAAGATGCCTGTCAGGGGCTACTGTTGCTGAAAAGCCCTGTTGATGTCGGCAAAGGGCGGCAGCGACGGGTCCAGAGCCATGGCACAACCCCATGCCGGTTCTGCTTCAGTTTCCAGGCCCAGGGCGAGATAGCAGAAAGTGATTTTGCGCCAGATTTCGCCGCGGAAAGGTTCAATCTCCGCTGCTTTCGTGAAGGAGGCAAGGGCATCAGGCAGTTCACCGCGGGCGTCGTGAATGAGGCCGATGTTGTAGTATATGGCGGCGTCAATATCGGGTCGCAGGGGGATTGAGCAGGCTGCCGACTCGAGTGCGTCCATTGCCGCGGTATGCCGTCCGAGCCCGTACAGCGCGCTGCCGATGACAAGGTGCAGGGGGCCGGCATCCCGCGAGTTGCCGCCCGTTCCGACCAGGGCCAATGCCCTGCGTGCTGTGTGAATGGCGCCGCCGAAATCACCGCGGGTGAACTGCGCTGCGGCGAGATTGTGAAGGGCAGGTACTGTTGGCGGTGCATCCCGCACGGTTGCTGTCCACAGGGTGAGTTCGTCATGCCAGACAGTGTTTCTCCTGATGGTCATGCCGGCGAGGAGGAGCATCAGGATGAGCGTGAGGATGCGGAACCGACGCAGGGAAGCCGGGGTGGCGGCACGCACCAGTGCCCCGCCTGCCCAGAGGCAGGGGCCCATGGATGCAAGGAAGAGGTACCGCTCGGCCATTGGGTTGAACAGGGGATAGACCTGGGATACGGGAACGAGACTGATGAACCACCACAGGAGGCCGGCAACAAGGAAAGGAGAACGGCGGAATCGGATGACCAGCAGGGCTGCAAGGATGAAAGAGCCCAGTGATACAAAGCAGCGAGGGTCCATTGTCGGCGTGTAGAAAGATTTTGAGTAGGCTGCAAGGAGCGGGTATGGCTGGATCAACAGGCGCAGGTAGTAGGCGTGCACCTTGACGTTGGTCAGAAAGAACGTGCCTGCTGTGTCAGCTATGGAGGCAACAGAAGAGCCTGGCGGGGACGGCATCCAGCTGAAACGGACTACCATGAACAGGCATGTGATCAAAACCGTTCCGAAGAGGAACAGGAGAGCTTGTTTTGAAAACAGGCGCCGGAGGCTGCCGGTGCGCATCCACTCAAGAAGGGCGAACAAGGCAGGGAATACTATGGCCGATTCCTTTGAGAGCGTTCCGAAAAAGAAGGCAAGCAGGCCGGCCAACCGATATGTCACGGCGTGATTCTTCAATCCTCGCACGTACAGGATCCAGGACAGGAGAATGAAGAACGGGGCAAGCAGATCCTCGCGATAGCTTATGCTGTTCACCACCTCGGTGTGGACAGGGTGGATGACGAACAGGACGGTCGCTAGCAGGGCTGCCGGGGGGGACAGGTCGACTGTGCGGCAGGTTGCCATGAAAAGCAGGCTCACTGCGAGGAACAGCAGCAGATTTGTGAAGTGAGCCCCGGCAGTTGACCGCGGCCACACGGCGGCGTCGAAGAAGTAGGTGAGTGTACAGAGGGGACGGTAACTCGCTTCATTGCTGTACTGGAAGTACTGCCTGTCGAAGAGATGGCGAATGTTTGCTGCCTGCGATATAAAGCCGTTGTCGCTCAGTATCACGGGGTCATCCACTGTGAAACCGTTCAGGAGTGAGTTGCCGTAGACGAGACACACCAAGGCCAGTATGCAGAGTACAGGATGGTCTGCGACCGCGGCAATGGCGCTGCGCCGTGGCACCGGTGCTTGATTCGTATTGCCGAAGAAGTTGCTGACTGGCAGTTTTGCTGACTGCTGATCCATTTTTGGTGTCCTGCGGTGCTTAAGGGGCTGTCAGACCAGTCCCGCGGTGATTGGGGACAACCACCAGTCCCGTCCCGCATGTTCGTCCAGTTTCCGCCATCCCTTGACAGAACGCGCCCCGGTCTTGATGTCCCTGTAGGAGATGCCGTAGTACCTCTTCAACAACCGCCGCAGCTGGTAGGCGTCGCGTACGCCCACCTTCCGTGCGACTTCTTTTGGTGTACGCCTGCTGTCGGCAAGGAATGAGTTCAGCGCATGGTCCGCCCTCCGGCGCCGCACATACTCCATGGGAGTCAAACCGGTTGCCTTCTTGAAACGACGTCCGAAATGGTGACGGTCCAGGCCTATGTCGTGAGCCAGTTCCTTCAGGCTGAACGGTTCCTCCAGTCTCATGTCGACGTACCTGGCGACACGACCGACAAACATGTCCGCCTCCGACAGGGTATCCCTCATCACTTCGGCAAGCATTGCTGCCAGGTAACCGTTGGGGACTGCAGGAGGCACGTTGACGGGGAGGTGCCGGAGTGTGAGGAGACGCTGTGCGAGGATGGTTATGACACGTTCGCGGTCGCGCACGAGCACGGGACTGCGAAACGGGGTATTGTTCCATCGAAGGTAGGCAGCGATGCAGCGCATCGGTTTGCCGGGCACGCTTTCCTCCAGCCGTGCGACGCCGATTGGCCAGTAGACAACATCGCCGGCACGCGCTTCAACCAGGGCGTTGCTGCCTTCGGCGTTGACGAGGCGCGCACGGTACTGGCCGCCGAGCATTATCATGAGTTCTTCGTCACCAACCGATCGGGAGCTCACCACGCGGGCCATGGGTCCTTTGAACAGGTGAACGGAAAGCAGCTTTGCATCAACAAAGTTGGTGCGCAGTTTTTTGCCACCTACTGACGCCATAAAGCACCTACGTGTCACATCCGGAAACACTGGTTAATGGTATTATCATGGCTTGTGATCGAGTGAAGCAAGCGGATTCGGCTATTCCGGGTGCCACGGGGGCGCGGCAGGTCTGGTTCATCGTGCGGGACAACCTATGTCTGCGTATGAGCCCAGCCCACGCGTACAGGGGGTACCCTTTATCGTCAAGAGTCCGGGGATTGTAGACTCGACAGGCTGGGCTCGCCTGTGTATCGCCAAGGAGGCGGCTCTGTGATGGACCGGCGTTACAACTCTTACCATTTGCTGGCCCTGGTATGTTCCATGTGTGTCCTGTCTTCCGTGTCTTCCCTTGCCGCCCGTGATTATTATGTTGCGACGAACAGCACGCCCGGTGCGGCGGACCGGTGGTCGAATGCCTACACCAACCTGCAGACGGCGTTCACGGCGGCGGGTAACGGCGATACTGTCTACGTCGCAGGTCATCGCTTTGCGATAACGGCCGAGGTAAGCTGGACGGCGAAGAACAATCTGTCAATCTTCGGAGGCTACGCTGCCACCAATGACACCACTCTCCCTGGAACATGTGACCCTGTGCTCTATCCCACCCGCTGGACGATCAAGTCCGGGACGGTACGGCAGCTCCAGCTGAACAACGTGACGAATGGGCGGATTGAGCGAGTCACTTTCACAGGCGGCAACTACTTCGGGGCAAACGGAACCGGCAAGGGTGGCGCCATCCAGATCATCAATTGCGGTACAGTGTTGTTGGCCAACTGTGTCTTAACGAACAACATCTGTACGGATGTCGGCGCGGCCAAAGGGGGTGCGCTGTACACTGAGAACGCGAAGGTCGCCGTCTCCAACTGCCTGTTCGATCAGAACCAGGTATTCGGTTCCGGCAATGGCGGTACATACGGTGGTGCCGTTCATGCGGCATCCGGCACGCTGGCGATGCGTGACTGCGTTGTGCGTTCGAGCGTTGGCAACTCGGGCTGGCAGGTATGTCATGGCGCCGTCTATGCGGCTGCGGCACTGGTGATGCGCAACTGCCTGGTTGTTGGCAATCACATGAAGGATCTTGGCGATGGCGTATACCTGGCCAGCGGGTCTGGTGTTCTCGAGAACTGTACCGTTGCTGACAATGCCGGTTACGGAGTGTACCGGGCGGGCGGGTCGGTATGGATGACCAACTGCGTACTGTGGGCGAACGGGGACGATGTGTACGGCAGTTCTGTGGCGCTGAATAGGTGCCTTGTAGAAGACGGTGACAACAACGGGACGAACGGATGCCTGATGTCGGACCCGCAGTTTGAGTACGGGTACTACCTGAAGGGGACCAGTCCGGCCCTGGACCAGGGCACCAACGCGTTCTACCTGCAGGGGGCACCATACACCACACGGACGAACGGGGCAGTCGACACGAGCCGCATTGATCTTGGCTATCACTACCGTTCTGCAATGGATCTCGCCTACAGGGACATCTATGTGGCTACAAACGGGAACAACACATGGGCGGGCACGAGCTGGGGAACGGCGTACCGGACGATTGGGAAAGCGCTCGCCATGTCGCGTGACGGGACAGTCGTCCATGTCGGGACCGGCGTGTTTGACAGGACGACGGAGACGTTCCCGTTGCGGTTTTCGGGGAAGAGTGGGGTACGGGTGGTGGGGATGGGGGCGGGAGTAACGAAGATCAATGCGGCCGGGAGCAACATGCGGGTGTGGGACATACAGCATCTGACACGCATGTGTGAGTTGAAGGATCTGGCGATAGGTGGTGGATACACCAACTGCGGTGCGCCACATGCTGGGACAGGAGACGGCGGCGGCCTGCGTGTGTTCTATGCTTCAGACCTGCGTCTGACCGGTTGTTCGGTGACGAACAACCGGTCCTACGATAGCGTCGGTTCGGTGGGTGGCGGATGCTATTTCCAGAACGCTATCATTACGTTGTCCAATTGCACGTTTCGGGGTAACACGGTCATGGGAACGGGCAACGGGCGTGGTCAAGGTGGCGGCGTACACCTGTCGAGGTCGGAGGGGTATTTTCGGGACAGCGTCTTTGACGCGAATCTGGCCGATTGCGAAGGACATGTGCTGAACTATGGGGGCGGTGTGTATGCAACCCTCTCGACCCTCCGCATGAAGAACTGCCTGGTCATGAACAATCAGGCCCTGCCTGCCGGTGACGGTATTTATGCCACGAACACAACCTTGCGCATTGAGAACTCAACCGTTGCATGCAACGGCGACATGGGGGTCCAGTGGGGCGGCGGAACCGCCTTCATCACGAACTCGATCCTATGGGGTAACGGGGATGACCTCAAGGGAAGCCCGGTGTTGAAGTACTGCGACATTGAGGACGGAGACGGTAACGGCACAAACGGCTGTATCAGCCTGGACCCGCTGTTCCAGTACGGTTACTACCTTAACCCTGCCAGTCCGTGCGTCAACCGCGGCGCGGATACGGCGGCTGCGGTGGGCCTGACCAACTATTCAACGCAAGCTGCAGGAACAAGAGATGCCGGCCTGGTTGATCTCGGCTATCACTATGCAGCAGGCGCCGACCTCCAGTACGCGGATATCTACGTTGCCACGAACGGCAACAACAACTGGGCGGGTACGAACTGGGTGACTGCGGTCCGCAGTATCACAAAGGCCATGTTGAGAGTGATCGATGGCGGGCGGGTACATGTTGGTCCGGGCCGTTTCACGAATGGACTTGAGAAGTTTCCGCTGAGTCTATCGCAGCGCAACGGGATATGGCTTCTGGGCTCGGGGGCAGGGGCGACAGTTATTGACGCAGCCGGGGCAAACTCACGCGTCTTCGACTATGCCAGTGTTGGTGGTAACAGCGGGGTTCGCGGATTCACGATCACGGGGGGCTATACAAACTGCGGGGCTCCGCATGCCGGCACTGGAGACGGAGGTGCTTTCCGTCTCCAGAATTGTGCCCAGTTCACGATAGCTGAGTGCGTGGTGAGCAACAACCAGTGCATCGATACCGTTGGCGCATATGGCGGGGGAGTATACGTCACGTATTCAGTCATGTCGGTTTCCAACAGTATCCTCCACGGCAACCAGGCAATCGGGTCGGGCAATGGCTGGGGTATTGGCGGTGGAATCCATGCTGGCGCAGGCAGCCAGGTTTATGTTGACCGCACAACGTTCGAGACCAACCGTGCGTGGGGACATCCCAATAGCCGCGGTGGCGGCCTGTACAACTCGGCTGCGGTGAGGCTCCGCAACTGCAAGCTGTTGCGCAATGATGCCACAATGTACGGCGATGGATGCTTCTCGACAAATGCGTCCACGGTAATCGCAAATTGTACGGTCATCGGAAGCGGGGGGCAGGGTGTCCACGGTGGAGGCAACGGTCTGTCCGTGACGAATTCCATACTTTGGTCCAACGGAGACGACCTGGCGGGGACAGTGGCGTTTGGCTACTGCAATATCGAGGACGGCGATCATGCAGGTTCCGACGGTTGTATCAGCATCGAACCACGGTTTGTCTCCACAAACGATTATCACCTGCAACGTGATTCACCCTGTGTCAATGCAGGCATGCCGCAGGCATGGATGCGACATTCGGTTGACTTCGATGGAAGTATCCGCCGTGAGGGCGGAAGGCCTGATCTCGGATGCTATGAAACCGGAGTGGGGGCCGGTTCAGTTGTCTTTGTTCGCTAGTTTGCCTTCCCCGCGGTGCCTCGGGCGGATGCTTGACAAATGCGCGGTCGGGCCGTATTCACGTTCTCAGACAGGACATGGAGGGTGACAAGCTGTGGCCGGACGAAGTCCAGGATGGGAACGGTTGGATGAGAAACAGTTTGCCGGACTTTTTGGCTGTCGGCCGTCCGATCTGCAGCCTGACGTACGAAGTGTCCTTCATGATATCGATGCCCGGTATAGAACACCAGATGCCTGCGAGTACCTGGACTACGTGGGCGAGTACTTCGGCAATCTCCAGCGACGGGAAATACGCAGGACGGCCCGGCGGAACCGTGAGATCTGGCTGGCGGGCTGGCGGGAGAACCTGCAGATAGTGGAGCGGAAGGGGGCCTCGCTTGAGACGTGCCGGCCGCGGTATTTCCGGAAAAGCAGGTTCCTGAGGTTGCGCCGCGGTATTGTGGTTTCACCGAATCCGATGCTGGAATATGACCTGTTCGAGGCGGCCAGGCGTCATATCTTTCATTCCTGGCTCGAACCGTTCAAGCATGTCCATGAACTCGGCTGCGGAAGCGGATCCAACCTCTTTCTTCTTTCGGAGATGTTCCCTGAAAAAGAGATTGCCGGCTATGACTGGGTGGTCCCTCCGGTAGAGATTGCCCGGGAGATCGGACGGCAGAAGGGCCGTAAGGTGAGAGGTGTAATGCTGAATATGCTGCGGCCCGGTAACAAGCTCCGATTGGGCCGTGACAGCGCGGTTGTGACAGTGCATGCAATGGAGCAGCTGGGCACTTCGCATGAGCCGATCATCCATGCGCTGATAAAGGCCCGGCCGGGACTGGTGGTCAACTATGAACCGATCATTGAGCTCTATGACGACAGGAACGTTTTTGACAGCATGGCCATCTGGTACACACGTGTGCGGAACTATCTCGCCGGCTACCTGACCCGGCTGCGCGAGCTGGAGAAGAGAAAGAAGATCGAGATCGTCGAGTGCCACCGTCCCGGGCTCGGAGGTGTCTATCACGAAGCATCCCTTGTCGTCTGGCGACCGAGGTAGTGGTTGCTTGCTGCTCCGTGGAGTTTCCCACCGGCCATGAAGCGCAGGTTGTGGCGTGGCTGCAGACGAGACATCTGCCTCTGGTCGTCCCTACCTGTTCTTCGGACCGGTCTTGTCTTCTCCGGGTGGTAGGGTCAAGGCGCTGCCTTGACCTGCCTTCAGAAGCACGACAGGCGCGTGGCTAGGGGAGTGTTGTCATTCCGATCTCGGATGGCGACAGCGGTTTCGCCAGGAAACCGAACAGACGACCCGCGAAGGACGGGTCGATTCCGACGGCAAGCTCTTCGCACTCGGCGGCCTTGTCGAGCTGTCCTTCCTTCTTTGCCAGCAGGGCTGATGCTGCAAGATACTCAACCCTGTTGGAGACGCGACCTGATAACGCTGCCTGCCCGAGATGCCAGCGCGCGGTGGAGAGCAATCCCGCACGTGACTCCATGAGAGCCGCGTTCAGGAGCGCGTTGACATCGCCGGGATCAATGGCGAGAGCGGACAGGGAAGCCGAATATGATTCCCCGGGCTGTTCGAGCTCACGGTACACCACGCCGAGGTTGCTCCATCCCCTGGCATCTTCAGGGTACTTGTCCGTGTAACGCAGCAGGATTTCGCAGGCGCCGGCATAGTCGCCGGCCACAAAACGGACTGTGCCATCGTGGAAGAACGCGTCCGGATTTGTCGGATCAAGACTCAACCCCATCGCGATATCACGCTGCGCCTCGATGATGTTGCCCTTTTGCAGGTGTGCCTTTGAACGGAAGAAGTAGTCGCGCGCAAAGTTTTCTCCCGGGATGCGAAACACGTTGAACAGCGAGAGGCCTGCAGGAACGATGATCACGAGAAGGCAGAGGAGTTTGTCGCGAGGCGCCAGGCGGCGCGCGCGCCCGGCTTCTGCAACGGCAGCACCGGCAAGGATGCAGGCTGCCGGCCAGAGCGGGAGCCGGAATCGGCTATTGATGAAGAAGAGCACGATCCCGGCTGCGTACGACAGGGACAGGATCATCAGGAAAGTGAGCGCCGTCCTGTTGCCGCGACGCGCAACCATGACGAATCCGAGCGGCGCGAGCGCGCACAACAGCCACCAGCGTACCGGCAAGAGGTTGAGAAAAAGCGACTCGTGGGACAATATGAAGGAGAACGTTTTGTTGTTGGCTATCTCCCTGTTCCAGAGCAGCAGCCAGCACTTCCTGGCCATGAGCTTCAGCCATCGAACGGGATCGGCGGCAATTTCGTCCACGGTTCGCCGTGTCCAGTAGCGAGAGACCCTGTCGGGCATTGCGCGGGCTTGGGAAATGTCAATTCCTGTTACCCGGGCATACTCCTCGATTGCGTACACGCGCAGTGAGTCATCGTACTCGCCCGCATACGAGACTGACCTCCCCTGTGTCGGGATCATGCCGTCGGCGCTCCGGCTGTTTCCTGCAAAGAGGTTGATCCCGCCGGCGTCCGTAACGACCTGGTACTTTCCCGCCTGCAGTGAATTTACGAAGCCGAAACACGCGAGCACGACTACGAATACGACGCTCCATGCAGCGGTTCCTCGAAAGAGCGGCCTGTTGCCCTGGTGCAGGGCAACCATCGCGGCGCCAAGCATCGCCGGGAACCATACGAGCGCATTCGGCCTGGCCTGGACCGCCAGCCCTGCCACGAGCCCGGAAAGAACCCACCAGAGGGTGGTCCGCCTGCTGTTAGTTGAACAGGCGACCGCGAGGAGCAGGAGCGATAGCGTGGTGAGGAAGGTGAAGAACGTTTCTATGAGCAGTTCGCCTTCAAAAAAGAGGGGTGGCGAGGCCAGCAGGTAGAGTACACCGGCTGCAATCCCGGCACGCGGGCGTCCACTGACGACCGACCCGGCAAGTGCAACCAGAACGACAGTTAGCACGCCCAGCACGTGCTGCGAGAAGATTGCCGCCGGGACGGCATTGACGGCGCCTGCCAGTGCGTACCAGAGAGCAAGATAGGCCGGATACAGTAAGGGGCGGAACCCGCCGAAAACACCAAGATCGCCACCGGCGGCAATTGCACGGGCGACCATGTCATAGTACCGCTCGTCAATCAACGGTACCGCGAAGAACACCGACGCCAGGTGCTCCTGCCAGTAGATCAGGCGGACGACCACAGCCGCCAGGACCAGGAACAACATTGCCCTGCCCGAAGGGAATTGGATACGCGTGAAGGCGTTTATCTGCCTCATACGAATCAATTCGATGCCGTTGTCGCTGTTCATGACGTTAACCGTGCCAGAGGTTAGCCCGCTTGCTGCAGGATCGCAAGGCCGCTCACGCAACAAGCGTTGCTGCGGCAGGTTCGCCCGCCGCGGGGATGTTCAAGACGGTGTTCCGCCTTTTGATGAAAGCACCGGGCCGGAACCATGCAGTCGAATATCCCCTCACCCTGGCCCTCTCCCCCAAGGGGCGAGCCCGATGCCCGGCCACAGGGCCGCAGGCTGCCGCTGGCAAAACCGCTCCCTGGTGTGCACCTTGAAGACCATGTCGACTAACAACAAAATAGTGTCAAACGGAAGTCAGGACGTGACACTTCCGGCTAACGACAATTCGGATGCCTCCGCATGGTCACAAATCGTTTGCCGGGGTAATGCCCTTCGTGGTATCAAGAACGCCTTCAGCAACGACCTACGTGTTGCAGGATTGACATGTTCAAAACGAATGTCGCGGGGGAATACCCCGATTATCTTC
>Ga0172375_10011563_pt1 | contig 11215 bp, 7 predicted proteins | sample LakKiv1m_FD_114537 | JGI IMG/M metagenome (GOLD analysis project Ga0172375, IMG submission 114537) | Freshwater microbial communities from Kabuno Bay, South-Kivu, Congo - kab_092012_11.1m | ecosystem: Environmental > Aquatic > Freshwater > Lake | place: Democratic Republic of the Congo... | reverse complement strand
CCCATATATCACGTATAGGCAATTAATTGACGGAAGTGTTCCTCAATTAACAGGTGATTTTCTAAAAAATATTTATTGGATTGATCCGGGCAAAGATCTTGTTGAAAGTATTAGAAGTTATAAAATAGAAAAATATTGTTTAATTGATTATTTAAAACCATACCTAAATCAAAATGTCTATGCAGTACCTGACAATAACGATATTAAACCGCTTTTAAAAAGAATTAATGACGGTATACTTTTAATTTTAAAAATTTTATTTAACAAACCGAAAGAACTTTTATAATGAGAAATGATGCTCAACCTTTAGAGGACGGAAGATTAACCGGATATGATATTAAATCATATCCATGGTATCATGAACGACACAGGATTTTTCCACAAATTTTCGAAAAAGGCAGGTATAAAAAAATTATAGATATATCTGCAGGAATTGGAATTGTTGCAAAACAAATTAAGGATCAATATGAGGGAACTATTATTGCTAATGATATAAGTGAAGAAAGTTTGAAAAGTTTGCATTCACTTAATTTAGATACAACTTCTTTTGATCTAGATGATGAAAATTTAACTTTTCCTTTCGAGGATGAATATTTTGATGCTGTTATAAGTCTGGCAACATTAGAGCATATAATTAATCTTGATCATCACATGAAAGAAATAAATAGAATTCTTAAAAAAGGCGGTCATCTTTTTCTCTCAACACCTAACTATACTGGTATTCATTTTGTTATTCCATTTGTATTAAAAGGTAAAACATTTCATGATTTTACTAAAAGTGAGCTGGACAAATATGAATTTTATGCACACGTAAGATACTTTACATATAATTCATTGATTGATTTTGTAACTCAATTTGGATTTGTGCCCGAAAAATCTTTCCTCCCTTTACCTAAAGACAGTACTAAATTCAGAGCATTAAAGAAAAAATCTAAATTAAGAGCTTTCCTTTTTAGAAATGCCGTTCATTTATTTTATAAATTAATGAACCCAAGATGGGCATTTCATCCAGTATTAATGTTCAGAAAAGAATTGGTTTCTAATCCTGTTTCTTTTAAACCAAAGAAGATCATTCTGTAACTCACGTTATGTAAAATGATGAATTTGCCGCGGCAAATTGAAGGTATTGTTTAAGAGAATGTTAATAATTTAAGTTAGACTTACCTAATTTTGAGAAACCTTAAAAGTTTTCATTAAATAAGTTTAAGGTAACTGTATAATTAAAAAACTAAGCGATATTTTAATAGATATATTTAAAATTAATTAAATTTTTGAAAATGACTAAGAGAAAGATGCTGTACCTCTTCATTAGTTTTATCATCATTATAATAATCTTGTTTATCTCCTTTGGTTTGTTTTTACCATCAAACAATGCAAATACAAATACAATTACAAACGAAGATGAATACATTGAGATTAAACATTCGAACATTCGCTATAAATTTATTCAGAGATTCTCTGATGTTAATCTAATATTCCTGCATTCTTTTGGTGGCAACCTCGAAATTTGGGATTCTTTAAGTAGTTATTTTAAGAATGAAAATATATTAACATTTGATTTAATTGGATTTGGCAAATCCGATAAACCTGATATTGATTATAGTTTAGATACTCAGGCTAAATATTTAATCGCACTGCTGGATAGTTTAAAAATCAAAAAGTGTATTTTAATTGGCAGTTCGATGGGAGCTTCAATTTCAATCTGGGCGGCATCAAAATACCCTGACAGATTCATAAAAGTTGCAGCGTTCGCCCCTTCAGGTTTTCCCGGCTCAATGAACCATAATTGGCCAGGAAATTTGTTTTATAAACCGGGTATGCTAAATAGAATTGGCAATTATATAAGCAGGTCATCCCTGTTCACCTTTTTTTTCCCTAATAACCTTGGTCGACAAACTTTTAATATTACAAATAGTTATAATAATTCATTTGTGAATGCAATTAGTAAAGTCAATCAGCCAGCATTTTTGCTATGGTCTAAAGGTGATAAAAGATCTCTTTTCAATTATTCAGGTGAGTATTTAAAACGAATGAAAAATTCTGTTTTGTACGAATTACCATCTGAAACAGAACATAACGGACCAGGATTTCAGCCAGAAAAAATTTCTAAAATAATATCCGAATTTATTTATCAAAAATAATTCGCAGAAACCCACTGTACACTGTAAATCGCATTACATAAATATAAAACCTGCTCATAAGGCAGGTTTTATTTTATATAAAAATTAGTTTGAGTGAAAACTAATTATCTATTTCATAACCATCATCTTTTTAGTCTCAATAAAATCTGAACTTTCTATTCTGTAAAGGTACATTCCTGATGAAAGTCCGGCAGCATCAAAATTGAATTCATAAACACCTGAATCATATTCTCCATTTGCAAGTTCAGTTATAAACTCTCCAAGAATATTATATACAGTAAGCTTGATGTGCGTATTCTTTGGTATACTTACACGAATCATAGTAGAGGGGTTAAATGGATTGGGATAATTTTGATCCATGATAAATGAAGTTGGAGAAATCTTTTCATTTTCAATTATTGTAGGATTCAAAATATGTCCCCAGAATTCAGATTCCCACAAACCAGCCCAGGCATTTTGGTTATTTGCTACAAAAATTATTTTAACATATCTAGCTTCAACCGATCCTAGAACTTCAATGCTCCATTCTTCCAATGAAGATTGAACACTAGTTCTAACTTCATTCCAATTAACATTATCAGTCGAAACCAGTAGTGTGTAATTATAAATTCTACCTACATTCCAATTATAAAATGAGAGTCTTGTTTGGTTAATAACTTGAACACCTCCAAGATCATAAACTAACCATTCTGGCATTGTGTCCCCTGACCATCTAGAATCCGGATCGCCTTCATAATACCCCAGGCCATCAACAGTTTTTTCTGGATAATGGTTTGGCTCCGGTACTACCGACGCAATCACCGAACCAACAGGTAATAAAATTAAATTATCTCCGCCTCCGGACTGATAATCATAAGATTGGGCATTATTCTGTGATGAAATAACATTACCTGCAATATCTGTAACATTATTTACTGTAACAGTGTAAGATCCGGTCGAATGTTCACTAGTAGAAAGCGTAACGGTTGCAGCTGAAACATTGGCTCCTAGTACAGATATTCCATTACTGATTGAATAGTTATTAATGTTTTGGCCAGAATTAGGATCTAATGCTTCAGAGAATGATAATCTTAAAGTGATAGAATCAATAATGCTTGCACCAATTAATTCCGGTGGAGTCACATCAATTTGAAAACTGTATTGTGCTGAATTATTATTTGGATTAACAACATTACCTGCAAGATCAGTTACATTGTTTACATTGACAACATAATTACCGGAAACATGTGCTGATGTTGAAAGTGTGACCTGGGAACCTGACACTGCAGCAGCCGTTACAGTAATACCATTATTTATTGAGTAATTATTAATATTTTGTGCTGTAGATGGATTTAGTTGTTCAGAAAAATTAAGTGTTAAGCTTGTGGGATTATTTAATACTGCCTCAACTAGATTTGGAGGAGTTAAATCGATGCCTCCGTTAGAAAACTCAAATGCCCCAACTGTTGGATTATTTGGATCTCGCGGATTACCATTATAGTCTGTTGTAATTCCATATACAGACAGACTAACGCCTGCATTTATTACCGCACTACCAGCGATAGGGGTGTAATCATAGCTTGAAGTATTTACGAAACTTGTTACCTGATTAAAAATACCATGTGTATCAAATCCAAGCGAAGAAGTCCAAGTTCCGTTTAACCGATAGTCAGTTGAAGAACAACCCCATAAAATAGCAGCACTTTGAACAGTAGTGGTTTTATAAGCCCAAGAGTTATAATCAAATTGATGTCTTAGTATAGAGGCTTCGGCTGGCGAAAAACATCTAAAATCCATCGCATAACCACCAGATTTAGGTGAATTAAGCAACACTAAATTATTCTTTACTATAAGTTGCTGCCCGCCACTTGCATTACGAAACATCCACCAATCGTGAGTATCATCAACTACTGTATTATAAGCGACAATAGAACCATTTGTATTACAAGTATCTCTATCACCAGAAGATGGGACTGGTGTAATCATATTCAGTATCGTCCCGCTATTCACAAACAGATTATTATAAACTTTAAAATTACTACAGTGTCTTAGCAATAGAGAGCCCTCAGAATATGGATTGTCTATAAACAAATTATTTCTGATAATAGCACCATCAATGGGTGTGGTGGCACTTGGGTTCAAAGTCGTTATCGGCATTATCTGTATAGAATAATGGTTGCTTTGTCCTTTAAAAGTATTGTATTCAATTATAACATTATCGGCAGCTATTGATAAATCGCCTTCAACCCATATTGCTGTTCTGCCACTTCGTAAGATATAACTATGGCTTAATGTAAAATGTTGTGCAGTTGGTTTCACAACTATTGTATGTTCAGTACCAACGATAGGGTCAGTTATAATTACGCAACTATCTAAAGTAACATAATCACCGGAAATATTATATGTTTGTTTACCGGAAATCTGGTACGTTGCAATACTATGTAGTTCGATATAATTACCGCTAATACTCAAAATTCCATTTGTTCCTGATGAACAATAAAAATAAGCGAGTTCAGTTCCATTGGCTGTTTCAGGGTTGTAGCCAGTAATATGTTCTCCGTAAAATACAATCGGATTTCCACTCGTTCCACTTGTATTGAAGTTCTTTGTACCTGAAAGAATATTATACAGTCCTTTTTGTATAAATATTGTATCGCCTGCTTGAGCATTTGAAATAGCTTCATCTATTGTCATCGCATTTAACAAATCTATTCCTGAATGCGTACCAGAACCCGTCATAGTTACATATAAATCAAATGTCCAGTTATTAGAAGATTGAGAAAATATATTTGGAGTGATCATTAAGGAAATTAAAAATGTAATCGCGTATCTCTTTATAATATCGTATCTTTTTGATTGAAGTCGATTGGTTCCTTTATTATCAAAATCATTGTTATTCATATCACTCCTAGCATAAAATTGATTGATCAACTATACAACAAAACGTGTACCGCAATGAATCATTTAGTTATTGATACATTCAAAATGGGACAATAGGTAAATTTGTAATCCAAGTAATTTTTACAAAATATTATCAATATCGAGAATTTATAAAGGACTATAATAGGTATATGAAAAACAGGAAGCTAAACCGGATTCTTGAAAAAAACTAAACCTTCCATTACTTGGGTAATTAAAATAATATTTTTTTTTTATAATCAAAAGGTCAAACTCATATTCACGTTATTTATTTAATAAAAATTTTTACTTTATTGATGAATAAAATAACCCTATTTTTATAGAATCCTTTACACTTATCAAAATTACATTAAATATGTTTGATCCTAACTGACTCTCCATCATATAATTAGAATATATCTACCTTATTACATTTATGACTATTATTATAAATAAATACTGACATTAATTTGTATGATGTTCTGTACATAATTTTAACTTTAAATTCATTTACTTTTTTATTGATAAAGTCCGCAATCCCCTGAATTAATATTAATGACAGCAAATGAAATTATCAGTTCATAATAAAATAGTTACCTTCGTTAAAAGAATAAGACACTAACTATTATTTTAATCATTAACAATTTTTTGGCATACTTTTTGCGCAAATGGAAAAACATATTAAATATAAGATTATATTTGCTTTTAATTACCAAATAAAAGTTCATATTCTTTAAAAAACAATAATACATGGATAAAAGCTTCAAAGAAAAATTTCTCAAAGGATCATTAGCTAGTACAATCGGACAAATTTCTTCAGTCAGTTTGCATTTTGGTAGTATGATTATAATTACTCGATACATGGTAAAGGCTGAATTTGGAATTTTTTCCTTGATCCTTGCAACAATCGTATTATTGCAATTGATCAGTGGACTTGGATTAGATGTAACACTCGCTAAACAATTAGCAGTAAAAGATGAATTAAAAAAACAAGAAGGATTTCAGAAATTATTAAGTATCAGAGTTTTCACTCTCTTTTTCATTTCTATTATTTTCTTCATAATAAGCAAAATGTTTGTTCTTGTTGATTCAAACGTGAACAATTATATCATTCTAATAACAATTATTTTTTCTTTAAGTAGTTTGAGAGATTTTTTTTACGCTCAGTTACAAGGATTAAAAAAATTCAAGGAATATGCATTAGTTCAATTTGTTTCAGCTCTGGGTAAATTTCTGATTTATCTAACTGGTTGGCAATTAAGTATCCTTAGTTTAGATTTTCTCGTTTATGCTGAATTAATCGCACTTGTTTTTTCTTTTATTACCCAACAAGTTCTTGTACCAATAAAATTCAAATTTATAATTAAAATGAAGTTATCAGAAGTAAGAGAAATATTCAAATTTTCCTATCCTCTTTATTTTAATAATTTATTAGCACTTATAAATAATAGGGCTAACGCATTTATAATTAGTGCTTTCCTTGGCACTATAAGTCTTGCGTCATATCAAGTAGCAAACAATATTCCCGGTGCTTTAACGCGTGTCTATAATTCATTCATAGTGGTTTTTTTTCCAAATGTGGCAACATTATTTAGTGAGGATAGAAGATCTGAAGCTTACAGGTTTATTGAAAAATCAAATCTGAATATTAATTTAATGATAATCCCCTTCTTAATCCTCACCTATATATTCGGTGATGAAATTACTATATTATTTTTTTCTGCTAAATATATAGAAACTTCATTTGCTTTGTTTTTGTTTATGATAGTATTTTACTTTAGATCGGTTAGCAGTATAGCAGGTTATTCACTTGTGGCTTTAGGTAAATCTCTTTCATCTTTTAACATGAATTTTTTCGGTGTATTGTTTGGTTTTATTTCAAGCATAATACTGACTCCAATTTTGGGATTTGAAGGTGCGATTTATGGTATTATTATTTCTCGAATAGTTTCCAGTTTCCTAGGAATTTATAATTTAAGAAAGGAGCAAATAAAAGTAGGCTATATTTCATCATTAATCCCACTGATATTTTGTTTACCATTTATAGCAATTTATGATTTTTTGAGATTTGATGGATTCTATCAAAAATTATTGTTCCTAATTTTATTTTTTATTTTTGAACTCATTACTTTTAAGGATTTTAGAAACACATTAATTGATGTTGTTAAATCAATTTATAGATCACTATTTTTAAAGAATTAATAAAGGACTAAACAAGTAAAAAATGCAAAGAATATCACTGGATAATTATAAGTTCTCTTTAATATTAAATAATGAAACACTTGAATACAACGATATAGTTAAAAAGTATGAGACTGAAAATTCTATTATCTGGATTGTGAATCCCAATGAGGAATCATTAAACATCTTTGATCTGGAAAATCTTAATAATAAAAGAAAATTTGTTCATGAAGTTGAAGGTATTTGGTCTTGTATTATTAAAGACAAAAAGACTAAAGAATTTAGAGCAATGTCGTCTATTAATAACGAGCTGCCTTGGTATTATACAACAACTAAACCTTACATAATTGCAAATAACATTTTTTTAATCATTAAACAATTAAAAAGTTACGATACAAACTATAATGCAATTGCATCATACCTTTCTTTTGATCACACTTTCGGCGGTGAGACTTTCTTAAATCAAATAAAAAAGGTATATGGTGGTGATATTATTTATCTAACAAATGAAAATATAGAAATAATTTCTAATAATCTGGAAAAGTGGTTGGGATTTGATAATTCAATTAACCACCCCTGCACCATAACGGATACTTTTATTAGTGAAGTTAATAAATCCCTGAGAGATCCATACCCAGAGATCGCACTGACAGGCGGATCAGATTCCAGAGCCATTTTGGCTGGTGCACTTCTAACAAATAAAAAATTTACTTTTATGACAGGTACTGCCGCTAGTGTAGATAAAAGAGATATAAAAATTGCAAAATCACTTGCTCGTAAATTAAATATAGAGCATAAAACTGTCGATGCAAGCAAAAGAAAAATCGGTGACATAGAAAAAATACTTGATCAAATAACAATTGAGACAAATGCAGAATTCCTTCCAAGAAATTATATAATTTTTCATAAAGAATACGTAATGGCTCAAAACACATACAATGGTGTTGGCAGATTAAAGGGTTATGGCGGTGAAATCTTTAAAGGCTTTTATGATGATGTCAATAAAACTATAAAGAAAAAAACTGCAATTTTAAATCAAAATTATTCCGATAAAGTTCAATCTTTCATAACTGATATTTATATGAACTATGTTAACATAAATAAAATCAATTCTGCAAACTTGTTTTATCAAAGAGAGCGTTCACATTTTTGGGTCGGATCAAATATTAGAGCATCCTTAAGTTATTGCAAAATTTATAACCCACTCCAGCAACCTCAGCTTTTAGCACTGGGATACAGGTTTGAAGGCGGGATTGAAAAATCAAACCTTCATTACAATATGATGCAAAAACTACCTGAAGGAATAAAAAATATACCAGTAAACTATAGTAAAATTGCATTTATAATACATCGTATTTTAAACACAAAGTTTATTAAGAAGGTCGATTATAATTATTTTTTACATCCAGACTTTTTGAAAAAAAATATTAATTATGAATTATTAGAGCAATTAATTCCAAAACAAAAAATCGATATATTAATTAATATTTATGCGACAAGAGGTTTGTATGATGACTTACTGCATAAAATGTTTGCTGTCTCTAATTTTTTTAAGTTAATTGGTTGATGATTCAAATTTTATTGTATATTAAATTATTTTTAAAAACCTGTATAAAATAATTAATACTTTAATCAACCTATTAAAAATTTTCTAAAAATCTAAATAAATTATGAAATGTTCTGTATGCATTAATACTTATAAACGACCTGAACTCCTAAAGAAACTTTTAATCAGTTTAATTAATCAAAAACTTGATGATGATATCACTTTTGAAATAATCGTAGTTGATAACGATCCTTTAAAACAGGGAGAATTGGTTGTAAAAGAGATTTTAAGTAATAATAATTTTCAAATAGGATACTTTACACAACCTGAAAAGAATATTGCATTGACCAGAAATATAGCTGTTCATCATGCGAAATATGAATATATTTGTTTTATTGACGATGATGAATATGCCGACCCACTTTGGTTGTCAAAATTGATCAATTGTTTGATTAAGTATCAAGCTGACGCAGTGTTCGGCAGTGTTATCCCATATTTTAATGAAGAAACTCCAAACTGGCTTAAAGAAATTGAGTTCTTTTATAGACCAGACGAGTCGACTGGTGAATTTCCGAAATTTACTCGAACGGGAAATTGTCTGATAAAAACTAAAATTATTAGATCTATTGATGGACCATTTGACTTGAATTATGGTCTGACAGGCGGAAGCGATACTCATCTTTTCACAACCCTATTACAGAATGGAGCAAAATATGTAGCCTGTAAGGAAGCTATTGTGTACGATTTTGTTTCGTCAGAGAGGGCTAATATTAAGTGGCTTATACGTCGTTCATTTCGCACAGGAAATAGTTATACACGACGTGCTATTGAATTTGCAAAAAACAAGTTTACTATCAGAACAAAACTGTTTTTAAGGGCAATACTTTTCCTATTTATTAGCCTAATTTTTATGATACTTAATTTGCCATCAAGAAAAAGATTTATTAACTGGACTTTAAAATTGATAGGAAACATAGGGCACTTAATGGCTGTCTTTAATTTTCACTATGTGGAATATAAGTAGGTTTATTTTATGGGTTCAGAGAATTTATTTGATAAGAATTATAATTCATTAAGTCATAAAAGTTTTTTCTCGTATTTAGCACAGGTAAGTTTCTTTTTTTTTCTTTTTTTTATTTTCTTTGGTACCTCGTTACCGTTTCAGGAAAATCTACAAGATTCTGAACTCTTAACAACAAGCAATCCGGTTAGACAAACTGTTTTTAGCATTATCTATTTTCTTTCACTTATTTCATTAACACCTAAATGGAATAAATTATTTAAAATAATAAAACAAGAAAAGTTTTTAGCCATTTTTCTTATTTGGACTCTATTAAGTATGTTCTGGTCAAATTATCCGGATGTAACTTTTAAAAGATGGATTCAGATTTTTGGTTCGTATATAGTTATTATCTCAATATTTGTACATTCAAAATCACTTGACGAAGTGATTAATTTTTTCAGAATCATACTTTATATTTATATACCAATTTCGTTTATTTCTGTACTGATAATTCCCGGTGCAACTATGTCTTATCAGGGGGAAAGTGCCTGGCGCGGATTAGCAGATCATAAAAATGGATTCGGACAAATAGCATTAGTAAGTTCTTTAATTTGGTTTTTTTCTTTGCGAAACTATAAATCAAAATTCAAATGGATAGTGTATTCAATGTTTTTTATTTCACTTGTATTGCTTATCGGTTCAAAGAGTTCTACTTCCCTTATTACGTTTCTAATAATTGGTTTACTCATACTTTTTGTAAACATAAAAGAAAAATTCTCATTTAGCGGGATCGGAAAATGGCTTTTATACATATTAGGTTTATTTTTTGTAATATCTTTAATTTTTGCTGCTATTTTATTTCCATCTGTTTTAGATAGTTTTTTTAACTTAACAGGAAAAGATCCGACTTTTACTGGGCGCACTGACCTTTGGACGGATGTCTTAAGTATAGTTTCAAAAAAAATAATATGGGGCATAGGATACGGTGCATTTTGGGTGCCAAACAGCGCTCAGCTTAATTACATTTATCAAATATATATTTGGTTACCACAACAATCACACAATGGATATATTGATATAATTATTGAAACCGGCTTGATAGGTTTAAGCATTTTAGCCTCGATGTTAATAGCTTATTTTTATAGGAACTCTAAATGGCAAATTGAAAATTTCTGGAAATATTTTATAATTGCAGCCATAATTTTAAATTTTCAGGAATCTTCCCTCTTCAGAACGACTTCCATGGTTGTGATTCTTTTTACATTTTCTTATTTAATTCAAAGTTTTGAATTTATTAATAAAAAGATTTAAAATAAACTGCTTATGACTAAAGTTTTACACATTTCATTCGATTATGCCGAAGTTAATTTAGGTGTTTCAACGGTAGTCATTTCTGATTTAATAGAGCAAACATCAAAATTTGCAGATGTTGAAATTATCAGTCTTAAAAGAATTCTTAATCCATAT
>Ga0172375_10011562_pt1 | contig 11216 bp, 10 predicted proteins | sample LakKiv1m_FD_114537 | JGI IMG/M metagenome (GOLD analysis project Ga0172375, IMG submission 114537) | Freshwater microbial communities from Kabuno Bay, South-Kivu, Congo - kab_092012_11.1m | ecosystem: Environmental > Aquatic > Freshwater > Lake | place: Democratic Republic of the Congo... | reverse complement strand
TTAGGGTCATTCAACGCCGGGCTTACGGGATCAAGGATCAAGAGTATTTGAGACTCAAAGTCCTGACTTCCTACCTCCCGGATGTTCCTAATGACCCACTACAAACTTGAAAGAGCCTAAAAAGATAAGAGGTGAGCTTTCGGTTTCGATTTTAAAAAAATCAGCGAGCTTTAAAACTCAGGGCGATCTTGCGCGCGTCGTCTTCGACACGCAAGATTTTCACCTTCCGTTCCTCCCCGATCTTAAACAGCTCCTGAAAATTCTTCTTTTCCCGGTCCGGAATCTCCGAGATATGGACAAGCCCTTCCACACCTTCGGCAATTTCCACAAAAACGCCGAAATTGACGAGTTTGGTCACTTTGCCGTTCAGGACCATTCCTTCCTTGAAATTCTTGGTCAGCTCTTTCCACGGATCCTCTTCAAGCTGCTTCATTCCCAAAGAAATCCTCTTCGCCTGAGAATCGATCGCGAGAATCTTGGCGCGAACCGTATCCCCTTTTTTCAAAAACTCCTGGGGATGATTCACGCGCTTGGTCCAGGACATATCCGAAATATGGATCAATCCCCCAAGCCCCGGCTCGATTTCGACAAACGCGCCGTATTCCGCAAGATTTTTCACTTTCCCTTCGATCACGTTTCCGACCGGATAGCGGGTTTCCACGTCATCCCAGGGGCTTCCCTCAAGCTGCTTGATTCCCAGCGCAATTTTACGGTTGTCCTTGTCGACCGAAAGAACGACCGCTTCCACTTCCTGTCCCAGCGCCAACACTTCGGAAGGATGGTGAAACCGCTTCGTCCAGGAAAGTTCGCTCACGTGGACCAGCCCTTCAATTCCCTTTTCCAATTCGACAAAAGCCCCGTAGGGAAGCAAATTGACCACTTTCCCCCGGATGTGGGAATTGGCGGGATATTTCACGGCCGCGTGATTCCACGGATCCTGCGCCAATTGCTTCAGCCCCAGAGAAATTCTCTGTGTCTCTTTGTCAAAGGCCGTGACCATCACTTCGATTTCATCCCCGATTTTCACCAGCTCCGAAGGATGATTGATCCTTCCCCAGCTCATATCGGTGATGTGAAGGAGGCCGTCCACTCCGGACAAATCAATAAACACTCCGAAGTCCGTAATGTTTTTGACCCGCCCTTTCACCACGGCGCCTTCTTTCAATTCCCCGAGTTTCTTCGACCGGAGCTCATCCCTCTCGAGCTCAAGATAATCTTTCCTCGAAAGAACGATATTTTTCCGCTTGGGGTTAATCTTGACGATTTTGAATTTTGAAACAAGCCCCGAAAACTGATCGAGATTCCTCGTCGGTCTCAGGTCCACAAGAGAAGCGGGCAAGAAAGCTTCCATCCCGATGTCCACCATAAAACCTCCGGGCACCCGCTTGCAGATCCTCCCTTCGACAATACTGCCTTCGCTTGTCGTCGAAAGAATCTTATTCCAGCATCTCTGGCGGTCGGCTTTCCTTTTGGAAACGATCACCATGCCTTCTTCGTCTTCGTGATATTCGAACAACACTTCGATCTCATCGCCGATTTTAATAGCCGAGGGATCGGGTAATTCTTCCAGATTCAGAAGCCCTTCGGATTTATAGCCGATATCCACCAAAGCCTCTTTCCCTGAAATCGCCACCACTTTCCCTTTGACAATTTCGCCTTCGGCGAAACTTTTGATCGTCTCCGCGTAAAGCTTGCTAAAATCAGTCACGGGTTCGCACTCCAAAGACAAATTGGGTTCGTACTCTGCTCTCGTTTTTGCCTCCGCTTGTTTCTCTTTTAGAATCATGGTTGTTTTTTGTAAAACCTCCTTGGGAATATAATCGCATATCGATATCTATGCCTTGAGTTTTCCTGGAAATAAAGAAACCTTGTAGGGTTTTACTGCGAGGGTGAATTAACTCTGCTGTTCCTTCGCAAATCTGTAACAGAGCTTCTCACAGCTGCGTGAAGGAATTATAGCACATTCCGGCAATTTGGAAAGGCCAAAATAAAGATTTTATGCGAAGTGCGGCAAAATCAGAAAGTTTTCCAGTCCCTGCGGGTTTTTGAGGCTTGCTCAAGAAACCGGAACAATGCTCTTGTCCGGCCGTTCCGCAAACCGGCCGCAAACCGGTCCAAAGCTTTCCGGTATCTCCGAAGGCCCTTAAGGATTGCCTCTTTGTTCGTGGAGAAAATATCCGTCCACAAACGGGGATCCCCCTGAGCGATCCGGGTCGTGTCCAGAAAACCGGATGACGCAAACGGGGACGATTGTTTGGGAACGCCTTGAACCAAAAGTGACGCGAGCGCATGAGGGATATGACTGACTTCCGCAACGATCCGGTCATGTTTCGAAGGATCCAAAACAACGACTTTCCCGCAAATCCCACTCCAAAACCGGACGATTCCGCTCAAAGCGCGCGGATCCGTTTTACCGGTTTTCGTTACGAAGACCACCGAATCATCAAAAAGATCTTTCTCCGCGAATTCCATTCCCGACTCATGAGATCCCGCCATCGGATGGGACCCGACAAACCGGATTTTCCGGAATTTCTTCCGTTCCGCCCAACGAACCATCTCTCCTTTGGTACTTCCGACATCCGTCACCACCGTTCCAGGTTTCGCCCATTTCTCGGCCTCCTGGATCCAATGAAAAATCAGAGAAACAGGAGTCGCAATGATAATCAAATCGGAATCCGACAAGGCCTCCCGAGGCTCAACGCTTCCCCGGTCAATCATGCCTTTTTGTTTCGCCCGCGTAATCTTCCGGGAAGACCGGCTCAGGCCGACGACTTCTACCCCCGAAAGTTTTTTTCTCAGGACCAGTCCGAGAGAGCCTCCGATCAAGCCGAGCCCGATAATCGTTACTTTTCTGAATTTCATCTCCGAAACCTTTCAGAACAAAAACAATGTTTCTTAAGTTAGAGATCGCGCCCCACGGCTTTACAAACAGGCTGAAGTTCCTTCACTAATTGGGCAAAGGTTTTGGGCAAAAGGGATTGAGGCCCGTCACTGACCGCCTCTTCGGGGTCATGATGGACCTCCACCATCAGGCCATCGGCCCCCGCGGCAATCGAAGCCTTCGCCGTCGGAATCACATACTGCCATTTTCCCGTCGCATGGGAAGGGTCCACCATCACGGGAAGATGCGTCTGTTCCTTCACGGCAGGCACCGCATTGATATCCAGGGTGTTCCGCGTCATGGTTTCAAAAGTCCGGATGCCGCGTTCGCAAAGCACCACTTTAAAATTCCCCTTGGAAAGAATATATTCGGCTGAAAGCAGCCATTCGCTAATGGTCGCGCTCAAACCTCTTTTCAACAGTACGGGTTTTTTGATAATACCGACTTCCTTGAGAAGATCAAAATTCTGCATATTGCGCGCGCCGATCTGCAGCATGTCCGCATAGCGGGCCACCAATTCCACATTCCGGGTGTCCATCACCTCCGTGACCACCAACAGCCCCAGTTCATCGCCGACTTCCCGCAGATACTTCAACCCTTCCTCCCCCAGTCCCTGAAAAACATAGGGCGACGTTCTCGGCTTAAAAGCGCCGCCCCGGAGAAAACTGGCTCCCGACTGTTTCACTTCCCTGCCGATCCGGTACAGCATGTCCCGGTCCTCAACCGAGCAGGGCCCCGCCATCAGGACCACTTTCTTTCCGCCGATTTTCACGCCGTTGCCGAAATCAACCACCGTGTCATGGGGATTAAACTCGCGGCTGACGAGCTTATAAGGCTTCAGGACTTCAATGACTTTCTCGACCCCGGGAAACACCTCAAGCGGTTTGACGCGGATTTTCTCTTCATCGCCGATCACGCCGATCACGGTGCGCTCCACCCCCCGGGAAACATTCGGACGCAGTCCCATTTCTTCTATTTTCCCGACAATATGATTGATTTCTTCGGGAGTGGCGTTCTGTCTCATGACAATAATCATTGAAAATCTCCTTCTGAAAGCCTATTCGTTTGGAAGCAATTCGCCTTTCAAAGATTCGTCCTGCAAAAGAGGTTTCCCTTTCCGAATCTGCCGGATCAGCCGTTTGAATTCACGCACAAAGCGCCTGTTTTCCCTGCCCAACCCCACGCTGACTCGGATAAAATCCTTGAGGCCGTAAGACCGCATCGACCGCACAACGACTCCGCGCCTCAACAAAGCCTGAAACACTTTATCCGCATCATATTCCGCATCTATCAAAATAAAATTCGCCTGGCTCGGGACGGATTTGACTTTCAGGCGGTCCAGCTTCCGGCAAAGATACTCTTTCCCTTCGCTGACGACCCGCTTCGTTTTATTCAGATAATCCTCGTCCTCCAAAGCCGCCAAGGCCGCGCGCTGAGCCATGCTGTTGACATTGAAAGGCTGCCGGACTTTCCCCAGATATTCGATCAACGCCGCGCAGGCGATTCCATAACCGATTCTCAGTCCCGCAAGGCCGTAGGACTTCGAAAACGTGCGAAGGACCATCACATTCGGACGTTCAAGCTTGACATAAAAAAGGCTGTCGGGAAAATCTTCCGCCTCCACAAAATCATCATAGGCTTCATCCAGGCAAATCAGCACGTTCTGGGGCACCGCGTCCAGAAATTCATCCAGTTCGCCGCGGGTGACATATGTCCCCGTCGGATTATTGGGATTCGCAATGAAAACAATTTTTGTTTTTGAATCAATCGCGGCCGCGATCGCCTTGAGATCGAAGCGAAAGTCCTGCATGGGAATTTCGACAAAATCCGCTCCGCCCGTTTTGCTGACCAGTTCGTACTCCAGAAAACTCTTTTCGGACGAAATGACCTTGTCCCCCTCCCGGACAAATCCCTTGACCAAAAGATCGATCAATTCATCCGAACCGTTCCCGAAAATAATCTCTTTTTCCTGGATCCCCAGTTTGGATGCCAGAGCCTTCCTCAATTCGAAACAGGCGCCGTCGGGATACAAATGAACCCGATCCGCAAAATCCTCAATCGCCCGCCGGACTCTCCGGGAAGTCCCGAGCGGATTTTCGTTAGAGGCCAGCTTGATGACACGCCTCAGTCCGAGTTCCCGTTCGACTTCCTCAATGGGTTTTCCGGGCACATAAGGAGTAATCCGGTCAATGTACGGTTTAAGAATGTTTTTCATATCGTCCGTTTCAATCAGGTTTCCGAATATTCTATGCGAGGCAGGCTTAAAAGAAAAGTTACTTTTCTCTTACCGCGGGATAAGACCCCAAAACTTTCAGAAACCGGACCCGTTCTTCCATTTCTTGAATCGCCGATTTCACATTCTGATCCTCAACATGCCCCTCCAGATCAATAAAGAAGTAGTAATCCCAGGCCTTTTTCTTCGAAGGCCGGGATTCAATCTTGGTCATATTCAGGGCATGGGTCCGGGTCGGCTCCAAGAGATCCGCCAAAGCCCCCATCCGGTCTTTGATCGACACCACAATCGACGTCTTGTCCTTCCCGGTCGCTTTGGGAAACCGTTTCCCGATCACCAGAAACCGGGTGCGGTTGTGGGAAGAATCCTCAATGCCTTCCGCGATCAGTTTAAGATTGTACACGGTGGACGCCAGTTTGGAGGCGATTGCCCCAGAGCCGTCTTCCTGACTGGCCCGCTTTGCCGCGAGAGTGGTTGAAGCCGTATCCAGCAATTCCACCCTCGGAAGATGCATCTCAAGCCACCGCCGGCACTGGCCGAACACTTCGGGTTTTGAGTAAACCCGTTTGATGTAGGAAAGCTGGGAATTCGACATCAAACAGTGAGATACGTCGAAGATAATTTCAGAACAGATCTTGAGATCCGAATCGATAAACATGTCCAGCGTGTGACTGACCGCTCCTTCCGTGGAATTTTCGATCGGCACCACGCCGTAATCCGCCTGTTTTTTCTCCACTTCCGTAAAAACGTCGGAAATGCTCGCGCAGGAGGTGTATTCAACACTCGATCCGAATTTGGACAAGGAAGCCAAATGGGTAAAAGTGGCTTCCGGGCCAAGATAGGCGATTTTCAAAGGGCGCTCCAGAGCCAGGGTCGCCGACATCACTTCCCGGTAAATAGCTTTCAGGGCATCCGGCGGAAGATGTTTGCTTGCGAGCTGGCCCAGGCGGTAATAAACTTCGCTTTCGCGGTCAGGGGCATACGTCTCGCTCCCTTTTTCCGCTTTCATCTTTCCGATTTCGAGAGCGTATTCAGTCCGCTTATTCAGAAGACCGACGATTTCGTCATCCAGCTTGTCGATCTTCTGTCTGAGTCCCTTCAGAAGATCCTGAGATTTCTTCGGATTTTTCTCCGTCATGGCTTTCATCCACTCCGTTTTCATCTTCCCCTGAAAACAGGGGCTCCCCGGAAAGCTCTTCCTTCCGAGACCCGGTTTCCGTCAGTTCATTCAGCGGGTCCGCCGAAGAGCCCTCTTCGTTCATCGACCCGGCATTTCCCTGTGAAGCGCTTTCGTCCGGAAAGCCGGCTCCCGGTTTACTTTCCTCCGGCGCGGTTTCAATCTCCGGAGAAGCTTTCCCGGAATTTTCCTCTCCGGCATTGATTTCAACCGTTTTCCCCTCGTTTGTTCCCAGGAGTTTTTCACGGGGAACCGCTTTTTCGACCAGATTCCTCACCTCCTGAATTTCAGGGAGGTCGGTCAAGGCCCTCAAACCGAAATGTTCCAGAAATTTCTCCGTCGTTCCGTAAAGGAAAGGCCTCCCCGGGACTTCCTTCCGACCGGCAATTCTGATCAAGCCCTTCTCAAGAAGCGTCGCGATCACTCCCGTAATGTCCACTCCCCGGAGATCTTCGATTTCCTGCCGGGTGGCGGGCTGCTTGTAGGCGAGAATCGCCAGCGTCTCCAAAGCGGACTGGCTGGCCTGCCGGGCCCGTTTATGAAGCTCAAGCTTCATAATCCACGGCGCATACTTGGACTCGCTGCTGATTTCATAACCGCCGGCGACTTCCTGAATCTTGAAGCTTCGCCCGTCCCGCACATATTCTTCCTTTAATTCAAGAATGACTTTTTCGATCTGAGACGCGCGGATTCCGCGAAGCACCTTTCTGATCTCATTGACCGTCAAAGGTTTCGAACTTGCGAAAAGAAGCGCCTCCACAATCCGTTTTGTCTGAGTCTCATTCCCCTCAAAGACTTCTTCAATTTTTTCGATCCGGACCGCCACCTGAGAAGAGCGGACGCCCTCGTCCGGAAGTTCCTCCAGAATCTTTTCCTCAAGCTCTTCGCGAAGGGACTTGAAAGCCGCCTCATCCATTTTCGCCATTTTCCGGGTGCCGTTCCCGGCCTTTTCCTGAACTTCCGCTATTGCCGTTTTGGGTTCCATGTCTCTCCTGTTGTGTGGTTATACGCCGGTTGATTCGATGAAAATTTCCCCAAAAACACCTTTTTGAAGAACACGGGCGATTTTCTGCCGGACAATCTCCAAAATCGCAAGAAAGGTGACAATGATTTCGTTCTTCTTCGCGCCGGGCCGGAACAAATCAATGAAATTCGCCCGCTGATTCACGGCAAGAAGATTTTTGATCTGGGATATTTTTTCTTCAATTGTGATGATCTGTTCAAAAACCTCATGAAAACTTTCCTTCGCGACGGACTTCAAGACCTTGTAAAAAGCCCCGAGCAAATCATAAAGGTTGTTTGAAAACCCCTCGAGTGCCGGTTCGCCCGCATCTTCGCTCAAATCCTGAAAAATATAATCGCTGAGCTGGCGTTTAAAGACCTTCGACCGTTCTCCCTCCAGAAATTCAAGCTCCTGGGCAATTTCCTTGAAAGCCTGATACTCAAGAAGTTTTCTCACAAGCTCTTCCCGGGGATCTCCGCCCTGATCGTCTTCCTCCAGCCCGTCGTCCACCGGCAAAAGCATTTTCGATTTAATGTAAATGAGCGTCGCGGCCATCACCAGAAATTCTCCCGCGATATCGAGATTCAGCTGCCGCATCTGGCTCAGATACGTAAGATACTGGGCTGTGATCTCCGCCATCGGGATGTCGTAAATATTCATTTCATTCTTCTTAATCAAATCAAGAAGAAGGTCGAGCGGGCCTTCATAGACGGGAAGCTTGACCTGGATGCTGTCCTTCACTTCAGCTTCCATAACCGTCACGCCGCTTTGGGGAGAAACCTCCGGCTGTTCCGGCAAAGCGGCCGGAGAATCGTTCACATCCTGAGGAATCTCATTTTCCGTATTTTCTTCCATGATCTTAAATTCCAACCGCCTCTCTCGCTTCTTTCATCGTTTCACCGGCAACCTTCCGGGCCTTTTGATCTCCTTCAGCCAAAATCTCAATCACTTTGTCCTTTTTCGCGGAAAATTGCAGGCGCCTTTCATAGATAGGACCCAAAAACTCCTTTAACTTCCCGCCCATTTCACGCTTGCAGTCAACACATCCCCGCAAGGCCTCCCGGCACTCCGCCGCGACGACCGATTCCTGGGCCGCGTTAAAGAGCTGATGGTAACAAAAAACGGGACACACTTCGGGATGCCCCTTATCCTCCCGTTTGATGCGGGCAGGATCCGTCACCATCTGTTTAACTTTATTATCGACCACTGCCGGCGAATCTGAAAGGTAGATGGCATTCCCGTAACTTTTGCTCATTTTCCGCCCGTCGATCCCCGGAAGCTTGGGGACCTTCGTCAAAGAAGCCTGGGGTTCGGGAAAAATCTTCTTCCCGTAGATAAAATGGAATCTCCGCACAATTTCACGCGCAAGTTCCAGATGCGCCAATTGATCTTCCCCGACCGGAACGATGTCCGCTTTATAGAGAATAATGTCAGCCGTCTGAAGAACCGGATAGCCCAAAAAACCGTGCGTGTGAAGTTCCTTATCGGCCAATTCCCGGAGTTGGTCCTTGTAAGTCGGATTCCTCTCAAGCCACGCCAGGGGGGTCAGCATCGAAAGAAGAGTCGCCATTTCGCAATGCTCTTTCACGTGGCTTTGAACAAAGATCGTGCACTTCTCGGGATCCAAACCGCCGGCAAGCAGATCGAGCGCGACCTCAAGCACGTTTTCTTTGATCGTAGTCCTGGAATCATATTCGGTGGTCAGGGCATGCCAGTCCGCAATCATGTAGAACGAATTTTCGTTCTCGAATTTCTTCCAATTTTGGATGACGCCTAAGAGGTGCCCCAAATGCAGAGGTCCGGTCGGACGGACTCCACTCAATACCCTAAGTTTCATTTTCGCCCTAGATCCTTCTCGTTTGCAAGTCAAGTTGCGGCGGTATATTAACGCAAAGTATTTGGCGTGTCAAACGGACCTCCCGGATTCGCATCCTGCGCCTCATCAATTTCGCACCGCCTGATACCGAGACGCGTATTTATCAAGAAGTTCCCGTATCATCTTCTGATACTTCGTATGATATTTTTCGGCTTCTTTCTTGAAAAACTCAATACTGGATTTCTTCAAGGCAATGGTGACCTTGACCGCCTCTTCCGCCACGACTAATTCGCCGGGCGGCGGCAAAAAGCTGTCTTTCGTTCCCCGTTTCGCGCGCTGCATCGGACTCCCCGTCATTTTCTCCGTTACCGTTCCGAGACCGCCTCGTTTTGCGTAACGGCCAGAAAACTTTTCTCTGAATCGCGAACGCAGTCTACCAAAAGTATGGCGTTTTGTAAATATTAAATTCCATATTTTTTTATGGCTTACAGAAACCGCCGCCCCCATCGACCCGGCGCCCTCCTGAAAAATTCGGCGGAAGCCGATTAAGAGAAAGCCGCCAGAGAATTGTGATTCAAGGCGGCGATTTACACGGCGCGGCAGAGCAGGCCTTTTAAATATTCGCCTTCGGGATGAAAAATGCTGATCGGATGATCAATCGGGTGGGATGTCTTCTCGATTATTTGCAGTTTGGTTCGCGCGTCCTTGGCCGCGCCAAAGATGATTTTCTGGAAAAGCTCGGGCGAGACATAAGAGGAGCAGGAAAAGGTCAAAAGAAGTCCGCCGGGATTCAAATGCTTCATCGCCTGAAGATTAATATCCTTATACCCGCGGCTCGCCTTCTCAACATCGGATTTTGATTTCGCGAAAGCCGGAGGATCGAGGATAATCAAATCATACGCGCCCGCGCCCTTCCGCAAATAATCAAAAACATCCTCCCGCGCAAAAACATGCGCTTTGGGATCCTGCCCGTTCATTTCAAAATTGGAAACGCAGGTATTGAGCGCTGTCTCCGAAGATTCCACGGAAGTCACCCGCTTTGCCCCTCCCGAAAGACACGCCACGGAAAATCCTCCGGTATAAGCGAAAGCGTTCAGAACGGTTTTCCCCGCGGCAATCTTCCGGGCCAAATTTCTGTTTTCGCGCTGATCAAGGAAAAAACCGGTTTTCTGCCCTTGCTTGACATCGGTGATAAATTTCATTCCGCGTTCCTGGATCTCGATAAAATCGGGAGGCGTTCCCCCGTGCAGCGTCTCGAAACAATGATCGAGCCCTTCAAAACGCCTTCGCTCGGAGTCATCTTTCTGATAAATCCCCTTAATCCCCTCGAGATTTCTCAGAAGGGCAAGCCAGCAGCTTTTCAAGCGCTCCATCCCGGCGGTTAAAACCTGAACGACCAAATACGCGCCATACCGGTCCACCACCAACCCCGGCAAAAAATCCCCCTCGCCGTTGATCAGGCGGTACGCATTCGTCTCCTGTTCCCGGAAATCGGATCTCAGCCGGTACGCCCATTCCAATTTTTGTTTAAAAAACGCTTCGTCAATATTCTCATCCTGAAACGTCAGCATGCGAATCGCGATTTCGGAATGAGGGTTCAGATATCCTTTCCCCAGAAAATTTCCTTTCGCGGAATGAACGCGGACAATATCGCCCGCCTGAAAGTCCTCTTCGACCAAATCGATCGCGCCGGAATAAATCCAGGGATGGAATGCCAAAACCGGTTTTTCGCGGGATTCCTTAAGGATAACTTTGACTTCTCTCATGGCAAAACGGCCGTTTCAGGAAACAAAAACTGTTTTCGTTCAAAGGAAATGAATCAGTTTGCGGCGATGAAGCTCCTCGACCACTTTCTTGACTTCCTGCGCCTTGTCTTTGGAAGCCACCAGAAGCGCATCCGGACTTTCAACGATCAGGAGATTCTTGACGCCTAACAGAGCGACCAATTTGGACTCAGCGCGGACGATATTCCCGAAACTGTCCAGAGCGACGGTCTTCCCGATCAGCGCGTTTCCCGAAGCATCCTTGGGATGCCACTGTTCCAGTTCACGCCAGCTTCCGACATCGCTCCAGTCAAAACGGGCTTTAATCACGCAAAGATCCCTG
>Ga0172375_10011559_pt1 | contig 11217 bp, 13 predicted proteins | sample LakKiv1m_FD_114537 | JGI IMG/M metagenome (GOLD analysis project Ga0172375, IMG submission 114537) | Freshwater microbial communities from Kabuno Bay, South-Kivu, Congo - kab_092012_11.1m | ecosystem: Environmental > Aquatic > Freshwater > Lake | place: Democratic Republic of the Congo... | reverse complement strand
TACTGATAGGGATCATTGACGATGGGGGTAAAAAAATCCACCGTCAGGATCAGGGCCAACTCCGGGGTCAGCCGATAGACCCCGGCGTCGTCCGCCGCCTCCAACCCCACCAGGAGATCGGGATGCGGACGGAACGGCAGGCTGCTCAAGACCTCCTCCAGGACCCCTGGAGGTATCTTGGCGGCTCAACCCGCGGCCCGCACCTGCTCCACCAGAGGTTTCTGTCGGTCTTCGGTCATTTTTTCTCCCATTGGTTGGTGGGGGAGGGCCAGGGACTCCGTCTCAGCCCTCCCCCCACCATCCATTTATGCAGCGCTCGCCGCCTACTCCCTAAAACCCCAGCCAGCGGACTTCCCGGTTTTTGCGGGGGGGCGCCGGCGGCTCCTTGGCCGAATAGCCGATGGGGGTGATGGCCAGGAGCTGCTGGTTTTCCTTGCCCAGGAATTTCAGCATCTCTTTTTCCAGGGAATGGGCCCCGGTCATCCAGCAGGTGCCCAGGCCCTCGGCTTCAGCCGCCAGAAGCAGATTCTGGAAGAGGGCGGCCCCGCCCTGGATATTGTTGAAATTGCTGGGGTCGTCGGGGTTTTTGAAGATGGTCACCGCAATGACCACCGGGGCGCCCCCCAAATCCTTGAAAAACTTCATCACCATTTCCTGGCCTTTTTCCGGCACCTGGGCCTTTTTCAAGATGGGGATAAGATTTTTGATGGCCTGGCTCACCAGGGCCACGAAGTCGTCCCGGACTTGGCCGGCCATGACGGTGACCTCCCAGGCCTGGGCGTTGGTGCCGGAGGGGGCCCAGAGGGCGGCTTCCACCAAGCGTTCCAAGATCTTGCGGGGGGGCATCTCCGGCCGGTAGAGACGATGGCTGCGGCGATGATGAATAGCTTCGTAGACGTCCATGGAACCTCCTTTGCGCAAAAAGATTGGGCAGCCGCAGGCATCAGCCGGCGCGGCAGCCGTCGGACTCTTGAGCCAACACCGGCTGGAAGCCGGCGCTACCGGAAGAATAACGACCCAGGCGGCGATAATATTGGGCTTCGGCGAACTTGCCCCGTTTGGCGCAGCCCTGGGCGTAGAGGGCGCACTTGCGGGCCAGGACGCGGCGGGCCGCCCGGGCTTCCGGGGCCGGGAGTTCGGGGTCCTCCAGCAGTTTGATCAAAGCCTGAATCCGGTAACGGTCAATCCCCCATTGGGCCGAGAGCTGGTCGGGCCGTCCGCCCCGCTTGACAATCAACGGCTCCGGCTCCAGTCCCACCTCGTAGCGCCAGGTGAGGCGCAGCCAGAGGTCGTAGTCTTCGGCGGCGGGCAGGGTTTCGTCAAAGGCGCCGTGGCGCTCGAGCAGCCGCCGGTGCAAGATGACCGCAGAGGGGCTTATCATACACCGCTCTAGGGACTCAAAAAAGAGGCGGCCGCCGATCTTGCGGTGGGTCTGAGGCTGATTCACCCGCACCCCGCGGCGGACCCAGGTCTCTTCGGTCTGGCAGAGGGAGAGGTCCGGCTGTTGCGCCAGATAGGCCATTTGCCGGGCCAGCTTCTCGGGGAGCCAGAGGTCATCAGAGTCTAAAAAGGCCAGCCACTCCCCCCGGGCCGCCCGGATGCCGGTATTGCGGGCCGCGGCGACCCCGCCGCGGGTGGCCCGGCACAGGATTTTCACCTGGGAGGCGTAAGGGGCCAGGGCCGCGGCCGTGTCGTCGGTGGAGGCGTCGTCCACCAGCAGGACTTCGAAATCCCGCCAGGTCTGGGCCAGGACCGAGGCTACCGCCTCCTGGACCAGGGCAGCGCGGTTGTGGGTGGGGATAATGACGCTGACGGGAATTGGGGCCGACATAGGGAGAAGTTATCAAAAAAACGAGAAAATTCAAGGGGGAAGTGGTGACAAAGGGCCGGTTGTCGAGGCGCCTCGCTAGCCGCCCCCACCTTTTCCCCTTTCGCGTTTGTCCCCCAGTTCCATCTATGGTAAATTATTAAGGTTAAAATTTGCTCGGCAGGAGTTTGGATGCCCCCCCGTTACGAACCCCGCGCAATTGAGGCCAAATGGCAGGAATTTTGGCAGGCGCAACAGATAGATAATGCCCCGGAAGACCACGCCCGCCCCAAGTATTACGTCCTGGAGATGTTCCCCTACCCTTCCGGGCGGATTCACATGGGGCACGTGCGCAATTACACCATCGGCGACGTGGTGGCCCGCTACAAACGGATGCGGGGCTTCAACGTCCTGCACCCCATGGGCTGGGACGCCTTCGGGCTGCCGGCGGAAAACGCCGCCCTGGCGAGGGGGCTGCACCCGGCCAAGTGGACCTACGACAACATTGAGTACATGCGGGGCCAGCTCAAGGCGTTGGGCTACAGCTACGACTGGCCGCGGGAACTGGCCACCTGCGATCCGGACTACTACAAATGGGAGCAACTGGTTTTCATCGAGATGTACCGGCGGGGCCTGGCCTATAAGAAAAAGGCCCCGGTGAACTGGTGCCCGCAGTGCGCCACGGTCCTGGCCAACGAGCAGGTGGAAGACGGTTGCTGCTGGCGCTGCGACTCACCGGTGCATCTGAAGGAGCTGGATCAGTGGTTTTTCCAGATTACCGCCTACGCTGAAGAGTTGCTGGCCGACCTGGAGCAGCTGAAACACTGGCCGGAGCGGGTGGTGACCATGCAGCGCAACTGGATCGGCAAGTCTGAGGGCGCGGAGATTCTCTTTCCTTTGGCGGACGGGGGGGAGGCCATCGAGGTCTTTACCACCCGGGCCGACACCCTCTTCGGGGCCACCTTCATGAGCCTGGCCCCGGAGCACCCGCTGCCCCTGGAGTTGGCGAGGGGGACGGCTCAGGAGGCGGAAGTGGTCCGGTTCGTGGAATACTGGTCGGCCCAGAACCGCACCCGAGGCGTGCTGGAAGAGATCACCAAGGAGGGGGTCTTCACCGGGCGCCATTGCCTAAACCCGGTCACCGGCTGGCAGATGCCCATCTATGTGGCCAACTTCGTGCTCATGGGCTACGGCGCCGGCGCGGTGATGGCGGTGCCGGCGCATGACCAGCGGGATTTCGAGTTCGCCCAGAAATACGGCCTGCCCATCAAGGTGGTGGTGCAACCGCCTAAGGAGGAGTTGAGGGCGGAAGCACTGAGTGCGGCCTATGAAGAAGACGGGGTGCTGGTGAATTCCGGTAATTTCAGCGGGATGAAGAGCGCCCAGGCCCGGGAGGCCATTGCAAAATACTTGCAAGAGAAAGGCCAGGGGAAATGCGCGGTAAACTTCCGGCTGCGGGACTGGCTCATCTCCCGGCAGCGTTACTGGGGGGCTCCCATCCCCATCATTTACTGCGAGAAGTGCGGGATGACCCCGGCGCCGGAAAGAGATCTGCCGGTGGTGCTGCCCCTGGAGGTGCAGATCACCGGGGAGGGCGGCTCGCCCCTGGCCCAGCTGCCGAGCTTCTACCAGACCACCTGCCCCGCCTGCGGGGGTCCGGCCCGGCGGGAAGTGGACACCATGGACACCTTTGTGGAGTCCTCCTGGTACTTCCTGCGCTACGCCTGCGCCGACTACCGGGAAGGCATCCTGGACAGGGACCGGGTGGATTACTGGCTGCCGGTGGACCAATACATCGGCGGCATCGAACACGCGGTGCTCCACCTGCTCTACGCCCGGTTTTTCACCAAGGTGCTGCGGGACCTGGGGCTGGTCAAGATCGACGAGCCTTTCCAAAGGCTGCTGACCCAGGGGATGGTGCTGAAGGACGGGGCCAAGATGGCCAAGTCCAAGGGCAACGTGGTGGACCCGGAGTATCTGATTGAGGAATACGGCACCGACACGGCCCGCCTCTTCATGCTCTTTGCGGCGCCGCCGGAGAAGGACCTGGAGTGGAGCGACCAGGGGGTGGCCGGGTGCCACCGCTTCCTCAACCGTCTATGGAATTTGGTGCAGGACCTGCTACCTGATTTGCAAAGGGTCAAGGCTTATGGCGGAACCGGCCAAGAATTGACCAAGGACCTCGCTGAGTTCCGCCGCAAGGTTCATGCCACTATCAAAAAGGTGACCGACGACATAGAAGATTCGTTTCATTTCAATACTGCAATCGCCGCCGTTATGGAAGTGGTTAACGCCTTCTATATTGCGGCGGAGAAACTGCCCCGTGATAACCTCACCCATCAGGTTTTCCGGGAAGCGGTGGAGAACATCCTGATTCTAATTAACCCCATGGTGCCCCATATCACAGAAGAACTTCGGCAGGCTTTGGGGAATGCCCCTTTGCTTTCGCAGACCGCCTGGCCTGCAGCCCAGGCCAATGCCCTTGTCATGTCCGCCATTACCGTTGTAATCCAGGTAAACGGCAAGGTCAGGAGCCAAATAGTGGTGTCTGCCTCTGCTTCGGATGAGGAAATAGAAAACTTTGCAGTGGCAGACCCTAAAATACAAGAGAAGTGGCTCAAAGGTCAGACTCCCAAGAAGGTGGTGCTGGCCAAGAACCGCAAATTGATCAACCTCGTCACCTGAGGAACCCCTTGATGAAAGCCCTGGGCCGCTGGTTATTGATGGCGCTGCTGCTGCTCCCGGCGGGGTGCGGCTATCGCCCGCTGGGGGCCGACCCCGTGGGCCTCAAGACCCAAACCCTGGCGGTGCCGCTGTTTGCCAACCGGTCCACCGAGGTGGGGCTGGAGGCGGTGCTGGCCAACGCCCTGATCAACACCTTCGCCCAGACCCGGGCCGTCAAGGTGACCCCCTTTGAGCAGGGGGCCGACCTGGTGCTGGAGGGCAAGGTCCATTCGGTGGACAACGTCTCGGTGGCCTTTCAGAACGTCAACCAATCCACGGTGCGGCGGGTGACGGTGCGGGTGGAACTGACCTTGAAAAAGCAGGAGAGCGGCAAGGTCTTGTGGAAGGACACCCAAATATTGAAGGAAGATTACGTGGTGGACCCCAACTACCACGCCGGCGAGGCCACCAAGGCCGAGGGGCTGCGCCGGGCGGCGCTCAACCTGGCCCGCAAGGTCCTGGACAAGGTGTTGATGGTGATTTAGGGGAAGGGGCCAGGGGATAGGGATTAGGGATTAGTAAGTAAAATAATTTGGTGGCACAGGCGTCTCGCCTGTGCAATATAAGGTGCGCATTGTGGACCATAATCGAAGAGAGCGAAAATGGAACCTAAATTCTTTGAAATGGAATATGGTTACCTAATATCTCATACCTTCCCGGGGATATTTCTTGGATTTGAGATAATGTTCGCTTTTACTATGTTTACCCCGATAAATATATTTAATATAATATGTTCTATTGATTATAAAATTGTAAATATAGTGGCATTAATTATCGTAATATATATTATATCAACTTTATTAGGAGTAATTCTTGATGGAATTCATCATTTTATTTTTGCCAAATGGGAATCTGATAATAAAACCTTAGAAGAATCTTTTGAAATATATGAATATATCGCCTCAATGGAGCAATTATAAATTTGTAAACAAACTATTGATAAAGATTATTGGTATTATTATGAATGTTATGCAAACTTAGCAATTGCAATGTTTCCTGGAATTTTACTGTTTCCGTATTGGTTTTACAATTTAAAAATAAATATTTGGTTTATTATTTTATTTATTCTATTTTATTTATTCATTTTCATAATAAATATTCAACAAGCTTTATCTACTCTGAAAATGGTTAATGCTTTAGAAAATGCACTTTTGAAAAATTTTAAAAACCAAAAATCATAAGAGCCTCTTGCAAAATGTAGCCGCAGGCTTCAGCCTGGGCTGGCACAGGCTGGAAAGCCTGTGCCACCAAGGGGTTATTTGGCACCAAAAAAATCTTTAGTCTTTCAATGAATTTTGCAAGAGTCTCATAATCTTTGATTTTATGTCCCATTCCATTCTCCAACGCCATCTGGAACGCCAGGCCGTAAGGCCGCTCTATGTTTTCTATGGGGAGGAGGAATTCCTCATGGACCGGGCCCTGGCGCGGCTGGAGGAGGGGCTGCGGGACGAGCAGGGGGAGCCGCCGGTGAAGGGCATATTTTACGCGCCGGCCCCGAGGCAGAGGGCTGGGAGCGTCGAGGATGAGGGGGAGGAGCCCCCGGCCAGGGCGGGGCGGGAGTCCCAGGAGCTGGCCCTGGGGGACTTTTTGACCGAGTCCCGGACGGCCTCCCTGTGGGGTCCGGGGCAGCTCCTGGTAATGCGCCGTCTGACCTTAAACGCCGCGGTTCTGGAAACCATCAAGACATATCTGGACCATCCGGCGCCCCGCACCTGGGTGGTGCTGCTGGCCGAGGGGGCCAAGAAGGGGGACCTGGGGAAAAACCCGGTTGGAGCCCGGCTGCAAAAGGAAGAGGCGGCCCTGGGTTTTCCCCGCCTGAAGGATGAGAAGCTCATCCAGTGGGTGACCCAGGAGGCCAAAACCCTGGGAAAGAGCCTGACCATGGCCGGGGCCCAGCGCCTGGTGGAGATCGTGGGGGACAACCTAGCGGACCTGAGCCAGGAGTTGGAGAAGCTGGCGCTGTACGCCGGGGCGGAAACGACCCTGACCCCCAACCTGGTGAACCAGTTGTCCACCCACAGCCGCACCTACAACATCTTTGCCCTGGTGGAGGCCCTGGGGGAGGCCTCGCCCCATAAGCGCCTCACCGCCCTGGCTAACTTGCTGGACCTGGGGGAGAAAGAGCCCAAAATCCTGGTAATGCTGGCAAAGCAATTGCGCTTCCTCATCCTTATCAAAGAAGACGCTGCCGCCTCCTTGGGCCCCCAATTCAAACTGCCCCAGTGGAAAATTGGTCCTTTGACTCAACAGGCGGCGCGTTTTTCCAAGGCGGCCCTGCGCTCCCACCTGTTCCTCCTGCACCAGATAGATCAGCAGTTGAAGACCAGCGTGGGCTCGCCGCGGCTGTGGCTGGAGTGGGCCTTATTGAAGATGGGGCCGGGATGAAAAATAAGGTTATTTATTTTTTTTATCAATAATATATTGCTTGACATGATACCTTTGATAATATAAATTTATTATGTGATTAAATCCTTCAAATGCAGAGAGACTGAGAGGCTCTTTAATCGAGAACCCATTAGGAAGATTCCAGTCAACCTGCATAGGGCCGCCCTCAAGAAACTCTGGATGTTGGATGCTGCAGAGAATCTGGAAGACCTTAGAAGTCCACCCGGAAACAGGCTGGAGGCCTTAAAGGGGAGCAGGCAAGGGCAACACAGCATCAGGATTAACGATCAATTCCGCCTATGCTTTGTTTGGCAGGAAAAGGACGCCTATGAGGTGGAATTAGTGGACTACCACTAGAGGGGTTAAGAAAAATGTCTAGCCAAAAATTGGCACCGATTCATCCGGGAGAAATTTTGCTCGAGGAATATCTTATACCTTTGGAAATTAGTCAGTGTAAGCTATCCCGTTACCTGGGGGTGACGGCGCAGAGGGTAAGTGAGATCATCAAAAAGCACCGGGCAATAACGGTAGATACAGCCTTGCGCCTGGCCAAATTCTTCAAGACTACTCCCCAGTTTTGGCTTAACCTCCAAACACATTATGATTTGGAGATGGCCAAAGATAATAAACTGGTTGAGCGCATCAATCTGGAAGTAAGGGAGGTCGAATTAGCAAAAGGAGGGATGGCTATGGGTTGTCATGTCGATACCAGGGCTGCGGCGCAAGCAATAATCGGGAGAAAAGGAATAAATGAGTTCAGTATCCCGGAGGTTTTAGGTGAGATGCAACGCCAGGGAACATTGAACCGCTATAGCGTCTCGACGATAAGGACGCATGTTACTTCCCGCTGTTGCGCCAACGCGCCAGATAATCATGCCGTAACCTATCAATATTTTAGGCGTATCCGGCATGGAGTTTATGAAGTTATTTAGGTTTGACTCCAGATGGCAGTCAGATGGCGATATATAGTGGGCGCTGGCTTTCGCCTGCGACGCACAGGCGAGGCGCCTATGCCACCAAGATAATCGTCAATTGACTGTAACTCGCTAAAAAAGTCGACGAGCAAACACCAAAAGGCACAGAGAAAGATTCTCTGTGCCTTTTATATCCAGCGGCGGTGAAATTTATTTAAGCGCCTTGCAGGGCCTGGACCTGCCGGGTGAGGCGGGAGATCTTCCGGGCGGCGGTGCGCCAGTGGAGGGTGCCCTTGCCGGCCACCTTGGCGATGACGGGTACGGCCTTCTGCAGGGCGGCCGTGGCGGCTTCCAGATTATTCTGGGTTACCGCGACCCGCACCTCGCGCATCATGTGTTTGACCCGGGTTTTGCGGCTCTGGTTGCGCAGCCGCCGTTTTTCATTCTGTCTGGCCCGCTTCAGAGCGGAAATGTGTCTGGCCAAGATTCTCCTCCGTTGATTCGCTCCCTACAATGTCTATTCAAGAGCCGTTGTTGTCCAGCTTAGGCCCCGCCGGCGGTTGCCCGAAGAAGGCCTGAAAATACCACACCCCGGAAGCCAGGGTGAAAATAATCGCCAGCCAGAGCAGGACCAGGCCCACCTGGTGGAAGTTAACCGATCCGTAAGGATAATGCAAGATCAAGGCGGTGAGAGCCGCCATTTGCAGCAGCGTCTTGGCCTTGCCCCAACGGTCCGGGGCCAGGATGATGCCTTCGGCGGCGGCCAGGCCACGCAAACCGGTGACCGCCAGTTCCCGGCCGACGATGATAAAGGCCATCCAGGCCGGGACCCGGCCCAGGGGGATGAGCATGATCAGCGCCGCGGAAACCAGGAGTTTATCCGCCAGGGGGTCCAGGAATTTGCCCACCCGGCTCACCTGGCGGTGCCGCCGGGCCAGAAAGCCGTCTAAAAAATCGGTGGCCCCGGCCAGTACAAAGCAGAGGCATCCCAGGAAACTGGCCAGCGGCCCGGGAAACAGCAAGAGGAACACCACCACCGGGACTGCGGCGATGCGCAGGCCGGTAAGCAGGTTGGGGGTGCTCCAGAGGTTGGTCTCTATCTGGTCCATATTGCCGACGGGCGCGGCAGGGGCGCACCTAAATCCGCCTCTACTGGCGGGCTTTCTCCCAATCCTCCAGAAATTTTTTCAACCCCACGTCCGTCAGGGGATGCTTGAGGAGCTGCAACAGCACCCCATAGGGGATGGTGGCGATATCGGCCCCCGCCAGGGCGCCTTCCAGAACGTGCAGGGGATGGCGCACCGAGGCGACGATGATCTCGGTGTCGAAGCCGTAATTTTCGAAGATGGTGACGATCTGCTCGACGATCTCCATGCCCCGGTGGTTGATGTCGTCCAGGCGGCCGATGAAGGGGCTGACGTAGGCCGCGCCCGCCTTGGCGGCCAACATGGCCTGGAGGGGCTGGAAGATCAGGGTGACGTTGACCCTGATACCTTCGCCCGCCAGGATCCGGGTGGCCTTGAGGCCGTCGGGAGTCATGGGGATCTTCACCGCCACCCACTCGTGGATCTTGGCCAGGTGGCGGGCTTGGGCCAGCATGCCCGCTTCATCGGTGGCCGTCACTTCGGCGCTCACCGGCGCCTGGACCATTTCACAGATCTGGCGGATCAGGTCGGCAAATTGTTGGTCGGTTTTTATCCCGGCCTTGGCGCACAGGCTGGGGTTGGTGGTCACCCCGTCCACCAGGCCCAGCTGGTGGGCCTCGCGAATCTCATCCAAGTTGGCGGTGTCGATAAAGAATTTCATAATGACCTCTCACTATATCATAAAAGTCAACTGCTGCCACCATGCCTAAACCGTTTTAAACAGCCTTCGGAACAAAAAAAATAGACTTTCCCGTCTTTTTCCATCTTCAAGGCATCCTGGCGGGGGATATAGGTCCCACACACGGGGTCCTTAACCAGGACGTCCGGCTCCGGTTTTTTCCCCCCCAGGGACGGAGGTTGGGGCCACAGGCCAAGGGCCTGGGCCACCTTTCTGATTACCAAAAATAGCAGATAACCAACGATTAACCCAGCAATTAAACGGGTCATGGCGCGGTTTCCTCAGTAGCTAAGGGTTGAAGAGTCTCAAGCTCCGCAGGGTCCAACTCCCTCAGGAGCTGGGCGGCGCTGCGATTAAGCCCCGGATGCCAGGCCTCCGGAGCGATTTCGGCCAGGGGCGCCAGGACAAAGGCCCGCCGGTGCATCTCCGGGTGCGGCAGGACCAATTCCGCCGTGTTGACCACCTCGCCGTTATACAGCAGTAGGTCCAGGTCAATCACCCGTGGCCCCCAGCGCTCCCCCCGCACCCGGCCCAGGTCGGTTTCCAGGCCCTGCAGGGCCCGCAGCAGCTCTTCGGCGCTGAGGCGGGTGCGCACCATCGCCACGGCATTGACGTACCAGGGCTGGTCCGGCGGCCCCAGGGGCGGATTCCGATAAAAGCCGGAGACCCGCAGCACCTCCACTTCCTCCAGGGCGTCGATCCCCGCCAGGGCGGCGCGCAATTGGGCCGGGGGGTCGCCCAGGTTGGCCCCCAGGCCGATGTAGGCGACGACCGGCTTGGTTTCGGTGATGGCAGGGAACCCTAAGGGCATTAGTTCAAAGTTCAAAGTTCAAGGTTAAGATGCGAATATTCAGTTAGTTGGCCGAGGGCCGCTTGTTCAGGGAAGAGACTAGCGGCCGCAGGGCGAAGACGATGCGCTGGGCCACCAGGCGCGAGCCTTCCGGGGTGTAATGGGCCACGTCGGACATGTACTCCTTTTCCGGGGGGATTTCCCGGGCCAGGTCCACCACCAGCACCTGGTTCCGCCTCCCCACCTCCCGGATGGTCTGGTTGAAGCGGTCGAAGGCCCCCTTGAATTCCCAGTAGGCGATGCCCTGCTGGTCCTCCAGGCCCTTCATCAGGCGGGCGATCAGGGGGTCGGGGGCGTCCTTCAGCCGGCTGGGCATGGTCATGAGCACCGGGGTGACGCCCCGGGCCCGGCAGATATTGATGAAGGTCTGGAGATTGAGGGTGAATTCCGGCACCAGTTGGTCCAGGTTGACCTCGATTTTCCGCCCGCGGATTTTTTTAAACTCATCGGCCCGGAATTTCTTCTCGGTGCGCCACCAGCGCTGCCAGGCCCCGGTGAGGTGGGGGATCAACAAGTCCCGGAACATATGAAAGCTTTGCTCCAAATCCTTGCCCACCGTCTTCCAGCAAGGCTTTTTCACCAGCAGGTTCGAGCGGGTGGGGTGGTTGTTCCAGTAAGACCCTTCATAGAGCAGCACCGCCAGGTCGTTGATATTTTCCATGGTGATGGCGATGTCGGGGTTGATGGGCGTCACTTTGTTGAGCAGGATATTG
>Ga0172375_10011558_pt1 | contig 11218 bp, 12 predicted proteins | sample LakKiv1m_FD_114537 | JGI IMG/M metagenome (GOLD analysis project Ga0172375, IMG submission 114537) | Freshwater microbial communities from Kabuno Bay, South-Kivu, Congo - kab_092012_11.1m | ecosystem: Environmental > Aquatic > Freshwater > Lake | place: Democratic Republic of the Congo... | reverse complement strand
TGCCTCGCCAAACGGGGGCGGCACGTCCAAGTCGGCCTCATGCTGGGCGACCAGAATCATCCTCAGGTTCCCATGGACCTGGTCATCGCCCGCGAGTTGGAAATTTATGGCAGCCACGGCATCGAGGCCCATCGCTACGACGTGCTTCTGGCCTTGGTCGCCTCGGGCAGACTCCACCCCGAGCGCCTCTGGACGCGAGATGCTCGAGGAGGCCCGGAACCCTAGGATATGGGCGCCAAGCCAGCTCAGCCTTCTTCCAGGCTTGAGCCCATTCGCCCAGGAGCGAGACGAGATCGCCGCCCACGTTCAGATGCCTGCAGAGAAAGCCGAAATAGAGTGGCAGGAATTCTTCGGCCGGCTTTCCCAGAAGCCCCGGGAAATCCCGCATGAAAAGCTTGTCGGTGCGATGGAAGGCCAGCTTTATATCCTCGCTGGACTTTCCCCCATGGCTTTTTTCCAGCACCGCGGCGAATAGCTTTTCCCTTTCCCTGTGAATCAGGGTGTTGCCGAGGTCAAACCAGATGAAATCGAAAGGCACGCATACCTCCGCCGCGATCGATCAGAAGATTTCCACCGCTCGAGGATGCGTACTAAATAATTATGTCCGGAATCCCTGTTGAGCCCACATTTTATACTCTCCTTCGGCGAAGTCAATTAGATATTTATTCATTTAATCAACTATTGGCGCCCGCAGGCTCGTCAAACGCGTTCCGGCAAATTTCATCTTGACAAGTCGCCGGAAGCGATCTATATCTAGCAAAGTTGTTATAACAATTAGTCAATTCATTCAAGCCGAGGAGTCATCGCATGGATGAGGTCAAGTTTTACTATGAATATGAGCCAAACGGCTTCCTTTCCAACTTCTACCCCTCCTCAATCCACCTCGCCGACAGGGATTGGCCCACGGTCGAGCATTACTATCAGGCGTGCAAGACCCTGGATCCGGAGTACGCCGAGATGATCAGGACTGCGCCCAGCGCCGACGAGGCCAAGCGGCTTGGGAACGCCCCCGGCTGCGCGCTGCGGCAGGGCTGGGACGAGTACAAAGTCGAGGTTATGCGCCGCGCCCTCGCGGCGAAATTCGGCCAGAATCCCGAGCTCCGCGCTATGCTGCTCGCCACCGGCGACGCGATCCTCGCGGAAAACTCGAGAAAAGACTATTATTGGGGCATAGGCGCCGATGGCAGCGGAAAGAGCATGCTGGGCAAACTTCTCATGGAGCTGCGGGAACGCATCGCCTCCGGCGGGGAGTGAGACATGGATCAGCACATCTTTCTGGAAGACAATGATCGCATCCGCAGCTTTGTCCAGCTCACCTACATCACCCTCTCGAGCACGGGGGCGGTGCCTCTCCGGCGGCTTGAGGACGCCTACAGGGCGATGAGGCCGACCATCCACCAGAACGTGGCCTCCCCGGCCCTGGATTGCGCCGCTCTTACCTACGCGGCGCTGCGTCTTCCGGCCTGCGCGACCAAGGTGCGGCAGGTTCTCCTGGGGCAGTCGGAGAGCATCCTCGAGGAGAGCGGCGTCCCCATGTCGGCGTGGACCGAGGTCTTCGCCCGCGCGCGCAGACGCCGCTACCTCCACAACGGCGGGGATACGCTCATCTGCTTCATTGCGAGCAAGTCCGACGTGGACGACATCATCCCCTCTCTTCTCGCCCTCCAGATCGAGTGGAACAAGGCGAATCGCATCCTCGCGGAGCTCGAACCGCCCGCACCATTTCCCGAGGACGCCGCCGGGCGGGTTTCGGCGCTCGTGGCCCTGCTCGGCGTTTCCGGCGAGGACGCGCTCAAGCTCGCGAACCTGTTCGGGGAGGAACTGGGCAGCACGCTGGTCGAGATGAAGCGGCGGACGATGGATCTCTACGTGAGGAATTTTGAAGCCTCCTATTGCAGGTACCGAAGGGAAACGGAAACATGGTGGCGCCAGATCCAGGCGGCCTGTCCGGGCATCGAAGACCGACCCGTCTACTTCGTGTCGAGCAACACGCACAGCCTCATCAATCTGCTGAGCGGCTACGCGGATGCCCAGAGGGAGGCGATACTCGCCTTCGCGGCCTCCGATCCCGATTTGTGGCGCATGGTGGAGGAAAGCGGGAAGAGGGCCGCGTCCGGCGCCGCTGGAAGAAAAACCGACGCGGAGTCGGATCTCATGTACTACCTTCTCATGAAGTACGAACAACGGGATGGCACTGGGGCGCGGACCGCCAGGCGCCTCGCCCACGAGGAACTCGTCGGGGTGAGGCGGATTCCCGCCGAGAAGACGCTGGACATACCCACGCAAGTGGTGGACCTTCGGGTGCTCGCCGCGTCGAGCGCCAAGGATTCCTACGCGGCCCGCTTCGCGGGCCTCGCCGAGACCGACGCCATGGTCCTCAACATCGACTATCCGCTCGGCAGGACCGCGTATTTCATCCTCAACAAGCTCGCCGAACATATAGCCCGCATAAGGGGTGTCTACGTCATCGGCAAGGCCGCCTCCCTCTTCGCCGACCGGGGCGACATCATTATTCCTTCCTCGATCTTCGACCAACACACCCGCAACCAGTATTTCTTCGAGAATTGCGTCAAGGTCGCAAACCTCGAACGCCACATCGATGCCGGAGTCCACGGCATCTACGACAACCAGAAGGCCGTCACCGTCCTCGGCACCTTCCTCCAGAACCGAGAGATGCTCGACGCCTTTCTTTCGGCGGGCATAACGGACCTCGAAATGGAGGCCGGCCCCTATCTGGCCGCCTTATACGAGATCGCCCACCCCAAGCGCTATCCCGAGGACGAGACGATTTCCCTCCAAGTGTCGGGGACCGATATTGGCATCGTGCACTACGTTTCCGACAACCCCTTGGCGGGGAGGCACCTCGACCGCAAGCTCGAGCTCGACGGCGTGGACGCGACCTACGCGGCCACGAGGGTGGTTTTGGACCGTATCCTCTCGAGGGAATCCAGCCTGGGACGCTCGTCATGAGAAAGGCGCCGTCTTGGGAAAAGCGGGAGGCCCTCACCGCCGCCGCTTTCCTGGCCCCATCATTCCTCGTTTTCGCCCTGTTCAAGTATTATCCTCTTCTGTACAACGTCTTTCTCAGCCTGACTTCCTGGAATTTCTATTCGCCGGCAAAGAAATTCATAGGCCTCGCGAATTACAAGGCCATCCTCGTTTCGCCGCAGTTTTGGCAGGTCCTGAGACAAACCCTCTTCTTCACGGTCTGGAGTTCGGTTATCTCCTTGACGCTGGGCTTCCTGCTCGCCGCCGCGCTGTTCAAGCGAAGAGGCGCGGTGGGAACGGCGCTCAAGACTCTTTTCTTCATCCCCAACATAACGACCGCCTCGGCGGTGGCTCTGTTGTGGATATGGATATTCGATCCCGACGCGGGCCTCGCCGGACAGATCTTCGCGCTTCTGGGGAGAGAGAGCCCGCGCTGGCTCCGCACGCCGGAATACGCGATGTGGATCGTCATCTCGCTTAGTGTCTGGCGCAGCCTGGGCTACGTGATGCTCATCTATCACAGCGGCATGTCGGGCATATCGGGGGAAATCTACGACGCGGCGAGCATCGACGGCGCGAGCGCGCGACAGCAACTCTTCAAGATAACCCTGCCTCTCCTCAGGCCCACGACCTTCTTCCTGGTCGTGACCTCCTTCATCTCGGCGATGCAGGTGTTTGACATCGTGTCGGTCATGACAGGCGGCGGCCCTTACGGCACGACGCTGGTGATGAATCTCTACATTTATCAGACGGCGTTCGTGAAAGCGAAGGCTGGCTACGCGTCCGCCCTGTCCGCCCTCCTCTTCGTCATGGTCCTCGTCGTGACGGTGGCGCAGCGGAAAATGTCCGCGAGGTGGGCCGAAAATGAGTGAAAGGGCGGCCAGAAGCAAGAAAGCGGGCGCCGGCGCGCTCTTGCCGGAGAGGGCGGTGCGGCGGCTCGGCGGGATTCTCGCATGGGTATTTCTGTCGGCGGCCGCCATCCTGGTCGCCGCGCCCTTCCTCTGGATGCTCATCACGAGTTTCCAGCCGGACATCGCGGCCGTGCTCGCCCGGCCCTTCCGCCTCCCCTGGCCGCCAGCTTTCAAAAACTACGCGGAGGCATGGAAATCGGCGCCTTTCGGCATCTACACCTTCAACAGCGCGAGCACGGCCCTCGCCGCCACCCTCCTCCAGTGCGTCAACGCGATCCTCTGCGCCTACGCCTTTACTAATCTACGCTTTCCGGGAAGAAATTTTATCTTCACGCTTGTGCTCGTCGTGCTGATGATACCCTCCCAGGTCGCGGTCGTCCCCTCCTACGCGGTGATTTCGAAGCTGGGCTGGCTCGATAGCTACAAGGCGCTGATCATCCCCTTCGCGGTGGACGCCTTCGGGGTCTTCCTGATACGACAGACATTCCTTTCCATCCCGCGGGACTATGTCGAGGCGGCGAAGATCGAGGGCGCCGGCCACCTGCGCATCGCCTTCTCGATTCTCGGCAGAATGGCCGGCCCCTCAGTGGCGGCCTTCGCCATCATGGCGTTCAAGTGGCGATGGAACGACTATTTCTGGGTACTCCTCATGACGACGAGCGATACGATGCGCACGCTGCCCGTGGGCGTGGTCATGCTCAAGGAAACGGGCGAGGGCGGCACCCGCTGGCATGTTCTCATGGCCGCCGCCGTCATCGTCATGATACCGCTGATGCTTATGTATGCCTTCCTGCAGAAATACTTCACCGACGAGTACTTGCAGGGCGGGCTGAAGAGTTGAGCGTCCTCGCGATGCGCGCGGACAAGGGAGGATTGAGGTCATGAAACGAACGTTTTTCGTCGTGCTCGCGCTTCTGCTGGCGGCGTCGGCCGCCTTCGCGGCGCCCGTGAAAGTAGTGCTTTGGAGTTCCCTCACCGGCGCAAAGGCGAAAACCTTCGACGCCCAGGTGGCGAAGTTCAACGCGGGGCAGCAGGATGTGGTGATGGAGGTCGTGCACCAGGGCAATTACAGCGCCCTTCGCGAAAAGGTTATCGCCGCCGTGAGCGCGAAAAACCTGCCCGCGATGCTGGTCGTGGACTATCTCGATGTGGCGTTCTATGCCCAGCAAGGGCTGCTCGCCGACCTCGACGGCGTCCTGCCAAAGGAAGTGGTGGCCGATTATTACCCCTCGCTCCTCGCCGACCTCAAATACCAGGGGAGCCTCTACGCGGTGCCGTACAATCGCAGCACGCAGGGCATGTACATGAACATGGATCTCCTGCGCAAGGCGGGAATCCAGGCGCCGCCCAAAACATGGGTGGAGTTCCGCGCCCAGGCCGAACAGCTCGCCAAGGCGATGGGAAAAGGCTATTACTACGGCTACGCCTTCTTCCATCAGTTCCTCTGGGACGGCATCGCCTACACCTGGGGCGCCCAGGTATCGACGCCCGACGGCAAAGTCCTTCTCAACGCGCCCGAAATCGTGGACATGATGAGCTATTTCAGAAAAATGTACACGGACGAGCTGCTCGCCCAGCAGCCCGTTTTGATAGGCGGCTTCGAGGAACAAAACGGCGCCTTCATCGCCGGGAAAGTGGCCTCGGTGTTCCAGACCACCTCCTTCACGCCCACCGCCGTCAATCTGCTGAAGTTCGACTGGGCCTTCGCGCCTCTCCCCGCCGGCAAGGGCGGCAACGCCATCACCATGGGCGGCGGCAACTTCGCGGTCACCTCCAGCGCGAGCCCGGCCGAAGCCGCGGCGGCCGGAAAGTTCCTGCAATATATTTCAGGCCCCCAAGTCGCGGCCGAATTCTACATGCAGACCGGCAACCTGCCCGTGCGCAAGAGCGTGGTATCCCGTCCCGAGATCATCGAGTTCCACAAGAAAAATCCCAACTACGCGCGAATGCTGGACCAAATGGCTTTCGGGCGCGCCGCTCCCTCGACGACCAAGAATATCAGGGATGTCTTCAACCGGATGAACGAATACATCGAGAAGATCATCCTCAGGGGAGACGACGTCAAGAAAACGCTGGACGCGGCGAACAAGGATTTCCAGTCGGAAATAGACGAGCTTAAGGCGAGCAAGTCTTTCCTGTATTGAGGCGATGCCTTAATATCGCCGAAGGAGGAGGGCAATGCCAATTATTCTCGCGGAGCGAAGCCTCCTCCTTCTCCCCGGCGGCGCGGACGATCGCCAATCCGCGTCCTACGCCTTCTTCGCTTTCGATATCGATCGCCCGCGCCGCTCAGCGACCGTGGAAATTTCATACCGCAGCGACGGAGTAGCCCAGCTTCCGGTCGCCGTCTACGGCGGGGACGGCGCCATCCGGCTCACCCGATCGTCTGAGCCGGCGGCCGGCCCCGTGGTCCGCGCCTTCAGCCTGGGAGAGGATTCCGATGGCTGCGCTCTGGACGCGGGGACCTGGAAGCTCGTGCTCCACAAGAGAATTCTTTCCGAACCCCTCGAAGTCAGGCTGAGGGTTTTCGTCGCCGCGCCATCGCGGCCCGGGGCGAAGGGACGAAAAACCCGAGCGGACGAGGCTTCCTGCCCCGAACACCATTTCGCCTTCGCCGACGCGCGGCCGGATAGCGGTTCCGGTTGGTACTGCGGCGAGCTCCACCTCCACTCGAACGAGAGCACTGGCCGCAGCGATGTGGCGACAATACGCAGAGTCGCGCTAGAGCGCCACCTCGACTTCCTCGCGCTCACCGATCACTTTACCCCAGCCCACTGGGACCGTATCGAGGAGCTTGGCTCCGCGGACGGCCGCCCGCTCTTCCTCCGCAGCGTCGAGATCGCCGGCGATCGGGGCCACGCGAACCTGCACGGCGCGACCGGCTGGCCCAACGCCTTCCCCGACGATGTCGACGGAAGGCTCGCGGCGTTTCTCGGCCGCCCGATCGCAGGCTCCATGGAGGCCGCGGCGGACTCGATTCATCGCCAAGGCGGCCTGTTCTGCGTCAACCACCCTTTGAGTTCCGGAGCCGCTTGGCGCTACGATTCCTTCCCCCTTGAAAAGGCCGACCTCCTCGAAGTCGCCTGTCTCCCCGACGGCCCCGTCTCTTTCCTCTATCCCACGCTCTGGGATCGACTCCTCTGCGCTGGACTCCGGCCGACTGGCGTAGGCAGCTCGGACTCCCACGACCCCTTGCAGGATGGACCCTGGGCGCTGGGAAAAATCAGGAACTGGGTCTACGCCGCGTCCCTTTCGCGCGAGGGCATCATAGAAGGGCTGAAGGCCGGGCGAGCGTACGTCGCCTTCGGCGAATCGAGGCTCGAATTTTCGGCGCGCCTCGTTCGCGCCGTCGAGGGGAGCGCGTCGGCGGGCAACGCCGAACCCCCACTTTCCGGCTCTCAGCCGCGACCTATGGGCTCCACCCTCACCCTCGCGGAGGACGAGTCCTGCGTCCTCAGGGTCGCGCTTTCGGAGCACCCCTCGGGCAACCTCTTCGTGATGAAAGATGGTTTTCTCTTCGATGTGCGCTATTTCGCCGCGGGCGAGGGCCCCGACATCGCCGAGTATCGCTTCGAGCCGAAAGATTTAGCCGCGCGGGGCTGGTCGTTCGTCCGCGTCGAGTTCCACGAGGATCTGGAAAAGGCGAGGTACCACGGTATGGCGTTCCGCGATCATCGGTCCCTCAGGCTCCTCTCCAACCCCCTCTGGATCCGGGCGAAACCATGAACAACCCCATCATCTGCGTGTACTGCGGGTCCAACGAGGGGTCCGATCCATTGTACCGGGTCGCGGCGAGGGCGGCCGGCCGGGCGCTCGCCTCTCGTGGCGCCGGGATCGTCTACGGGGGAGGTACGCACGGCCTCATGGGTGAGGTCGCGGCCGCGGCCATAGCAGCCGGCGTTCCCCTCACGGGCGTGGTGCCCCGGCGTTTCCGCTCGGACCGTTCCGCGCCGCCGGAGGGAGCGCGCTACCTGTTCGTCGAGACCATGCAGGAAAGAAAGGAGGCGATGAGGAACCTCGCCGATGGATTTATCGCCCTGCCGGGCGGCATCGGCACCCTCGATGAAGTGGCGGAAACCCTCATGCTGCGCTCCCTGATGTTTCATGGCAAACCCCTCGCGCTCCTGAACGCCGGCGGATTCTTCGATCCCTTGATCGAATGCCTCAGGGCGATGACGCGGGCCGGCTTCATGAAGTCTTCGCTGTACGAGAGCATTCTGGTGTCCAAGGATCCGGAAGCGTTGGTCGAAACGTTGCTTGGAAGCCTAGCCTCCGATCGGCGGCCCGGTATCAGGGCGATGGAATGACCCGGTCACCCCATTCGGGCCGGAAATCGGAGACGGAAAACTCGTATTTCGACGCGTTGAAGATGGCGAAGCATGTCTCCACGGGCCTGCCGTCGCCGAGATAGCCGACGCTCCTGTACCAAAGGTGGGCCGATCCGTCGAGAACGGCGAGGAGTCGGCAGGCATCGGCGTCCGGCGTCACCGCCGAGACGATGCTGTCCGTGCGGGCGACGGGAACGCCCAGAATCCTGGCGTACAGGTCGTAGAACGACTCCTTGGAAAGATCGAAGCGACGCATCTGATCGCCCAGCGATTTCGAGACGAAGGTGTTCATGATCGCCATAGGCGTTCCATCCACGGTGCGCAGCCGCTTGAAGTGCCAGGCGAGCGTCTGGTCTTCGGGCTTCAGTCGCAGCATGTCCGCTATGCCCCGATTCACGGGAACCAGCTCTTGTTCCAGCAACCGGGCCTCCACGGAAACCCCGCGCTGCAACATCGCCTGCCGGAAGCCGACGTTCGCGTCGCCGGAGCGAAGCCAGGTCTTGCGGACAAAGGTGCCTTTGCCCTGGATGCGCTCCACGAGCCCCATGCGCGACAGCTCGTCCAACGCCCTGCGCACGGTGATTCTGCTGACCTCGAAGAGGCCGCAGAGCTCGAGTTCCGTGGGCATTGGGGCTCCCTCGGCCCACTCCCCCGAGAAAATGTGTTCCTGGATTGAGGTGAATACAGCCCGGTATAGGGGAGCCATCGATGTAGAATCTCCAAAGCGCGGCTCATCCGCGCCGTCTTGATTTTACCCGAAAGACCGGCGCAAGTCCATGCCGCCCGATTGTCGCGCGCAGGCCTCGAGGAACATCGACGTTCCATCCGCCACAAACTCGGCATCAAGCGCGCGCATCGCATCGACCATGCGGGGGTCGGGCTCGGTGCCCGGTCCATCGACGATGGAGACGCGGACATTCCTGGCCAAAGCCTCCGCGATTTCGTCCCCCGAGATCGCGCCGCCGCGGAAATATACCATCTCCCCCTCCGCGTCGGCGGCGATGCTCACCATCAGCGACTTCCCTTTCACCACGACGCTCCAGTCGCCCGGCGGCGTGTCGACGAACACGACGAAGTCCTGGTCCTCTACGCCCACCCTGCATGCGTTTTTGGAGACGATTCCCGCTGTCTTTACATCTTTCAACCCCAGTTCCGCGCAAAGCCCGGGAATCCAGCGATATGCCGCCCCGATACCGGCTCCCGTCGCCCCGGCGACATAGAGCGCCTTGTCGCCCCTGGAGCTCAGCAGTCCGCCGACGAGGGCGCGGAGCGCCGAAGGGTCCTTATAGCCGAGCGAGGAGTAGCCCCCCAGCACCACCACCTTCCGGCCCCTGGCCGCTGCCAGAAGCCCGGCATACTCCACCACCTCGACGCGCCGAGCTCTCAGCGTCGCCGAAAAAGCCGAAAACTCATCGTCGCTCACCCGATCCCTGCCGGCCGCGCCGTGAATATCGCGGGCGGCGAGCTTCGTTCTGGCTTTTCCCATGGTCGACATCCTCCCTCGAATGGCGGAGCGCGACGGCATATGCCGGAATCTCCGCGAGGTCCTAGTATACCACCACGAAGCCCGCCGCTCACCCCTTGACCGATTTATTGTTCGTATACATATTATTCGTATGCAAACTATAATCAAGACTGCCGGCGCTGACAGGATCGAACTCGGTTTCAAGGCCGCGCTCCTGATACGGGAGATAAACGCGCGCCTCACGGCTGTCATCGCCGCGGAACTCGCGGATACCGGCCTGACCCTTCCCCAGATCACTCTCATCAAGGCGCTCGCCCACGGCAAGGAACTCACGATCACCGAACTGGCGAGGGAGCTCTCGACCGGCAAGCCGACGGTGGTGGGCATCGTCGACCGGCTGGAAAGGGCGGGTCTCGTCGAGCGGCTCCGCGGCGGCGAAGACCGGCGCAAGGTCCGCATCGCCTTTTCCCCGGATGCCCGCGAGCGCGTTCTGGCCATCAAGGCCACGGTCGATGGCAGCTTCTCGAAAGCCTTCGAGAGCGTTCCCGCCCAGGAGCTCGCCGCCTTCGACGCTTCGCTTGAAAAAGTGCTCGCCACGCTGGAAGGCGTCGGCGCCTCGAAAGAAAAGCGCGCCGCCGCGGATGCCGCGGCGAGCGACCCCAAAGGAGACTGACATGCTCTTGATAGCGGCGATCGTCTTCATCACCCTCGCCCTCGTCCTCTACACCACGGCCGTCTGGTGGGAAAGGGCCATGGGCATCCTCAGGGGGCGGCATGTCCTCCTCTTCTGGCTCGGCCTAGCCTGCGACACCCTCGGCACGACGCTCATGAGCCGGATCGCCGGCGGTCCGTTCCAGATGAATTTCCACGGGATAACCGGGCTCGCCGCCATACTTCTCATGCTCTTCCACGCGCTGTGGGGCACCCTGGTGCACGCCGGCAAGAAGCGGGGACCCAAGGCGAGCTTCCACAGGTTTTCAGTCGCCGTCTGGGCGATCTGGCTCATCCCGTATCTCTCGGGGGTGATCCTGGGCGCGAGCGCGAGAGGCTGATTTTCAACCGCGACGGGTTGAAGGTATAGTGGGAGATCTGGGAGGAGATGCCATGAAAGCAGCCGTATTCACCCAATTCCGCGCCCCGCTGACGATTTCCGACGTTCCGGACCCAGTGGCCCCCGACGACGGAGTCGTCTTGGCCGTGGATGCCACCGGCGTATGCAGGAGCGATTGGCACGGCTGGCAAGGCCACGATCCGGATATTCGCCTCCCGCATGTGCCTGGGCACGAACTCGCCGGCACCATCGTCGAAGTCGGGAAAGATATAAAGAACTGGAAGCGCGGTGAGCGCGTCACCATGCCCTTCGTGGCCGGCTGCGGGCATTGCGCGCCGTGCCTCTCCGGCAACCAGCAAGTCTGCGACCATCAGTTCCAGCCGGGCTTCACTCACTGGGGATCCTTCGCCCAATATGTGGCCATCCACTACGCCGACATGAACCTCGTCCGCCTTCCGGGCGACATGGATTCGGT
>Ga0172375_10011557_pt1 | contig 11218 bp, 10 predicted proteins | sample LakKiv1m_FD_114537 | JGI IMG/M metagenome (GOLD analysis project Ga0172375, IMG submission 114537) | Freshwater microbial communities from Kabuno Bay, South-Kivu, Congo - kab_092012_11.1m | ecosystem: Environmental > Aquatic > Freshwater > Lake | place: Democratic Republic of the Congo... | reverse complement strand
TAGCGATTATTTCAGCGGCGGGTATTCTATCCATACCGGCAAGGGTTATCCGTAGAGGATTAGTAACTACCATGATAGTTCTCGGCGCCATACAATTTTTTGCGATTTCCTACGGCAGTCCGTTGCTGCCGAAGGAAATAATTATCCCGCTTAAAAAACATCTGCCCAAAAGGATAAATAAATATTATCTTTTTCCCCAAGAGATAATAATTTTTAAACAGAAATGGCCGGCATACGGAGGTCCGATGTCTTTGCCGAATAACGAAATCCCCGTCAAGATAGAAATCCCCGAAGAGATATTCAAGGCCATCGATTCTTCCAACAGCCAGGGCAGGCCGATAAACATTCTGGTGATTCCGGATATCTCCCGCATCTGGGCCCGATTGGAATACGCCTCTTTCGTAAAAAATAAACCATATACTGTTTTCGGCGATTGGGCTTATTTTTTCATAAATAGGCCGGTAGGCAAAAAGGGCGGGCCGCCTTCGGGAGAATTTATTTTTACGGATGTCGATTACGTAATTGACAAATACGAAGGAGAATTGGGAGAATACTATCGCGAGAATACGGTTATGATATTGCACAATAAATTTAAGGAAAATTATATAGGGAAATTTGAGCTAATTAAGGCTTTTAAATGGCCGGACGGCTCAAATATACATCTTTATAAAAGAAAAGGAGCATTCTATCCCCACGGTTTTTAACCGTTTATCACATTTTTCTTGATTGCATCATCGGAAAAACTCCAGGAAACGCTATTTTTGCTTTGAATATTCATTATATATGATATAATCAAAAGAGCAGTTGGTTTATTTTCTGTCAAAAATAAAGTGGGTAGCCGATAGATTCATCACACTTGGTTATTAGGAGTTTGTCTTTAATTTATCTGTCCATGATTGAATTCCGAATGTTCATCGAAGTGTTTCCACAAAGCATTAAGCCGTGTTAAAAGTTCACAGGCGAAGATAAAAAGTCCCGGGCCTGGGTCCGGGTAAATGCGCCACATTACCGGAGGATGATTGTGAACAACAAAAGGAAAAAGGAGAAATGGGAAAGGCCGAAATTGATAGTGCTGGCAAGGATCAAGGCTGAAGAGATGTCTTTAACCTCATGCAAAGCCGGTGAAACGTTTGGGCTCATCGGACCAGGAGATACATCGTGGCTAAGGTGCGTTACCGGATGTTTTGGAGGCTGGTGCTCCACCTTCACCTCTACCTGATGCCTATTTTGATATTTTTTGCTGACGGTCTTTTAAGATAATACAAAAGCAGTACTTTGTTAGCTTTCTAGTTTTTTCTTAAATCGTTCTGATTTGATGTTGTATAAAGAAACAGCAAGTTCCTTGTTCTTTGATGGCAGGAAGATAGAATCAATGATGATAAGCGATGCGACTGCCCGTTTACATTCACCAATAGTCTGTGGCGGTTCATTGAGGATTTTAGATAAGCAGCCGTTTTGTTTAATCCAGTAGGCAAGTGTCCAAGATAAGAATTACATAATCCAGTATTTTTGGATTTGCTCCTGATGGCACACTTGATACTGGTCAAGCAAAAGGTATCTTTAAGCTCATGAAAGGATTCCTCGATGCCCCAGCGTAATAAATAGATGAGGATAGCAGAATGCGCTGACATAGCAAGATCAATAATAATAAGTATATGTGCATCTTTATCATCAGTAGCCGACCATTTATGAAAATGCGTTGCTTCTTGTTAAGGTATTGGTAATTGCCGTTACCCCTATAGAATAGCAAGGGTTACGGCAATAAATCAACAGAAATTTTCACGCAGCGCATTGTAATTACGCAATTTACGTAAATTTATAACTTACATAAAAACAGTTTTTAAAAATAATCTCAACATAAAATATTTTTTTGATAAAGTAATGTGATTAAAATATCTGCGCCGTTTAGGGGCATAAATGAAGTTCTGTCTTTGATTGAATCCGGAGCGGATGAGCTATATTGCGGCTATCTTTCACCGGAGTGGGATAAAAAATATTCCTATCTGGAATTTGAACGCAAGGGTCCCGGATCCAATTTCACAGATATTGATGAACTTAAAGAAGCGATTGGCGTTGCGCATAGTAAGAATGTGCCGGTATATCTGGCTTTAAACGGATTGTATGTCAATGAACAATATCCCTTACTGTTAAAGATATTCCGGAAGCTTTATAGGCTCGGATTCGATGCTTTTATAGTCGCCGATATCGGACTTATATTGACATTACGCAACATGGAGGTTTCCGTACCTATTCATTTATCTACCGGGGGGACGGTTTTTAACTCCGAAGCGGTGGATTTCTACCGTAAATTAGGGATCTTCAGAATAGTTCTTGACCGACAGATGAGGCTGGAATGGATAAAGGACATATCGGAAAATAACCCGAATATCGAGTTTGAAGTTTTTATCCTCAACACTTTATGTGTGAACATAGATGGTTTCTGTACCTATACGCATATTTACAAGAAAGAAAAAGAGGATATGATTTTAAGCAAGAAACATCCTCAAGGTAGAAGTGTAGATGTTCTGTCGACTTATGATATCCATGGAGAAGGCGATGCCTGTTGTTTGAAATACAAGGTTGATGTTTTATCCGGACGCCGGAACAAGAATGTTCCCGATGCCGTCATATCTCCAGTGTTCTATAAACAAATACGGGATGGCGTTGAATGCGGTGCCTGCGCACTGTATGATATTGCGCGGACCAAGGTAAAATCGGTGAAGATTATCGGCAGACAGCTTAGCACGCAGGAAAGGCTTGCAAGCGTGAAGTTTATCCGGGAAGCGCTAAGCGTGTTAAACGGAGGCGGTGAGGAAATACGAAGGGTCGATTTTTTGAATGCAGTGCAGATGATGTATCGCCGGGTTTACGGTTACAAAGGCAGATGCAGGGGCAATAATTGTTATCATCCTGAAGTTTTGAGCGTGGTATAAATGGAAGAGGCGGTTGTTGTCGGTAATGTTAACGAGATTGAGAAGATTGGCGCGACGTATACCAGGGTATATTTCGGTAACGAATTCTGTGAGCGGTTGATTCCCGATATCCAGGACTTCGAGAAAGTACTGGATTGTTCGTTGAGAAAAAGCAAAGCCGTTACTTTGGTCACCCCCTATGTTACCGATTCCGGGTTAGAGCGATTGATATCGCTGTTTGATTTTCTGAAACGATCCGGAATACCCTGCGAAGTTGTCGTTAATGACTGGGGAACGCTTAACTTGATTAACCGGGAGTATCTAATCCTTAAGCCCGTCTTGGGTAGGCTGCTCACCAAGCAAAAGAGATGTCCTAGATTGAAACGGATACTGCAGCGGGAAAGATCCAGATGCTGGCATTTACCGGGCACAAAGGACGATAATGCCTGCATAATCGTCGAGAAGAAACTTCCCGTAGCCATGGATTCTTATTACAAAGGTTCCAATGTTTCCAGCGTACCAGTCATCCAGCGTTTTCTGAACAATTCCCGTGTGTCGATGATCGAGATTGATAATATCGAACAGGGATTGTCGTTGGATCTTTCCTGTGAAGATAGGCTTTTGGCCGCAGTGCACTTTCCATATGTTTATATAACCACGACTTTCTTTTGTCCCATTGCCAGCATCGGCGGAAAAAGGAAAGTTTCGGATGTTATATCTTCCTGCGATAAGCCTTGTCGGAAATATGTTTTTCTGCTGCGGCACAAGAGTTTTCTGAAGTCTATATACCTGGCAGGAAATACTCAGTTTTACAAGTATGGAAAAATCAACGCGGTAGAGTTGTCCCGCCTGGGAGTTGCCAGGACTATTTATCATCCTCAAATTGCGTTTTAACAATTTCACGCGAACAATCAACATCTACGCGTATCTTAAAACATGTCATCAAACGACTACGTGAAAGTAGTTAGGACAAATAAGCCTCTCCATCTTCCCTTGCAAGGAAACCTTGACCTTACCTATCGATGCAACAATAACTGTCGACATTGCTGGGTGCGAATTCCCCAGGAATCACGCTTGCGGATTAATGAGCTGTCATTCGAACAGATACGAAGAATAGTTGATGAATCTAGATCGCTCGGTTGCCGTTGTTGGGCGATATCCGGAGGAGAGCCCATGCTCAGGCCGGATTTCCCGGATATCATTGATTACATTTCCCGCAATTCCTCATCCTATACCGTCAATACTAACGGTACTCTTATTACTCCCAAGATTGCAAAATTAATGAAAAGAAAAGGGGTCAAACTGGTTTCTCTTTATGGTGCCACTGCCGAAGTCCACGACCATATCACTCGCAGCCCCGGATCGTTCGATGCGCTCATGCGCGGTATCGCCTATTTGAGAGAAGATAGGGTTTGGTTTACCGTTCAGGTTATTCCTTTAAAAGACAACTATGGCCAGCTCAAGGATATGGTCAAACTAGCCAAATCGTTAAGCGGAAACTACAGGATAGGCGTGAATTGGCTTTATCTCTCAGCCAGCAGAAACGCACAGAGGAACACACAGATAAAGTCCCAAAGGCTTTCAGCTGAGGTTGTATTCAGCCTGAATACCCCGGATATTTCCTATAATGATTGGCTGCTAAGCACAGGGCAAGATTCCTGCCGCAAAAAAGATGACGAATTCATGTTTTCTGGATGCGTCAGAGAATCTAACAGTTTTCACGTCGATGCCTACGGAAAAATGAGCTTTTGCTACTTTATCAAAATCCCGAAGTTACGCTATGACTTGATAGGGGGAAGTTTTAGAAGATGCTGGGAGGAATTTTTCCCTTCTTTGGTTGTTAAATTCAGATTCGGGAGAAAATATAAGAACGGGTGTGGCGTATGCCAGTTGCGTCAGTACTGCCAGATTTGCCCCGCTTACGCATACCTTGAGCACGGTGATTTCAATTCCAAAGTAGATTATCTCTGCCCCATAGCTCGTAAAAAGCGTGATTTTGAACGGAGATGGAAAAAAGAACACAGGCGGTATTATAATATCGCTGGAGTTACCATAGAGGTGAATTCCGACGAGCCTATCAGCGACAGTGTATTCGAAGCCAAGTTTAGAAAGTTTGAAGTTAATGATCCGGGTGACGATATGATTTCGATCCACCATCATTTTTCATCTCCAAATTTAATGGAATATCTGGGTAGGGAATGCTACAATATTCCCCCTTGGAAAATTTATGAAAACAACGGTTTCTGGGTTTATCTGGAGAGTGACTCCAAGCGGTTATGCAAGGTGGCGGTATTTAACCATGATCATACGCGCGTCAGGATATATCACCTCGATTCGAATGTTTTGCCCAAAATGTCCGGGCATTCGCTGACCTTGTTTCCTACCGACCAGATACTTATCGCGCGAATACTGGCGGACAGAGAGGCCTTTTATCTGCATTCCTGCGGCGTTATCTTCGAAGGAAAAGGGATGCTTTTCGTCGGACATTCGGGATCTGGCAAATCCACAATGGCCTCGATGTTGAAGGGGGAGGCTGAGATATTATGCGATGACCGGATAATCGTCAGGAGATATCGTGCAGGTTTCCGTATTCATGGCACATGGAGCCATGGAGATGTGGCCGAGGTATCGGCTAACTCTTCTGGCTTGGCGGCGGTGATGTTTTTACGTAAAGCCAAACGGAACCGTCTTATTCCGGTCAAAGATAGAAAACAGATAATCGGACGGATGCTGCCTTGTATCATCAGGCCGTTTGTTTGTCGGGACTGGTGGGGTAAAATCCTTCCGCTTGTGGACGCGATATCGGAAAATGTTGATTTTTACGTTATGGAATTCGATAAAAGTGGCAAGATATTGGACGAATTAAGGAAACTATAATGTTTAAATCTTCTTACGTTCAGAATGACGCGTGTTTATGGCGGCGGAGCAAGCCGTTCATATACAGGATGGATATCGAACTGACAGAACGTTGCAATAATGATTGCCGGCATTGTTATATCAATCTGCCCGCGGGTAACGTCTTTGCCCGTAAGAGAGAGTCTTCTACAGATGAAATCAAACGGATTATCAGGGAGTGTGCGGCTTTAGGATGTATAATGATAAGGTTTACCGGCGGAGAGCCTCTTTTGAGGGAGGATTTTGAGGAGATATACGTTTTTACCAGAAAGTCTGGGCTTAAGGTGTCTGTGTTCACCAACGCGACTTTGATTACCCCGCATCTGGCGAAGTTGTTAGTGAAGTTGCCACCTCTGGGAAAGATAGAAATAACCGTTTATGGAGTAAAGAAAGAATCGTATGAGGCAGCCACGCGGGTAAACGGTTCTTTTGATGCTTGCAGGCGGGGGGTAGCTCTATTGTTGAAAAATCGGGTTTCTTTCATAGTCAGGGGCGCGCTTTTGCCGCAGGCCATGGGTGAAATAGATGAGTTTGAAAAATGGGTGGCGAGAATGCGGTTTATGCATACCCCTGTGGCTTACACGATGCTTTTTGACCTGCGTTCCCACAGGGATTCTCATCGGAAGAACAGGGAGATAAAACGGTTGCGGCTAAAGCCAGAAGAGGTGCTCATGATGCTGACCCGCCATGGGGCGGATTACGTAAAGGAAATGAAGAAATTCTGCGCTAGATTTATGGGGCCGACTGGGAATAAATTATTTTCTTGCGGGAGCGGCATCAGTAATGGTTACGTTAATGCTTACGGCGGACTTCAAATATGCCCATTATTACGCCACGAAGAATGTATCTATGATTTGAGGTCATCTCCGTTGAAAAATGCTTTCCTAGATTTCTTTCCTAATTTGCATCAGAGGAAAGTCGGGAATCCAGAATATTTACAGCGCTGCGCGAAATGTTTCCTGCACGGGCTTTGTGAACAGTGTCCGGCAAAGTCATACACGGAATACGGTGTTTTAGACGCTCCGGTCGAATACTACTGTGAGATTGCTCATGTTCAAGCGAAATTCCTGGGGCTTCTTGCGAAAAATGAGCGGGCATGGGAGATAAAAGACTGGAGTCTGCGTGTAAGAAAATTTCTGAAAAACGAGGGTTGCTCAAAAATAGGCTTTTTGAAAAATAGATAATAGACGTTCTTTGATAACTGGATTATTTCCCTAAAAGGTATCTTAAGAAACCTCAGATATATTTGGTTTTATCGTTTTGCTTGGCCTTAACGGCAGCGATAGCGATAGCCAATATGCTTATGTGAGCTAATGTGCAATGGTTGGTTACTGCATTTATTCCTGTAAGGATAGGCTGCTGCATATAAAAGCTGAGCAGATGGAAAAATCCGCGTTCATCGCCGGAGTGCATCTTGTAAATTTTCTTAAAATACTCGGATTTAGGACTAATGGCGTCAAGCCCGTAACTTTTATCTACTCTTACATAGGCGTAACATCCGCCTTTAACGAATTTAGGATGATTTACAGTACAGGTATGGCTATGTTTAGAGGCAAAACTTTTTGAGTGAGTAATTGGGCAGACAAATTTTCTTCTCACTCTACTGCGGTCATTGAATTTACCCCAGGAATACATCTCAAATCCGGCGATACAGATCCTGGTATTATGGGCAGTAAACTTAATATCTTGTTTTCTGGATCTCGGGTTAATTGGGATAAAATCCTTAGCTTTGAGTAGGCGTTGAATCTATTGAGAGATATCTTCCGTTAATAATGCCTGATTTAACAAGAGTTTTAATTTGTTGCTTGCGGATATGCTGTAGCAGTATATTTGGTGTTTTATGCAGAAATTCTTCAAAACGATGCCGAGAAGGTATTTGTTTATCAAAGCCTAAGATGTAGGCTATGCCCAAGTTGGTTGATAACTCAAAGGCTAGTTCCGACAAGGTTTTTATGGCCTTAAGGTCCTTATAAATTAGGGTGCGGCAGATTGCCTGGCGGAAAAAGGGTTTTCTACCGCGTTTAGATAACCGTTCCTTAATAATCGATAAGTCAAGATGTTCAAAAACAGATTCATAAAGATCAAATCTGGCAGGATAGAATAAAAGTTTCTCTCTTATAAAATTTGGCATTGTTGACCTCCTATAGTTTTGAGCAACTCCCGCATAAATAAGGGTTATTTCAAGATATTACAGGAGGGTTGAGGTGAAGTCAAATGAGACGAGAAATTGAGCAAAAAACACAAGGTATGCTCAAAATAAAAAGTTCACCTCCACTAGTAAATTTAAGGTCTGAAAATCCGTCAAAGTTAGCAAAAATGTTGTAATCCGCTTATTTTTCCGACGGGGAAATGAGTGGAGGTGAGGTTGAATATAACAAGGAAGATTGCTCGACGAGAAAATTAATTTGAGCAACCCACAAAAAACGGGAAAACAATAGGGAGGTGCGTGTATGAAAGTTAAAGTTAACAAAGTTTATAAGCCGTCCGAAGACGTGGTATCCAGGGAAGTAGGAGGTGAATTCGTGCTTATTCCGATAACTTCTGGCAGCGACGATCCGGAAGATAGGATATTTTCTCTGAACAATTGCGGATTGGCAATCTGGAAGGAATTTGACGGCAAGAAAACCATAAAAGATGTGGTTAATGCCCTATCATCAAGGTTTGAAGGGGAGGTAACGGTCATAAAGAAAGATGTTCTGGGTATAAGCGAAGAGCTTTTCAAGCGCAAGCTCATAGTTAAAAAGTGAAGAGGAGATAAGCGAGAATATGGTAGTCGATTTTGATGCTGTTTACGCACATTCTCAAAAAACAGTGGAGAAAAATATTCCGAATGGTCTCTTAATAATACCTCTGTGCGGAGCGACTTTTGACCTTGAGAAAGATTCGTTTAAGTTTAACGCTGTGGCCAGGGTCGTATGGGATAAGTTAGATGGCAAACGGACACTGCGACAGGTTGCAAGAGGGTTGGTTTCAGAGTTTAACACTTCAGCTGGTACTCTGGAGAGAGATTTGTCGGAATTTGTCGCCGATCTCCTCAAGAGAGGATTGTTGATTAAGTCTCTTGTTAGCGGAGCAGAGGGAGATTTAACGAATGCCTGAATCGTATGTTGAGGCAGATTTGTTAGCCGGGCTATTTAGACCGCAGCGAATCCAGAGAAAAAGAGGGTTGGCTTCTTTTGAACTAGAAATTACCGCGCGCTGCAATAATAACTGCCGTCATTGCTATATCAACCTTCCGGCGGACGATAAGATGGCTTTAAGGGAGGAACTTTCTTTAAGTCAGATTAAAGGCATAATTGAACAGGCGGCTAGTTTGGGAGTTTTATGGTGTACGGTAACTGGCGGCGAACCTTTGCTCAGGAATGATTTTCCAGAGATATACCTTTTTTTAAAGAAAAAAGGGTTTTTAATTTCGCTGTTTACTAATGCTACCGCGATAAGCAAAGAGCATATCAACTTGTTTAAAAAATATCCTCCGAGGGATATTGAAGTCACGGTTTACGGGATCAGTAAGGGAACGTACGAAAGGGTAAGCAGAATTGCCGGATCGTTTGATGCCTTTATGTGCGGGATTGACATCCTTCGTCGCCATCAATTCAGGGTTCTTTTTAAAACTATGGTTTTGCGTTCCAACGTTAATGAATTATCTAAAATCGCGAAGTTTTGCAGGAGTATAAGTAGGCATCCTTTTCGTTTTGACCCTTTTCTGTATATGCGTTATGACCGCTGCAGTAGAAGGAATGCGGAGATAGCCGCGGAAAGGCTTTTGCCAGAGGAAATCGCAAAGATTGAAAAAAGCGACGCCGAGCGTTTCCGCGAGATGAAGAGAAATTGCAACACACTTATTACTTACCAGAGGGCGTTGTCTAATAGTAGGCGTATTTTTCTCTGTGGCTCTGGGAACGCCGGGTTTTCGATCAGTTATAACGGTTATTTCCGCCTTTGCTTGGAGCTTTGGCATCCGCGATGTGTTTATGATTTAAAAAAAGGAACCTTAGCCGAGGCATGGTATAAATTTGTGCCCGTGGTGAGAGAAATGTGTTCAAGCCGAAAGGAGTTCCTGGAGAAATGCCGGCGTTGCCCTATTATAAATCTCTGTATGTGGTGTCCGGCTCATTCTTATCTTGAGACGGGGAATATGGATGAACCAGTTGATTATTTTTGTGATGTTGCCAAGGCCAGATACGAAATACTCAAGCGGCAAAAGGGTTTACTAGATATGGTTTTACCCCATACCCAGCAGTCCTGCTAAAGCAAGGCCGGTGGAATTCTTTGTTTCGCGCAGAGGATCCCGAAACAAAAAAAATCATCTCGAGGGGTTATCCCGCCAAACGTATAAGCACGGGATGCGGATAAGCGCGATTATGATTATCTTTATCGTAGAGAGCGTTATTTGTTGATTTATATTAACAAAAGGTAGATTTTTGGCAATGAATATAATGTTTACATCACATTGCAACCAGAGTTGTCCATATTGTTTCGCTAAATCCGTACTCGTGGTTCCGGGGAGGAAGCGGCAGAAGGAAGAGATCAGCGCTGAAAACCTGCGTTTTATACTTGATTTTATCCGTACCTCAGGCGGCAATCAAATAAATATCATCGGGGGAGAGCCTACCTTACATTCAGAATTCAAGAGAAGGTACGATGAAATCGATTCCCGCGGATTTTTTGCAATGATATTCTCAAATGGGGTGATGGAGCAAGACACCGCTGTATACCTTGGCGGAAGGAAATCCTTAACTTCGATGATTCTTAATATAAGAGAACCTCAAGAATACACCCGGAGCGACTGGGATAAAATAATCTTCGCGTTAAAACATATCAAAAATACCGTTCTGAGTTTCAGGATATACCGGTTGGGTTTCAGTATCGATTTTATTTTTGATCTTATCAAAGAATTCAAACTCATTCCATTTGTGAATCTCGCCCCTGCCTTACCATGTTTGAACGTGGAGTCAAAGTATCTCCCTTTATCGCATTATCAGGAGATGGGGGCAAAGCTCGCTCGTTTGTCGATGAAAAGCCGTAAGTTCGCGATATCATGGTATTCCGATTCAGGATTCATTCTTTGCGGATTCAGCAAAAAGAATCTAAAAGAGCTGAAGAGAAATGTTAACTTTGTCCCTAACGTGAATTGCTCTAGCGCTGTGGAAGTTAAGCCCAATCTTGATGTGCAACGATGTTTTGGAATGTGGGGGAAAAGAAATGAACACCCGATAAGCCTCAGGGAGTTCGTTGGAGTAAAACAGATCCATAATTATTTTGACCGCCGCTCCTTGATGATAAAACATCGCTACGGGGCTTTGGACGAATGCAGGAAGTGCTCTGACTTCGCGAGGCAAATCTGCGGAGGAGGATGTCTGGTGCATATCTTTAAAAAGCATCCCGATTTGTACCACGGTAAAATTTTT
>Ga0172375_10011555_pt1 | contig 11220 bp, 7 predicted proteins | sample LakKiv1m_FD_114537 | JGI IMG/M metagenome (GOLD analysis project Ga0172375, IMG submission 114537) | Freshwater microbial communities from Kabuno Bay, South-Kivu, Congo - kab_092012_11.1m | ecosystem: Environmental > Aquatic > Freshwater > Lake | place: Democratic Republic of the Congo... | reverse complement strand
GTCCCCAGTTCTACTTCCGTACTACCGACGTGACGGGCGCAGTCGAACTGCCAGCGGGTACCGAAATGGTGATGCCTGGTGATAACGTCTCCATCACTGTCGCACTGATCAACCCGATTGCGATGGAAGAAGGTCTGCGTTTCGCTATCCGTGAAGGTGGTCGCACCGTCGGTGCAGGTGTGGTTGCTAAGATCATCGAGTAAGACAAAGCAGGATTGAGTTGCTGGGTTTGAGGATTGAGCTGAATTGGCTCAATCCTCAATCCTTGATTCTCAGTCCTGAAATTTATAGGCCAGTAGCTCAATTGGTAGAGTATCGGTCTCCAAAACCGAGGGTTGGGGGTTCGAGACCCTCCTGGCCTGCCAGTTAATTAGTAGAACGGACGTACATGGCTGACAAGATCAAAATAGTGATTGCCTTGCTGCTGATAGCGGCAGGGGTGGTCGGTTACTATGCGCTAAGTGATAGTGCCGCAGTGTTGCGAGTCCTGATGGTGATGTTTGGTGTGCTGGCTGCGGCAGGCGTTTTTTGGACGAGTACGCCGGGCAAGCGCTTCTTTGGGTTCTCCAAGGACTCGGTTGCCGAAGCCAAGCGTGTGGTGTGGCCGACACGTAAGGAGACCATGCAGACCACTGGTGTGGTGATTTTGTTTGCGGTCGTAATGTCGTTGTTTTTATGGGCTGTCGATGCGAGTTTGATGGCGATCGTGAATCTATTGATGGGGCGGAGTGACTGATGGCTAAGCGTTGGTATGTAGTGCATACGTACTCCCAATTCGAGAAGAGCGTGCAACGTGCCCTGCTTGAGCGTATCGAGCGCGCCGGAGTGCAGGATCTGTTCGGTCAAATCCTGGTGCCGGTGGAAGAGGTGGTCGAACTTAAATCGGGCCAAAAAACCATCAGCGAGCGCAAATTCTTCCCGGGTTATCTCTTGGTCGAGATGGAAATGACGGATGAGACTTGGCATCTCGTAAAAAACACGCCCAAGGTCACAGGCTTCTTGGGTGGTTCGGCCATGAAGCCGTCGCCGATTAGTCAAAAAGAAGTGGACAACATCATGTCTCAGATGCAGGCGGGTGTTGAGAAGCCGCGTCCCAAGGTGTTGTTTGAGGTGGGTGAGGCGGTGCGTGTCAAGGAAGGTCCATTCACCGACTTCAACGGTACGGTGGAAGATGTTAACTACGACAAGAGCAAGCTGTGCGTGTCGGTCACCATCTTTGGTCGATCTACGCCGGTAGAACTGAATTTCGGGCAAGTCGAAAAAGCCTGAGGCAAAGCGCCAGAGTATCTGGCATTGAGTAACGGGGAGCTTGTCGGTGCAGTTGCGATAAGCGTTTAACCCACAACAAGGAGTTGTAACGTGGCAAAGAAAATCATCGGCTTTATCAAGCTGCAAGTGCCTGCGGGCAAAGCAAATCCAAGTCCTCCTATCGGTCCAGCACTGGGTCAGCGCGGCTTGAACATCATGGAATTCTGTAAGGCATTCAATGCCCAGACTCAAGGCGTGGAGCCAGGTCTGCCGATTCCTGTGGTCATCACAGCCTTTGCGGACAAGAGCTTCACCTTCGTGATGAAGACCCCGCCTGCGACCATCCTGATCAAGAAGGCGGCTGGCGTGCAAAAGGGGAGCAAGACACCTCATACCGACAAGGTTGGTAAGTTGACGCGTCAACAAGCAGAAGACATCGCAAAAGCAAAACAACCTGACCTGACAGCAGCTGATCTGGACGCGGCTGTTCGCACCATCGCCGGTAGCGCACGCAGCATGGGCATCACAGTGGAAGGGGTTAAATAATCATGGCACTCTCTAAACGTTATAAGGCACTGGCTGCCAAGGTTGATCGAAACAAGTTGTATCCACTGGATGAGGCGCTGAAGCTGGTCAAAGAAACTGCAAAAGCGAAGTTTGATGAATCCATTGACGTGGCAGTGAATTTGGGTGTTGATGCGAAAAAGTCCGACCAACTGGTTCGTGGCTCCGTCGTTTTGCCCAAGGGTACTGGTAAGACCATGCGTGTTGCTGTGTTCGCACAAGGTGCCAAGGCAGATGAAGCCAAGGCGGCAGGCGCAGACATCGTTGGCTTCGACGATCTGGCTGAGACCATCAAAGCGGGAAAGATGGACTTCGATGTGGTGATCGCGTCTCCTGATGCGATGCGTATCGTCGGTCAATTGGGTCAGATCCTCGGTCCACGCGGCTTGATGCCAAACCCTAAGGTTGGCACAGTGACTGCTGATGTGGCGGGCGCGGTGAAGAACGCCAAGGCCGGTCAAGTTCAATACCGTACCGACAAGAATGGCATCATCCAATGCACCATCGGCCGTGCTTCTTTCGAGCCAGAAGCGTTGCGCGAGAACATGCTGGCGTTGATCGATGCGTTGAATAAGGCTAAGCCTGCCACTTCCAAAGGTGTGTACCTGAAGAAAGTGGCGATCTCCAGCACCATGGGTGTTGGTATCCGCGTCGAACAGGCTAGCCTGGTTGCGTAAATGTTGTGAATTTGGCGGCATAGCTTCGGCTATGTCGCCACTTGTTCTTTGACTGCTGGCGGGATTGGCAGATTATCAAAGACCGTAGGGGTTGCCAGGAATCAGGATTCTGGAAACGGGATTCAGAGGCGGGTGACTTAATTGACGGAGTGTGGGGGGCAGGTTTGGGTTTTTTGAATCCCGAGTCCTGAATCCGGCATCCCGAACCCAACGTAGATGGTGTGCCCGCGAGCAGGATTTGTGTTTTTCCTGTCTTGAGGACGCGGTCGTTAATCTGGAACGTCAAACTTAGGTGGGATGTTCCGAAATCAAAATGGAGAAAGACTTTGAGTCTAAATCTGCAAGAAAAGCAAGCGGTCGTTGCTGAAGTCAGTGCCCAAGTGGCACAGGCTCAGACCATCGTATTGGCTGAGTATCGCGGCATCGCCGTTGCAGACATCACCACTTTGCGCGCTAACGCACGCAAGTCGGGTGTCTATGTCCGCGTGTTGAAGAACACGCTGGCACGTCGCGCGGTGCAAGGCACTCCGTTCGAGGCGTTGGCAGACAAGATGGTGGGTCCTTTGGTGTACGGGATCAGCGCTGATGCTGTCGCTGCTGCGAAAGTGGTGAACGAATTCGCCAAGACGAACGATAAGCTGGTGATCAAAGCAGGTGCTTACAACGGTAAGGTATTGGATGTAGCAGGTGTTTCGGCACTGGCTAACGTACCCACCAAGGAAGTCCTGTTGGCGCAATTGTGTGGTCTGTTGCAATCGCCTGTTTCTGGCTTGGCACGCGTACTGGCTGCTGTGGCTGAGAAGCAAGCTGCTACGGCCGCTTAATTTCACAAACTCTTATATTCAGGAAAGAACAAAATGGCATTTGATAAAGACGCATTTTTGACATCGTTGGACAGCATGTCCGTATTGGAATTGAACGAGCTGGTAAGGGCAATCGAAGAGAAGTTCGGTGTGTCCGCTGCTGCGATGGCTGCACCTGCTGCCGGTGGCGCTGCTGCTGCGGGTGGTGCTGCTGCCGCTGAGCAAACAGAATTCACCGTGATCTTGAAGTCTGCTGGCGAAGCTAAGGTCAACGTGATCAAGGTGGTTCGTGCAATCACAGGTCTGGGCTTGAAAGAAGCCAAGGACATGGTTGACGGCGCACCCAAGACAGTTAAAGAAGGCGTAAGCAAGGCAGATGCTGATGCGATCGCTAAGCAACTGATCGAAGCTGGCGCAACTGCTGAAATCAAGTAAGCCGTTGTGTGCGTAAAAGGCTGACGGGAAACCCGTCAGCCTTTTGCCGCTTCTGGAATCCAAACCCGTTCACGGGTGTTTTGGCAATCAGAAGGCAAGGGTTAGCGAATCTTCGATGCATTCATTGCCCCTTGTTGTTTGGTTCCGGTCAGGCAAAAAGCTTGATCGAGCTGTAGAGATTGATGCGGGTCCGCGTCACAAGATGATGTGACTTGCAAACTTTGTTTTCCAACTGTCGTGGAGATTTTATGAGTTACTCTTTCACCGAAAAAAAACGTATCCGCAAGAGCTTTGCAAAACGCAAAGGTGCTTTGCCCGTACCGTTCTTGCTGTCCACGCAGTTGGAGTCGTATAGCGCGTTTCTGCAAGCTTGGAGTGCGCCTGAACAACGTAAGAACGAAGGCCTGCAAGCCGCTTTTAATTCCATCTTCCCGATTGAGAGTCATAACAAGTTCGCGCGTTTGGACTTCGTCAGCTATCAACTGGGCATGCCTGCATTCGATGTGCGCGAGTGCCAACAACGCGGCCTGACCTACGCTTCTCCTTTGCGCGCTCGTGTGCGCCTGACCATTCTCGACAAAGAAGCTTCCAAGCCGACAGTCAAGGAAGTTAAAGAGCAAGAAGTCTATATGGGTGAGATTCCCTTGATGACCAACACCGGCTCTTTCGTCATCAACGGTACTGAGCGTGTCATCGTGTCGCAGTTGCACCGTTCGCCTGGCGTATTCTTTGAGCATGACCGTGGCAAGACTCACGCGTCCGGCAAGTTGCTGTTCTCCGCTCGTGTCATTCCTTACCGTGGTTCTTGGTTGGATTTCGAGTTTGACGCAAAAGACTTCGTCTATTTCCGTATCGACCGTCGCCGTAAGTTGCCGGTCACTATCCTGCTGAAGTCTTTGGGCTACACGCCGGAACAGATCTTGGCGATGTTCTTCCAGTTCGACACCTTCCACTTCGGCAAGAAGGGCATTCAGTTCGAAGTGGTGGCAGAACGTCTGCGCGGTGAGATCGCGCGCTTCGACATCGAAGCCAAGGGCAAACTCATCGTCGCCAAAGACAAGCGCATCACCGTGCGTCATATCCGCGAGATGCAGGAAGCGGGTCTGGATAAATTGACTGTCGCAGAAGACTTCCTGCTCGGTCGCGTATTGGCTGAGAACATCGTGGACAAGGAGAGTGGCGAAGTCATCGCGAACGCGAATGATGAGATCACTGAGACTTTGTTGGGCCAATTGCAAGCGGCGGGTATCAGCAAGATACACACGCTGTACACCAACGAATTGGATCAAGGCGCATTCATTTCGCAAACACTGCGTATGGATGAGACGACTGACCAATGGACTGCGCGTGTAGCGATCTATCGCATGATGCGTCCTGGTGAGCCGCCGACTGAGGAGGCTGTGGAAGCCTTGTTCAGCGGCTTGTTCTTCAGCGAAGAGCGGTATGACCTGTCCACGGTGGGTCGTATGAAGTTTAACCGTCGTATCGGTCGCGAAGAATTGACCGGTGCGGTCACTCTGTCCAACGAAGACATCGTGGAAGTCGTCAAGATACTCGTTGAGTTGCGCAATGGACGCGGCGAGATCGACGACATCGATCACTTGGGTAACCGTCGTGTGCGCGCCGTGGGCGAGTTGGCCGAGAACCAATTCCGCGTCGGTCTGGCACGTGTGGAGCGTGCAGTCAAAGAGCGTCTGGGCCAAGCGGAAGCCGATAACCTGATGCCGCACGACCTGATTAACGCCAAGCCAATCTCGGCTGCCGTTAAGGAGTTCTTCGGTTCATCGCAACTGTCTCAGTTCATGGACCAGACCAACCCATTGGCAGAAGTCACGCACAAGCGTCGTATCTCGGCACTAGGCCCAGGCGGTCTGACGCGCGAACGCGCCGGTTTCGAGGTGCGCGACGTGCACCCGACACACTACGGTCGTGTCTGTCCTATCGAGACACCGGAAGGTCCGAACATCGGTCTGATCAACTCCTTGGCCCTGTATGCGCGTACCAATGAATATGGCTTCATCGAAACACCGTACCGCAAGGTGGCGAAGAGCCGTGCGCTGGATGATGTGGAATACCTGTCTGCCATCGAAGAAAGCAAGTTCACCATCGCTCAAGCGAACGCTGAGCTGGATAAGAAAGGTAACTTCACCAACGACATCGTGTCTGCCCGTCAGCACAACGAGTTCGTGTTGGCTGAACCCGAGAACATCGAGTACATGGACGTTGCGCCTGCGCAGGTCGTTTCTGTCGCGGCTTCGCTCATCCCGTTCTTGGAACACGATGACGCGAACCGTGCGTTGATGGGGGCCAACATGTCACGTCAAGCCGTGCCTGTGTTGCGTGCTGAAAAACCGCTGGTGGGTACGGGTATCGAACGTACCGTTGCGGTTGACTCGGGTACAGCAGTGCAAGCATGGCGCGGTGGACGCGTCGATTACGTCGATTCCGCCCGTATCGTGGTACGTGTGAACGACGATGAGACCGTAGCTGGTGAAGTCGGTGTGGATATCTACAACCTGACCAAGTACACCCGTTCCAACCAGAACACCAATATCAACCAGCGTCCGCTGGTGCGCGTCGGCGATGTGATCGCGCGCGGTGATGTGGTGGCTGACGGTGCATCGACCGATATGGGCGAATTGGCGCTGGGTCAGAACATGATGATCGCGTTCATGCCGTGGAACGGCTACAACTTCGAAGACTCGATCATGATCTCCGAGCGCGTTGTGGCGGAAGACCGCTTCACTTCGATCCACATCGAAGAGTTGACCGTGATGGCACGTGACACCAAGTTGGGTACGGAAGAGATCACGCGCGACATCCCTAACTTGTCCGAAGCGCAAATGGCGCGTTTGGATGAGTGCGGCATCGTGCACATCGGCGCAGAAGTCGGTGTGGGTGACGTGCTGGTCGGTAAAGTCACTCCCAAGGGCGAGACGCAACTGACGCCAGAAGAGAAGTTGCTGCGTGCGATCTTCGGCGAGAAGGCTTCCGACGTGAAGGACACCAGTTTGCGCGTGAAGGCCGGTATCTCTGGTACCGTCATCGACGTGCAAGTGTTCACACGCGAAGGTCTGCAACGCGACAAACGTGCGCAACAGATCATTGATGACGAGTTGGCACGTTACAAGAAAGACTTGGCCGACCAGATGCGTATCGTGGAAGTGGATGCGTTCTCGCGCTTGGAAAAAATGCTGCACAACAAGGTGGCGAATGGCGGCCCTAAGAAGCTGGCCAAGGGAACCAAGTTGAACAAGGAATACCTCTCTAGCATCGAGCATCATCAATGGTTTGATATTCGCGTGGCTGACGATGAAGTCGCGGCTCAGATGGAGCAGATCAAAGAAGGCCTGGCACAGAAACGTGTCGAGTTTGACGCAGCTTTCGAGCTGAAAAAGAAGAAACTGACCCAAGGCGATGAGTTGCAAGCCGGCGTGCAGAAGATGGTCAAGGTGTACGTAGCGGTGAAACGTCGCTTGCAACCGGGCGACAAGATGGCGGGTCGTCACGGTAACAAGGGGGTGGTCTCTCGCATCGTTCCCGTGGAAGACATGCCGCATATGGCGGATGGCTCGCCTGTGGACATCGTGCTCAACCCATTGGGTGTTCCATCACGTATGAACATCGGCCAGGTTCTCGAAGTACATCTAGGTTGGGCTGCTAAAGGTCTGGGCAAGAAGATTGCCAAGATGCTGGAAGAACAAACCAAGATCGCCGATGTGCGCAAGTTCTTGGGCAAAATCTACAAGGGCGACCAAGCTGAAGAAATCGCTTCTTTCACTGATGATGAAGTGATTGAGATGTGCCGTAATCTGCGTGATGGCGTGCCGTTTGCAACTCCGGTATTCGACGGCGCAAGCGAAGAAGAGATCAAGGAATTGTTGGAATTGGCTGACTTGCCGACTTCCGGTCAGATTCAGTTGTATGACGGACGTACCGGCGATGCTTTCGATCGCAAGGTCACCATCGGCTACATGCACGTGCTGAAGCTGCACCACTTGGTTGATGACAAGATGCACGCCCGTTCGACCGGTCCGTACAGCTTGGTCACACAACAACCGTTGGGTGGTAAAGCGCAGTTCGGTGGTCAGCGTTTCGGTGAGATGGAAGTCTGGGCATTGGAAGCTTACGGTGCCTCTTACATCCTGCAAGAGATGTTGACAGTGAAGTCCGACGACGTGAATGGTCGTACCAAGGTGTACGAGAACATCGTCAAGGGCGATCACAAGATCGACGCAGGCATGCCCGAGTCCTTCAATGTGTTGACCAAAGAAATCCGTTCTCTGGGTATCGACATCGATCTGGAACGTCACTAAGACTGGCGCGTACAAAGCTAAACAAGGAGCTACCACATGAAATCAATTTTGGATTTGTTCAAGCAAGTCACGCAAAAGGAAGAGTTCGACGCGATCAAGATCGGTCTGGCCTCTCCTGAGAAGATCCGTTCCTGGTCCTATGGCGAAGTGAAGAAGCCTGAGACCATCAACTACCGTACTTTCAAACCGGAGCGCGATGGTCTGTTCTGCGCCAAGATCTTCGGCCCAGTGAAAGACTACGAATGCTTGTGCGGCAAGTACAAGCGCCTGAAGCATCGCGGTGTGATCTGCGAGAAGTGCGGTGTCGAAGTCACGCTATCCAAAGTGCGTCGTGAGCGCATGGGGCACATCGAGCTGGCCTCTCCAGTCGCTCACATCTGGTTCTTGAAATCGCTGCCCTCACGTCTCGGTATGGTGTTGGACATGACTTTGCGCGACATTGAGCGCGTGCTGTACTTCGAAGCCTACGTCGTCACCGAACCTGGCATGACACCGCTGAATCGCGGCCAGCTGTTGTCGGAAGATGACTATATCGCCAAGATCGAAGAGTACGGTGATGATTTCACTGCCTACATGGGGGCAGAAGGCATCCGTGCCTTGTTGCGTGCTTTAGATGTGCCTTCTGAAGTTGAGAAGATTCGCGCTGAATTGGAAGCCACCAGTTCCGAGACCAAGATCAAGAAATACGCCAAACGCCTGAAGGTGTTGGAAGCGTTCATGCAGTCCGGCATCAAGCCTGACTGGATGGTGATGGAAGTGTTGCCTGTATTGCCACCCGAACTGCGCCCCTTAGTGCCGTTGGATGGTGGTCGTTTCGCGACCAGCGATCTGAACGATCTGTATCGTCGCGTCATTAACCGTAACAACCGTCTGCGTCGCCTGCTGGAATTGAAGGCGCCCGACATCATCGTGCGCAATGAAAAGCGTATGTTGCAAGAGTCCGTGGACTCTCTGCTGGACAACGGTCGTCGCGGCAAAGCCATGACCGGCGCGAACAAGCGTCCGCTGAAGTCGCTGGCCGACATGATCAAGGGTAAGGGCGGTCGTTTCCGTCAGAACTTGCTGGGTAAGCGCGTGGACTACTCTGGTCGTTCCGTGATCGTGGTGGGGCCGCAACTCAAGCTGCATCAATGCGGTCTGCCCAAAAAGATGGCGCTGGAACTGTTCAAGCCTTTCATCTTCGAGCGTCTGGAAAAGATGGGGCTGGCAACCACGATCAAAGCGGGCAAGCGCATGGTCGAGGCAGAAGAGCCGATCGTGTGGGACATCTTGGAAGAAGTCATCCGCGAACATCCCGTGATGCTGAACCGTGCACCGACGCTGCACCGTTTGGGTATCCAGGCGTTCGAGCCCATCCTCATCGAAGGTAAGGCGATCCAATTGCATCCGCTGGTCTGTTCGGCATTCAACGCCGACTTCGACGGTGACCAAATGGCGGTTCACGTTCCGTTGTCGTTGGAAGCACAGATGGAAGCACGCACTTTGATGCTGGCCTCCAATAACGTGCTGTCCCCCGCCAACGGCGAGCCGATCATCGTGCCATCACAAGATATCGTGTTGGGTCTGTACTACATGACGCGCGCGAAAGAAGCGGCATTGGGGGAGGGTTCCATGTTCGCCGATGTATCCGAAGTGTTGCGTGCGTACCGCTCTGGTCACGTCGATCTGCAAGCCAAGGTGTTGGTGCGTATCAAGGAAGTGGTCAGCAACGAAGCGGGTGAGAAAGAAGATAAGTTCACGCGTTACGAGACCACAGTTGGTCGCGCCATCCTGTCCGAACTGTTGCCTGCGAATCTGCCGTTCAGCTTCGTCAACAAGGCGCTCAAGAAGAAAGAGATCTCGCGCCTTATCAATGCCAGCTTCCGCCGTTGCGGTCTGCGCGACACGGTCATCATGGCCGACCAGTTGATGTACACCGGTTTCGCTTACGCGACTCGCGCGGGTATCTCCATCTGTGTGGACGACATGCTGGTGCCGCAACAAAAGAACGACTTGATCGGTGCTGCCGAGAAAGAAGTGCACGAGATTCAAACGCAATACACCTCGGGTCTGGTGACTCAGGGCGAGCGTTACAACAAGGTGGTGGACATCTGGGGCCGTACCGGTGACCAAGTGGCTAAGGCCATGATGGATCAGCTAGGTGTCGAACCGGTGCGTGATCGTGTCTCTGGCGAGATCATCACTGACAAGAAGGGCAAACCGGTGACGCAAGAGTCCTTCAACTCCATCTACATGATGGCCGACTCGGGTGCGCGCGGTTCTGCTGCTCAGATTCGTCAGTTGTCCGGTATGCGCGGCCTGATGGCGAAGCCAGACGGCTCCATCATTGAGACGCCGATTACCGCGAACTTCCGCGAAGGTCTGAACATGTTGCAGTACTTCATTTCGACCCACGGTGCACGTAAGGGTCTGGCCGACACCGCGTTGAAGACCGCGAACTCGGGTTACCTCACACGTCGTTTGGTTGATGTGACGCAGGACTTGGTGGTGGTCGAAGAGGATTGCGGCACCAGCAATGGTCGTTCCATGAAGGCGTTGGTCGAAGGTGGTGAAGTCATCGAGGCTTTGCGCGAACGTATCTTGGGGCGCGTGGTCGCCACCGATGTGGTTAACCCAGAGACGGGCGAAACAGTGTATGAGGCGGGCACCTTGCTGAACGAAGACAAGGTCGAGCTGATCGAGACGCTGGGTATCGACGAAGTGCGTGTGCGCACTCCATTGACCTGCGATACGCGCTACGGCTTGTGTTCCAAGTGTTATGGCCGCGATTTGGGTCGTGGCGGCTTGGTCAACGTGGGTGAGGCGGTCGGTGTGATTGCAGCGCAATCCATCGGCGAACCGGGCACCCAATTGACGATGCGTACTTTCCACATCGGTGGTGCGGCATCACGTACCGTTGTGGCCAGCCAAGTCGAAAGCAAGTCGAACGGTATCATCAAATACAGCCCCAACATGCGCACTGTCACCACGGCGCGTGGTGAATTGGTGGTGGTTGCGCGTTCTGGCGAGATCATGGTCACGGACGAGCATGGCCGCGAACGCGAGCGCCATAAAGTGCCTTACGGCGCGAACTTGACGATGAGCGAAGGCGCCACGGTCAAGGCGGGCGTGGTATTGGCGACTTGGGATCCTCATACACGTCCAATCGTGACTGAGTATGCCGGCAAGGTGCGCTTC
>Ga0172375_10011554_pt1 | contig 11221 bp, 11 predicted proteins | sample LakKiv1m_FD_114537 | JGI IMG/M metagenome (GOLD analysis project Ga0172375, IMG submission 114537) | Freshwater microbial communities from Kabuno Bay, South-Kivu, Congo - kab_092012_11.1m | ecosystem: Environmental > Aquatic > Freshwater > Lake | place: Democratic Republic of the Congo... | reverse complement strand
ATTGTCTCTGTGATAGTTGGCAATCTTTTGAGTCAAACTACCATAGTTGTGTTCTTGGTCTGAAACAAAGACATCAATATCTGCCCCGAATTGACGAGCGAGTGGGTAAAGCGCAAAAGCATCAGTTCCACCTCGAAGTCCTTGCCGTCCAAATAAAACTGCTTTAAAGGCGTCTTGGACAAATTCGTCTGGCAATGGTAATTCTTGGCCTAGACCATCAAACAATCCCCATTTAAAGTTTTCACGAGGGTTGTCAACACATTCTGCGAAGATTGCTCCACGCTCCATTGCGAATTTGAGAACATTTGCCATAGATGGAGAAATATCAACGTGTAGGAAAATCTTACCAAGACCACTGGTGGTACTCTTCCGCTGTTCACTGCGAGCCTCGGTCAAAACTTTCTTGACTGCTTCTGAGGCATCCTTAGTTAAGGTTTCTACGCGGTCAAGGGCTGTCTGCGCAGTTGCAATTTTATTTTTGTACAACTCCATAACTTCTGGATCTTCTAGAACTCCAGCATCCTCGAAAGTCTTTCGGAGAATGACTGCCTGGTTACCAGTAGCCTGCTCAAGGAGAGCAACGGCAATAACTGGAGATATTTTTCGAGGTAAAGCCCCTAGAACGCCCAATACGGGGAGTTTTTCTTTTCTAATTCTCTCAGCCACACCAAGGTCATCTAACTGGGCTAATTCCTTAGCAAGTGAGTTCTCCAATGCCACTTCGTGGTCCTTCTGCTGCCAACGCATGATTGCAGCAGCTTCATCGGAAGGACTTAGGTGAAGCCCACGATACATGTTTTGCATGACATTGCTTAAACCAGCTTTTTTAATACCGCGGAGAATTTCTGGGTTCTGCTCACGATACTGGACATATTTCTTTAAAGCACTGCGAAGGACATTTGGGAAGTGGCGAGAGAAATTAAGTTGTCCAGGGACTTCGTATTTTTGGCTTGCAAGGTATAAAACACGCTCTACCAATTTTGGCTCAAGCATTTGTACAGCTGCGGCAGAGAGGTAACGGAGATTTGGCTTCCTGTATTTAGAACCTTCAGAGAATGGCATCCCATCAGCAGAAGACAATGAGGAAATATATGTTAGGAAAACGCGGAGATCCTTGGCTTGGCTTCTCTGCATAATATAGGAAGTTAGGTGAGCCAAGAAATATGGATCTTTTTCAGCAAGGGGAGCAAGAATATTAAGGACTGACTTAATTTTTTCTACCTGAGGTTTATTTTTACTCCAAGCATGGTTACAACCATCAATGATGGTTTGGTAAGCAGCGAGTCTTTCCTCGCTAGTTAAGCTGTTAAGTTTTTCCTGTGCCTCGGGCATATTTTCTCCTTTTTATTTTATTAATCTCTTACAGCCGTAGTTACTATGGCTGACCCAGAATCTGACGTGGGTAGGCAAGAGAGCCGTCAGTGCTACTAATTGCCTTTAAGTTTTACTGTCGGAGATAACTGCGACTGTAAAAGATTAACTTTCTCAAGTATACCATATTGAATCATACTTGTCAATTATCTACTTCTCACTCTATTCACCCGCATACTTCGTAATCTTGGCAAATCAATGGCAATGGCAAGGTTAGCGTTCTTCTGAGTTTGGGTTAGGTTTTTACTAATTTGGATGTATCTAGGTGAAACCAACCAATCTTCAAAGTGCACATTGCCGCGATCACGGTTGCACTTTTTACAGGCACATACTAGATTATCATCAATAGTCACCCCACCTTCTTCCCAAATATCAATATGGTCAACAGACATTGGGATTCCCCGTCTTCCGCAGTAGCGACAAGTGTAGTTATCTCTTTCAAAAACTCTCCATTGCATTATGTTGTCAATTTGTCTCTGTGTTTTGCGGAGGATTGACTTCATCATCCCTTCTGGCCCACTGGTAATAATCTCAGTTTCAAGCACATCAAGTTGACGCATAAAGCCATTAAGACCTTCATCGTCTAACTCAAGTAAATCTAGCTGTGGATGAATATCCCCAGCCTTGTGTGGAAATTGTAAAATAAAGGAGCGATCTGCTCCAGAAAAAAGCAACCCAGACATTTGGTAATCATTACCAATCTGGGTTAACCGAATTTCCCTACCTATTTGTATTTTGTTCATTTTCAATTATCGTTAATTTTAATAAATAGCTTAAATGAGGCATCGAAGTTAGAGATACTATAAAGTATATCCCCCCCCATAGAAGTAGAAGAAGAGGGATTACTCCTACTTCCGTGGTGGGGGACAAATTTTGCAAATTTGAGCTTGTAAGTATGTCTTGAAGCGATGCTTCATCCAAACTATATATTAAATTGTTAAGCGGGGGAGCAAGGAATCGAACCTTGATTCATAGAGTTTCAGTCTATTGTTTTACCAAATATGCTTGTGAGTAATCAAATAAGGCGAGAATGTCTCGCAAGTAGTAACTACTTTGTTTGCTTTTTTAACTACTCCCCCATCAGCCCCTTTAGGGGGGCGAATAAATTCAAGTACACCCCTGTGTACGAGGATTGAGCCGAAGGTTGGAGTCGAACCAACACATTGCTTGTAAGTAAACTTATAAGGCGAGCTCAAGCTCACAAGTGAACTTTACTGTAAAACTATCGTTTTATTGAAAAAAACTGACCTACCATTGGTCTACTTCGGCATTATGGATATTCAAGTGAAAAATACTGTATTTTTGCAGATGTAGGAGTTGAACCTACGACTTTTTCTTTAACTGAGAAACGCTCTACCAATTGAGCTAATATGCTTGTAAGTATATTTCTAAGGAATATCCTTTGCAGCGGAGGTAGGAATCGAACCTACAATGTTCTTGCGAACGGTTGATTTTTAAAATCATTTGCTTGTGAGTGACAAACTAAGACATGGTAAAACCATATAAGTGTTGGACACTTTAAGTTTTGCAACTTCCTAAAAGTTGTGCCTTATCCATTTGGCTACTCCGCTATTATTTTAAGGTGCTATTAGAACCTAGGAGCTGTGGTAGAGAGAAATATTTATCTAGAATAAATCTCTACAAGGCGGGTCAGACTAATTTATATTCGATTGTAGTATCCCGACAACCCCCTTCATATCCTTTAAAGAATTGGACCCAGGGGTGCATTACCCCCATCTGAAAGGGGCGTATTCTGCCACACAGCTCTTAAATTCTAATGTTAATGTGCTTAACCTGCAGTACTCTTTGGGAAGATATAGATGTTTTTTGAGTCTTGCATTCTCTTAATGGTATATGCCCCTTCCTCATATTCCTCACGAAGGTTAAAACCCTCACTCTCTGCGAGATCTGGTGAAAGAGCGTCTACAATCTCTTCATCAGTAGAGTCAAAAGTGACTCCGTAGGTTTCATATTGATACTTACGATCAACGCTATCTAAGGTTATTGTAATTTCTCCAATTATGTCTACCATATTTTTCTCCTTTTATGAGTATATCCATAATATACCATATTTATCATTTATTTGTCAATAGGGTAACGAGGACAGGATTTGAACCTGTGACGAACTCTTTATGAGGGAGCCGTTCTACCCCTGAACTACCTCGTCAACTTTACTCCAACCAAACTGTTTTGCGGTTTTGATTATATGACAGATTGTGGAAAGAGCAGGAATCGGACCCGCATATGACGTTCTTCAGACGCCCGCCTTGACCTCGTTGGCTATCTTTCCAATGATGTGCTGGCTGAAGGACTTGCACCTACGAAGACCGATGGCCACCTGTTCTACAGACAGGCGCAGTTGCTACTTTGCTAAACCAGCTATAATTTTTTAAGGTACTCTGCCCATGTCTGGGGAGTAAATTCACGCCATTCTTTTTTCTGGAATGAAAAGACCCAAATCCATTTCATTTCCTTGTTAAATAAAACTAGGTAGGCGGGAACCCCTAGTTTATCTGCCACATTTTGGATAGTCTTTCCCTGGCTATCCCTTACAAAGAACCTATCTATTATGGCATCTAGGTATCCTTGTCCTATTTGTGGTTTATCACATCTAGTAAGCTCAGTAATGGCTACGGGCTTTATTTCTCCCTCAACTTTTTTAAACTTAATAAAGTCTATGTCGAGGAACCAACCGTCAACGGGAACGGTACGGAGCCAATCTCGATAGATTAAACTACGATCTTCTCGATCTTCACGTTGGTATGCCTTTTGACCATTCGTATTATATTTTTTGGGCAGAGCCATAAATGCTGGCTAGTATGGATTCGAACCATAACAAAAATCTTAACAGGATTTCGTGCTACCTTTACACTACAGGCCAATGTTTCTCTCAATTTCTCTATGACAATTAGCACAAAGCAACATACATTTTCTTGCTTCTTGAACGCATGTTTCCCAAGAGTATGAGAGCCCCCTTACGCTTAATGCGAATTTTTTTTGACTTGGATCTTTGTGGTGAAAATCTAGGGCTCCTAGATATTTATTATATCCACAAAGCTCACACTTACCGCCGAGCAGAGAAACAAGTTTTTCTTTTTTTATCCTACGGTGTTCTAAAACAAAGTTTCTCCGACAAGTCAAACATCTGTAATAACCACGTCCCTCTAAAACAAATTTAGTCAGACCGTGTTTTTTACAAAATTTGTCACAGTATTTTTCTTTCATGATTTTGGTATAACTCACTAAGTTAAACCAAATCAATTATTTAAATGTGCTAGTGTTGCGGAACGACGAGTTGAACGTCTCTAGAGGATTATGAGCCCTCGGTGCACCCTACACTAATCCGCGGCTTATGTTGTATCATATTTACCATTTCTACATAAATATGTCAACTGCAGAGCGGGTAACGGGAATCGAACCCGTATCGGTTACTTGGCAAGCAACCGTTCTAACCATTGAACCATACCCACAATTTGCGCGTCATAGGGGAATCGGACCCCTGTTCTCTCCGTGACAGGGAGAAGTCATGACCACTAAACTAATGACGCTTATCTGTTATCACCAGAACCATGGATTACTCCACGTTCTTTTCGGGATATTAATTTGTTAATGTTCCCCTGGGCTACTTCTTCAAGAGATACCCCAAGTTCTTCTGCTAACATGGCTAAGTACCAGAGTACATCACCGAGTTCTTTTCCTATTTCTGTGCGATCAAAGTCTGTTAATTCACCTCCTTGGTCGCGTACAATCTTTTTTACTTTTTCAGCTACTTCTCCAGCCTCTCCATTGAGTCCTAAAGCTAGATAAACAATTCCAGCATCTGTTGCAGCTGGGGTCATTGTTGTGGCCGCCTGTTTTTGATATGTTTTAAAATTCATATGTTCCGAGAGAAGGGCTCGAACCTCCGTCAATTGAGTCAAAGTCAACCGTCCTACCATTAGACGATCTCGGATCTATTGCTGCCAATCATGGGATCGAACCACAGTCTCATCGTTCAGAGCGATACGTCCTACCTCTAGACGAATTGGCAACGTGTTAAAGAACTAAAAAACCCCTTCTTCAGGGGTAATCTTTTTTATGTGCGGTGTTCGCAAAAAAGATACCCCGTTAGGCGTAATCTTGATTCTGGTAACCGAACATAAAGTTTTTCATTTGCTAGTACAATATACTAAATATCATTATATTTGTCAACCATGGAAAAAATAATTGATCTACCAGACGAAGAATGGGATGAACAAAGTAAGTTCTGGTTGTTTGCGTGGGTGGAATGGTTAATGTCTATGCCGATAAACCAACTTAGAGTTTATGGAAAGGTGATTGAGGTGCCTCCATCAGGAATTGAACCTGAATCCGATCTTTAGGAAAGACCTGTCCTGTCCATTAAACGACAGAGGCATTTGTGCTCTTATCAAGATTCGAACTTGAATTCTTTCCCTTAGAAGGGGACTGCGTTAATCCGTTGCGCCACAAGAGCATTTTACTTAAACCATTTATAATAATCCCATTTTTTAGCTTCTTCAATTATTAAAATTTGTTGACCAGAGCGTTGTCTTTGCCAGTTCATAAGTATTCTACCAGTTCTTCCATTTCCGTCTATAAATGGGTGAATTTTTTCAAATGCAACATGATCTCTTTTAATATCTTCCCACTCAACATGGCCTTTGGTGTTGGCACCCCATTGAGCCACTAGTTCTGGGATGGTGTACCACGGCTTTCCTTCGCGGTCACCAACCCATACAGGAACTGTGCGAAAATCCCCCTTGTCTTTCTCTAGAATGGGTTGATTCTCCATTAAAATTTTATGGGTTCTGAGAATAACTTTACAGGAAATATTTTTGAGTTTAGAAATATAATTCCAAGCTTTTAGGGCACATTGTAAAGATTCTTCATCCCAAACATCTTCTATCGCATTACTTTCGCGAAGAAAACGCGTGACATCATCTTCCATAACATGATTATAACTCACTTGTCAAGCATTTTATATACTGAATATGTAGTAGCCTTACAGGGTACTGACCCCTGCTTACTGGCTTGAGAAGCCAGCGTCCTTCCACTAGACGACAAGGCCATTTGGGGGTGAAAGAAGAGATTCGAACTCTCGATAATCTGCTCCACAAGCAGACGCCATAGGCCTCTAGGCGACTTCCACCACTATAACTTGTTTTGCCTATCTTGATCTTTTATAGACTTTAAAGCTAGTACAAGTATCAAAACTAGTATGACATAAATCATTTTTCTTGTTCGAGTAATCTACTTTCTCGATCTTTCCAGGAAAAACGAATAGTTTCTCCAGTAAACGTTGTAACTTGAATAAGCACATCTTCAAATTCATCTCCCAGTTCGTCTATCATCTTATCTAGGAGATCTTGATAAGACTTTGCAATGATTTTATGATATTTCATAAGTAGCCCCACGGAGAATTGAACTCCGCTTACCGCCTTGAAAGGGCGGCGTCCTGGCCGACTAGACGACAGGGCCATTTAACCAATCATTTAACCAATTTTTAACTGATTTTGATCTGGAAATTAGACTAATATTAGACTAATTTTGTGCTCAATGTAGGGATCGAACCTACGGCCTTCTCTATGTTAGAGAGTTGCTGCTACCGCTGAGCTAATCGAGCTATTGTGCGAAAAGAGGGACTTGAACCCACACCTCCTAAGAGACAAGTTCCTTAAACTTGCGCGGCTACCATTACGCCATTCTCGCTAATGTACTCTCTGTAGGATTTGAACCCACGACTTGATGCTTGTAGTGCACCCACTCTGGCCACTGAGTTAAGAGAGCAACTGTGCCCCTAGAAGGAATCGAACCCTCATTCTCTCGTTCGAAGCGAGACATCCTGTCCGTTGAATGACAGGGGCAATATTGTGAGGTCTAGAAGGAAGACTCACCCTTCCTCTAATCTTACGACTTAGGGCCTTATGTTACGCGCGAACTGCCCAAAAACTAGAATTCCCCTCACCTGTGCACCTAACAGGAGTCGAACCTATACTACCCACTTCGCAGGCGGGTATTCTATCCATTAAATTATGGGTGCGTTTGTGGGTTCACAGGGAATCGGACCCTGAACGTCTTCCTTAAGAGGGAAGTGCTCTGCCAATTGAGCTATAAACCCAAATGGGCGGGGGTTCCAGTTGGAATCGAACCCGTCACGCCAGTGACCTGTTTATCCCCGACCAATGTGGTCCCAGAGGGACTCGGACCCTCGACGTGCTGATTAAAAGTCAGCTGCTCTACCAACTGAGCTATAGAACCACTTGTGCCAATGACAGGACTTGAACCTGTATGTTTTTTAGACGCTACTTTTTGAAAGTAGTGTGGCTACCATTACACCACATTGGCTGGAGCTCTCTGGGTTATTCATCCCCCTAAAGTACGGGAGCAGAGCTTTTGGTGTCCCCAGCAGGAATCGGACCTGCACCCTCATCGGACCTGCTCTTAGGGCAGGCGTGTCTACCGTTTCACCATGAGGACATTTTTCCCATGTTAATGTGCTTTTTAGTGGCCAATATAGGATTCGAACCTACAACCTTGCGGACATGTTTCTAAAACATGCGTGTCTACCGTTGCACCAATTAGCCAGCTGGTAGGCTCCAAGTTTACTCACGAAGTCGGAGTACCTACCTTGATAATTCCAGAGACTGAGCATCACTGCATGTTTATATCTCAGCATAACTTCGTTACAAAAAGGTTTTTAGCCTTGTGGACCGTAAGAGAATCGAACTCTTGATTGATGCTTGCAAAGCAACTGTGTTACCTCTAGCACTAACAGCCCAAATTATAATTTTTGTATTTTTCTAAGACTTCATGTGCCCATTTAATAGCGTCCTCTACTCTAATTCCACTCATTTGTGGTTTAGTCCAAAGTTCTAAGTTATCGAGGCGATTATCATCTCGAATACCATTTTTATGGTGAACATTTTCTCCAGGAAGTAAATATCTTCCTAGATAATTTTCCATTACTAAAATATGTTCAAAAACATATCCATTATTGGATTTTGCTCTTGGATGATCTTTGCACATTCTCAAAGAATAACCCTGAGAAGATTTAATACCACCTTTCCAAGAATGATTATTTTCACCACTATTATTTTTACCAAGACATTTTAAACATAAAGTTGCTGCCTCAGTTACTAGTTTTCCACATTGAGCACATGGGTGTCTCTTTTTTAAAGAACGGCATGAGGGGCAATCTAAATGCCTACTTGAAGGTTTAAATTTACGCCCACATGTTTTACATTTTCTTGGCTTGTCCATAAATTAGTTTTAACCAACTAAGTGGATCTAAGTCAAGGTGTGTGGACTCGAAGGGTATTGCTCCCTTGTCCGCGAATTTTTCTGTAACACCATCTATGTCCATTGGAGAGTACCTAAAGGTACCCCTCCGCCAGGGAATTTTACTTCTCCCCAGGAAGTTCAGCTTTAGTTTGTCTTCTTAAGCTAAAGAATAGCCAGCTGTGAATGATGAATCAAGAAGCCCAGCGACGAAGCTATTTACTTGATTCAACAGGTTTTTGAGTCCTGCGACTACTTTTTTGAATGTAGCATTTATTTGTTTTTCGTTTTATACGGCTACCGACAGCCGAGACAAGATGTTAAAGTTCAATCCCCGTCAAATCAGGACGAGCCCAATATGTCAATACTATATCATATTTACCAATTTTGTCAAACAAAGATTAGTTCTGCAAAAAAAGCCTTCTGATCTATATCCATTTCACTAAAATCCGAGTTCATAAAATCCCTACAACGATTAATTAAATCCATCATTTCTTCTTGGGTTGCCCCCTGCTCATGTAACTTATCTCTAAGTTCTTGGGTGCGTTCAGCAATTCTCTTCCACGTTTCCCTAGTATAACTATATTCTGGTTCTTTGCATAATAAAATCCAACAATATCCCTGCATAAACTTTCGTTTAAGTTTTTGGTCTTTAATCATTGAAAAAATCCTGCATAAATCCCCCCTTCTGTGGGGACATTTCAGCCTTTTTATTTATTACATCATATGGATTTTTATCGAAAACAATTTCTCCATTATCCGCAAGGGTAAACTCTTCATATCCAGTTTTACCTTGGACACGGTTTTTGGCAATAAATAATGATCCCCTTGGATTAAAGTATCCACTGCCAGCCTTTAATTCCTCTTCTTTTGTAAAATCCCTGTGCAACAAACAGACAACGGCTGGAATCTGGGAAAGGGAACTTGAGTCCTTTAGGTCGTCAAGTGTTGGTTTATTGTCTTTATTTAATTTACGTAGGTGAGCCACAATTACAATAGGGATTTCTAGTTTTTTGGCAATCATTTGCATATTGGCCACCAACTCATCCATACTTTCAGTAGCCCCCTTGGTCCCACGGGCAAAATAGTGTAAGTGGTCAACAATTAAAACTCTCTTTTCTTCTTTTGTTTTTTCAAGTAGCTCTAAAAAGTCCTTTGGAGTCGGCATATCATCTGGTGCAATAAATGAAATGTTTTCCATCCCCTCCCTACTTTTAAACATATTTATTAATCTTGGAACCACAAAAACATTTTGTTCAAGAGATGCCACAATAACTTTATGTCCAGCACGGGCAATTCTCCCAGCCATATTAAGAATAAAAGTTGTCTTTCCTATATGGGTAGCGGCAGACACCATGTATAAATGGGTTGGTAAGAATTTAAAATAATCGTCTAGGGTTATGAATCCAGTCGTAATCCCATCCCCATATTTCTCCATTAAATATTTATATTGGTTCTCGGCTTCCTCAAATGTGAGAATTTCCATTTTTGGCTTTTCATTCTCATCTCTCATTTGTTGCATTTCTCCAGCGGTCTTCTTTGGACTTCTAGCAATAAAAGCCTTAGCAGAATTAACAACCTGTTCAACTTCCCAGTCTGTTAGTGGAGGGCTATAGGTCTTATTAATCCCCATAATAATTGTAATTGCCTCTTTTTCTGGGTATTTATTAAGGATTGAGCAAGCCACTCGATGGAGGCTATCGTTTCTTCCCCCCTCCGAGACACTTAGGTAATCAGATAATGCAAGTTTTTCGCTTGATTTATTCCCCCTAGCAAGTTCTTCAGCTAGAGATGAATCTAGGGCTGGTAGTTCCCCAAGATCTTTTGGAGGGATATTATCCCAGACATAATATTGCCCATTTGGGTGTTTTGTCGGCGGCAATACAACAAACCCGCCTTCTCCGCGAATATCTATTGCCTTTGAATGGTTTACCGCATTACCAATCCCCTCGGTATATTTAAAATATAAATGACGACCACCACCACCAGAAACAACTGCTAGTGGAGTTTGTAGGTCAAGTTTAATTCCGTTTTCTTTATAACTATCTTCGTCAACAACCAGGATGTTTGAAATTTTTCCAGTAACCACACCGACCCCAGTATTTGGATCTTTGAACCACTCTCTTAGCTCTTCTTTAGTTGGATGTCTCTTTTGATATTCTGTCCACGATGGTACTGCTGGTCTTTTCTCCCCATATTTGACGGGTAGGATAGACCATCCCCATTTAACATATTGATTTATTAGTTCATTTCTTATTTGTGGATCCATTGGCAGTCTCGGCAGTATTATTTAATAGGGATTTCATTTCCTCTAGCTCCTCTCGGCTAAGTTGGGTTTTTTTCCATTTTATAAATTCTTGCATAGAATTAAATCTACCACTTTTTTTAAGTTGTTGATACTCCTCCCATAGGTTCTGTTCTTTTCTGAGCATTGCTACCCTGTCTGGGTCGATATAGTTCGGGTTTCTAATAATTCTTTGAAAGCCTCGCAGGTTAATTGTTCTATCGTCTGGAAGCCTAGTAAACTCGTGGTTGGCATCCATATCCTCCTGGATAAATCCATACTCTTTAT
>Ga0172375_10011552_pt1 | contig 11222 bp, 14 predicted proteins | sample LakKiv1m_FD_114537 | JGI IMG/M metagenome (GOLD analysis project Ga0172375, IMG submission 114537) | Freshwater microbial communities from Kabuno Bay, South-Kivu, Congo - kab_092012_11.1m | ecosystem: Environmental > Aquatic > Freshwater > Lake | place: Democratic Republic of the Congo... | reverse complement strand
CTAAAGCATGAATCTTTTTAATAAAATTTCTTTTATCAAATTGTTTATCAAAAACAGTTTCATATAATCTTTGCAATTCAGATAATTTAAACTTCTTAGGTAAAAGAGAAAAACCAACACAGGTATATTCAAACTTCCATTTCATTCTTTTAAGAGCATAATCTAAAATCTTTTTATGGTCAAATGCAAGAATAGGAAGTTTCTTAATGGAAAACCATTTTACGTCTTTTACATCTGTACTGGCTCTTAATTTAACTCTGTCTGCATTAACAAGAGCAAAATAACTTATTGTAATAACTCTTCCACGAGGGTCTCGATTAATCTCTCCAAAACTATATAATTGTTCCAGATAAACATCCTTAACTCCTGTTTCTTCAATTAGTTCTCTCTGAGCCGCTTCATCTAAGGATTCATTCATCTGAACAAATCCCCCAGGAATTGCCCATCTATCCTTGAAAGGTTCAACCCCTCTCTCTATAAGTAAAACTTTCAAATCATTATCAATAACACTAAAAATAACAATATCAACGGTAACAGAAGGTTGTTTATAATCGGTAAGTTTCATAGTGTAATAAGAACATTAATCTATTTAAAATTAGTTATTTTCAAAAGCAACGATATAGAGAGTCTGCCAATATTCATATCCTTGTTTTAACTCTTTTTTTAGTCCATTTTTTCTAAGAAACTCTAACCAGTATTTATTATTTAGAATGTTATTAACTTTTAATGGAACCTGCATCCTTTCCAAAACCTTAAATTTCATCGAAGGCTTTTTCTTCATAACTCTATCCCAACATAAACTAGAAATATTAAGAATTAAAACCCCTCCAGGATTCAGATGATTTTGCCCCCTATGAACAAGATAATTCAGTAATCCTATCCCCTCATAAGGATTATCATCAATACTACTCTTTCTTGGAACATAAGGAGGATTACAAATCATAAAATCAAATTTTTTATTTTCAATTTCTTTTAACCCATCTCCAACAATAAATTTAGCTCTTTTATCTTTAATGTTATCTTTAGCACATCGAATAGAATATGGATTTAAATCGTTAATTAAAAAAGTTTTTATTTTTTTATTCTTTTCAAGAGCATATTTACTTAAATATCCCGAGCCACATCCAATTTCAACTCCAGCATAAAAGTTTTTATTTTTAATAAAAAGTTTTTTTAATGCTTTTGCAAAAAGTAAGGTATCAATAGATGGACACCAAACCCCCAAATGAGTTTGATTCCAGCTAACACTTACCCCGTCAAATTCAACAATTCTTGGTTTAACTGAGTAAAGAGAAAATAAAGTATCTCTTAGAGTTGGATTTAGTTTAGAAATTCTATAGTTATCAGTCATAAGAATAGGATTATAAAAAGTATGAACATAAACTTTCTTAGATAAAGGAAAAGTTAAAACTCTTTTTCCATTCAATCTATCAAAGCCCATTATATTTGCGAGTTCATTTCCATTCGCAAAAATTTCTTGTTTTTTTAAATCAGAGCTAACTTTAATTATCATAAACTAAAAAAGAAAACTTATTTTAAATAGTTTCTCAATCACAATAAAACTGCACCCTTATACTGCCAGTCATACCTTAAATGCCCATCAGGGAAAAAAATAAGTTGCCTTAGTTCATCAGTATTTGGCCTAATTGTTAAACAATCTGTTAAACAAACCCCTTGACCCTCGTAGTCATAAACAATTCCTCCATGGTCGAGAGTCATCAATTTATTTCCCTCTTTATTTAACCATTCACTTATATCAATAATTTGTCCCTTAGATAATTCTCTCTCTTTAGTCCAATTAAAAACTTCTTCATCTTCAGATTTTTTAGGGGTAGTAACCCCCCTAATTGTTAATTGCTCAACTCCCCATTCCTTAGATTTATTAATTAATTCCTTAACTTCTTTAACAGAATCAATATAATCCTTAAGCATAATACAGCTAAGTCTTACAGAATATCCAAGTTTATGTAATCTATCAATAATTAAAGGTAAATCCATATATTTTCCTTTAGGAGTATAAATCTCTTTATTTCTATTTCTCTCATAATGAACGATTGAAAAAGCAATAGTATTCAATCCAAGTTTTCTCCACTCTCTAAGATATTTCTCGTATTGAGTCCAATTCTCAGAAAAAACAAGTCCATTGGTTTGAATTTCAATTAAAGGAAATTCATATTTTTTCATTTTCTTTAAAAAATCAGTAATTTGGTTTGGATAGAGTAGGGGTTCTCCTTTTCCAGTAAAAAGAACTGTTGTCACATTATTCATCTGGGCTAATCTACAAGCTTTTTCAAAATTTAACCAATTTGTAGGAATCAATTTTTTATCAATTCCTTGCTTAGGAGTCATACGAGAGATACAATAAGGACAGCTAGCATTACAAAGGCTCGTTCCTACAACAATTGTAAATGTCTGGATTTTCATTTTCTTGATTATTTTACTGCGAGCAAATCATATTCAATAACTTGTTTTTCTAATTTCTTAAAAGCTTCTATTTCTCTATGAGATTGCAATCCTCCTCCTACTCGAACTAGAACATCAATGCTATTCAAAAATATTCCACTTTCATCTCCGAACTCGTTTCCAACAATTATTTTTTTATCCACAGCAAAACAAGGAAATTCGTTAGCTCTAGAACAAGAAATTCCGACGGTTCTCCACCCCCTTGTTTGCGCCTCTCTATAAGCCAGGGCAGGAATGCCCAAGTCAGTTAATCCAGAGACAACTACTTTTGATTTTTCAGGATATTGAATATCTATTTGATCATAAGCTTCTTTCAACATTCTTAGAGCTTCTACTTCATCAAATCTTTGAGCTGAATATCCGTTTACTCCAATTCTTAATTCATTATTATTCATATTCTTTCCCTCCATTTTGATTATTTAAATTTTGTTTATCCCATTCCTTTATTTGCTCTGCTAAATCCTCCAAAGAGTAAACAATTTTTATTTCTGGCCTTACCAATTTTAATTGAATTTCAATATCTCTCTTTCTAGAATATTCTGGATGAACTCCTATAAAAAGAGGTTTTTTAGAATGAACTTCCTTTCCAAGTTCATATAAAGTTATAGGACAAACAGTTTCTTTAGGAAACCAAAAAGAAATTGCAGAAGATTTTTTTAGATGAGAAAATTCCCAACCGATTTGCTCTTTTTCAAGTTCAAGATCATAAACCAAATTTTCTTTTCTCCTAGGATTAATCAAAACCAAATCAGTTTTTCTTAGTAATGCAACTAAATCTTGTTGCCATAAAGGACAATTACTTATCCCCCCCGCTAAAAATAAAGATTTTTCTTTCCCCTTATAAATCTCTGGACATTGGATATATCTCATTTTAAATTCACAATTTTTAATGGATTTTCTGAAAATTTAATTTCAACTTTATCACCCATATTAAAATCATAAACTTTATTTGAATCCATTGCAATTACCCCCCCATAATACATTGTAGAATAGAAAATTATTGTTTCTTTTTTTGAAATTTCTCCATCAAGAAGTTTAGAATTAAACAATCTTGAGATAAAAGGTTCTCTTACTAGAAATTTAAAAACATCCTCTTCAAATGGTTTCCCTCCAGCAGATTTATACCAAGCATTACTTCCTTTGCTACTAACAACTAAAACTCCAGAACTTCGATGTTCTTCTTTTATCCCATCATGCTCAATGACATATCTTGAAGTATGAAATTGATTTTTTGCCCCGACATATATTTCATTTATAGCATTTTCTTTGAGAAGAACCCCGTTTTTAATAACTTGAAGTCTTTCAGAAAGTTTTATTTTATATTCTCCTCTTAAGATTTCAGATAATTTTTCTAAATTATCCTCATCAAGAGTAGTTAACCCCCCTTCACTAGTTTTTGAATCTGAATTAATTCCAATCATTAGAGTATTCGTAACATAATGAGAAGTTCTAATAAAAGTTCCATCTCCCCCAACAGAAATAACTAAATCACATGAATTTAGAGAATCATAACCAAAATTCTCAACAGATAGAGAGGTATAAATCAGGTTATTTAATTCTAAAATTTCTTCAACTCGAGTCAAAACACTAGCATTATCTTTCAGAGCTTTCACACTATAAACCAAAACTACTTTTTTAATAGGAGGATTCATTTTTCTAAAGGATGTTTTTTCTCCTCCTCCAAGTTTTCTATTTTATTTAAATCTACATCTTTTAATCTGTCTAGAGTTTCTTTTCCAAACTCTTCATTAAATCTTTCTACTAATTTATGCTTAATTAGATAATCTGCAACTTCAGAAGGAACGAGAGATTCCCAATCCTCTCCTTTTGCCATTTGATTTCTAACGAGACTTGCTCGTAGTTTAATAGATTTATCTTTAGGAATAATTTCCTCTGGATTAAGAACTTTATATTTTTCTTTAAGTAAATTCTTAACAAAGTCATTTCCAGAGACAAAAACTTCTACCTGTCCAAATTTTTCAAAAACATATTCCTTCCATTTCTGTCCATCTTCACATCCAACAAGATGCCCAAAATCAGGAACAAAAATTATATTATAATTAGAATATTTTTTCTTCAAGAATTCATCAATCATTTCTTTAGATTCTTCAGCAGTAAAGGGATTACGAACATTATATTTATTTGAACTTCCAATTCCAATAATAACTTCATCTGCATTTTCACAAGCTGAAGAGAGCAATGAAGCTCCCCCTAAATGAAGAGGTTTAAATCTTCCAACAATTCCAATTTTTTTATATTTCATTTTACTCCCCCCTTCACAAATAAATTATCAATTAAGCTCCGAGATTTGTTAAATCTCTCTTCATAAGTCCCATTAATACTTACAAACTCCATGCCTCTTTCTTTATACATTTGTTTAAGTTTTTCATTATTTCTAATTCTCTCTTCCTCTTTACCTGCAAATCTTATTCCATCATCCACCCATTTAATATCTGGTTCTAAATATAACATTAAATCATAATTTTGTAATTTAACTATTTCTTCAAGCAAAACAGAATGTTGCTTATAATACATATCAAAATAATATTGAGTAACAACTGCATCACTATCAACAAGAAGAAGTTTATTACTTTGAGGGGCTTCTTTTGTCTGTCTTAGAAAGTGTTCCATAGCAATTTCATTAAAAACTTTATCATTAATAAGATTCATATATTTTTCACAATACTCTCTTCCAACCTCTGGAACAAAGTTGGTATTATAAAATTTAGCAAGTTTTTTGGTGAGAGTAGATTTTCCACAACTTTCAGTTCCAACAATAGCAACTTTTTTAGTGAAATACCCTCTAACAGAAGCAGGAAGTTTATCCCAGTGCTCATATAAATTTTTTCTAAGCTCAGTTGCAGAAATGTTTACTGTTTCTCTTCCTTCATCAATAATAATATGTTGAGATTCTGGATAATTTTTTTTAAAAACTTCGTTATAGGAGCTTTCTGAACTAAAAACAAAATCAATTGGTTTTCCGATTGTTTCTTTTATTTTTTTAGCTCCTTCCTCCCAATCATAATCTTTGTCCCAAGCTTCATCTTCAATATGAATAATTTTAATATTTTCCAAATCATGAAAAGATTCCCCCAACCAAGATAATCTCAAATGAGCAGGAATATACTTTATTCCGTCTCTTTCACAAATTTCTCTATCTCTATTTTCAGAGGAAGTTAAAACAACATACAATTCATCTACTTTATTAGAAGCTGCTAACAGGGCATAAATGTGCCCTTGATGAAAAGGGAGAAATTTTCCTCCCATAAACCCAACAGTTTTAGCATTTTCCATTTCTATCTATCAATGATTTCTTCATTGATTTTCTCCATTCTATCAATCCAGAAATTGCCAAGATTAAAAAGACTGCATACAATCCAGTTGTTAAATATAATCCTTTAAAGGAATAGATAAACAAAGCCAGAACATCTACGGTTATCCATAATACCCAATTTTCTAATTTTTTCTGAGACATAATAATCTGAGCAGTTAAACTCATAACAGTAGTTAAAGCATCAAGATAGGGAAGAGAAGCATCAGTTTTAGTAGCCATAATAAATCCTAAAATTGCTGTACCTGCAACAATAATCATACTCCAAAAAACAACTCCAGTTGCTTTTAATCTAGTAACCGGAACTGCATTTTTTTTATTTTTATTTCCATAAACCCAAAAATACCATCCATATATTTGTAAAAAAACATAAAGAATATTTTCAATCATATCCGAATAAAGTTTTACATTAAAGAAGATATAAATATAAATTCCAACCATGATTAATCCAGTTGGCCAACACCAAATTTTTTGTTTAACAGTAAAATAAACACTCAATAAACCAAACACAACTGCAAGAATTTCAAGAAGAGTCATTAATGCTATCATCTTCCTCCCCTCCAGATTAAATAATCTTCAATTATTTCTTCATGATCAAATGCGAGTAAAGGTAGTTTATCTAATGAGAAGAATTTAGCATCTTTAGCATCATCACCAGCTTTTAGAGTACCTTCAATACTCTTAGTAGTATAAGCATGAGAAATAACATGTCCCCGAGGGTCACGAGTAGGATTAGAATAAACTCCAATTAAGACTAAATCTTCTTTTTTCACAATTAATCCTGTCTCTTCTTTAAATTCTCTAATTGCTGCCCCTTCTAAGGTCTCTTTCCCATTTTCAAGAAATCCTCCAGGTAGAGCCCAATATCCTTTGAAAGGATTATGTTTTCTTTCAATTAAGAGAATTTCATTGTTAGAATTAACATAAATCAAATCTATTGTTGAAGCAGGATTTTTATAAGCTTTCATTTTGAAATTCCTCCATAAAAAAGACTAATTTTAGGAACAGGAGGATGAACAATTTCAGATTTCTTTATAGCAATTTTACTTCTTCTACAAAAATCATCAAGCAGAGATCTAACTGAATTAAACTTTTCAAATCCAAAAGTTTCTCTATAAACTTTTAATTCTTTAGAAGCAAAATCTAAAACTTGAGAAGAAGAATATAATTCAGTATAAGAAATTCCTTGTAAAAGAGCTTCAGAAGCCAATTCTACAAATTCATAACTATATCCTAAATCTTTAAAATCAGTTTGTCCAATCTCTAATCCTGCAGTAGGAATTTTTTTAGCAATTTCTGGAAAACCAAGATAATTTGCTAATTCAAAAACTAATCTTTTAGGAAGTTGCCCAATGGGACTTAAATGCACAGCTCCGTCTCCAAATAAAGTATAATATCCAACCCCAAAATCTTCATCTCTATTTCCAGTTCCAATCACTAATTTTTTTAAAAAACCTGCTTTGGAATGCAGCAAAACTGCCCTTATTTCAGAAAGCATATTACCTTTAACATAAGGAACCTTAAATCCTTCTAAATTAACTTCCTTAAAACTATTCACAATAGGTTCAATACTCAAAACTTCATATTTAATTCCTAATTTCTCAGCTACCCTAATTCCATCTTCTGTATCTTTAGGATTGTTGATATTAGAAGGAAGAATATATCCTACTAATTCAAGTTTATCTTTATTTAGAGAGTTATATTTATCAAAAGCTCTCTTAGTTAAAGCTGCAGTTACAGTAGAATCCACTCCTCCAGATAGTCCAATAACCCCTCCAGTATAATTTATTTTAGTAATTTCGTCAAGAATAAAATTTCCAATCTCTTCAACAACAACCTCAGGATGCATATTTAACAATTTTATTTCGTTAACCATTCTAATCCTCCAATTATTTCATTAGTATTAGTTAAATTAACTCCATTCCAACTCCAAAGCCTAAACAAATTATCAAGATTTTCTTTAGAAATTTCTTTAATAGCATCAATTGGAACATAAACTTGTTTTTTTGCAGAAACTAATTTTTTTAGAGCATAATCAATTCCGTGCTCGGCTGCAAATCCATAAATTATAACCCTATCGGGATTTATAGTGTCCAGAACATAATCTGCATAAGGATTCCCCGTAAAAACATTTAAATTATTCTTAGATAAAAGTAAACTCCTAGAATTTTCAATCTTACAAACAGATACCTGATATGACTTTTCATCAAAATCTACAACATAGGGATTTTCAGGGTTTGTTTCTTTAATAAACTCCGCTCCAACACTTCCTCTAATACAATGTCTTGGAAATTTTCCTCCGTTTTCAATAAATTCAGAGGAATCCAGAGTGTGCGAATCTCCACTGTTAATAATTTGATAATTATTTTCTTTTGCAAACTCAGTTAATCTCTCCAGATTTGGAATAATTTTTTCAATTCCTTTTATGTACATTGTTCCAGATTCTAAAAAGAAATCATTCTGAGTATTCATATTCCAAAAAATTGTTTTCATTTTCCTAAATACTCCCTTGTTGTCAAATAATTAATTCCAACTTGTGCACACATTCTTTTAGCAGCGTCATTTGCAACTCCCTCATTTTCAAACCCAAGAGGAGCATATACTAAATGAGTACAAGCATCTGCAATCACATTTATTTTTGATTTTGGAAATATTTGTCTCAATCCCGTAGCAGTTTGATAGATGCAAATTCCCATAACTACCCCGCTAATATCAAACTCCAAATCCTGTCCTTGACCATATTTCTCTTTCACTAAAGAAAAAATATTCATCTCTTTATCAGGAATGTCTGAAAAATTTCCCATCCAGTCAGTTGCCTGTAAAGCCGCTCCATTAAACATGTGTTTAGCATTAATAATATATCTTACTTCTTCATCTAAATATTTCTGACTATCTAATTTCTTTACTCCAAAAGTTTCTTCAACCTCTCTAAAAGAAAAAGAAGGAATAAAATTTTCTTCTCCATTATAATCCTGAAAAAAAACATGCCTTGGAACAATTAATCCAGATTTTTTTGATTTAACTAAATCATAAAGAGGAGCTGTCAATTGAGGACTAACACTTTGATTTTCGTTTATTCCTAATGAAGAAGCATATTTCCAATCTGAATTAATAAGATTATGGGCAGGATATAACCCCCCATTAACTGCAAATTCTAAACTATTTTTTGTGTGAATATCTGAAAGATAAATTGTCTCATCAGCAGATTTATTTATTTCAACTGCATTTAATTTTTGTAAATCCGTTGTACCAGAATAAAAACTTCCATTTTTATCTGTGAAAGATTCACTAAAATCCACTAAAACATTTATTTTTTTCATATTTTTTGTCCTCCATAATGTTTATTACTTAATTCAGAAAAAAGCGATTGAAGTCCTTCTGAAATTTTTAGTTCATAAGGATTTTTTACATAAACCTCTCTAACTGAAGCAGGTAATTTTGCAACCTCTTCTAAGCAATAAGTCCTAATATCGTCTAAATTTCTTCTTGGTCTAATTCTCTTACCGTTTTCAACAACTTTTTCAAGAAGAGGCCTTCCTAATAAGTCTTCACTTTCCAAAGCAAGTATATCGTGAGAATAAAATCCATTTTCATCAGCTATTCTATAAACTTGTTTTCTTCCAGGATACGTTTTTTTACCTTCAGAAAGTTTTATTTTGGCTCCAGCTTCATCTTCAACAATTTTATATACCCCAGAGATAGCAGAAACAGGTTTTGCAGTAATCATCTCTGTTCCAACCCCATATCCATCTATTCTTGCTCCTTCTTCACGAAGATTAAAAATTTTGTATTCATTTAAATCATTAGAAACAAATATTTTAATAGAATTCAATCCTTCATCATCAAAAATTTTTCTAACTTTTTTAGATAAATCCGCCAAATTTCCAGAGTCCAATCTAACCGCTCCAAGAGAAGGAACAATTCTTATATTAGGCATCATACCTTTTTCTGCTAATTCTTTTGCTATAATAACCGCATTTTTTGCTCCTTCGATTGTATCATAAGTATCAACTAAAAGAGTTGCGTTAGTTGGAAAAGTTTTAGTATAGGCTCGAAAGGCTTCAAGTTCCGTTGGAAAACTCATAACAAAACTATGAGCATGAGTTCCAGATAAGGGAATTCCAAATTCTTTTCCAGCTAAAACATTACTTGTTGCAACAGCTCCAGCAAGATAAGCTGCCCGAGCTCCCAACATTGCAGCATCTTTTTCTTGTGCCCTTCTTAATCCAAAATCCACAATTTTTGCAGGATACGCAGCATTTACAATTCTATTGGCTTTACTAGCGATTAGAGTTTGAAAATTAATGGTATTAAGATCCATTGATTCTAAATATTGAACTTGAGTTCTTGGAGCACGAATTTGCAATATTGGAGTGTTAGAGGTTATAGGAGTTCCTTCTTTAATTGCAAATATATCCCCCTCAAATTTAAAATCTTTCAAAAAATCAAGAAAAGTTGGCTTAAAAATATTTTGAGAGTCAAGATAATTCAGGTCATCTTTTTCAAAGCCAATATTGGTTGAATAATCTACTGCATCTTCAACCCCATTAACAATAAAATATCCCCAGTCTTTTGGAAGTCCTCTAATAAATAATTCAAATATCGCTTCATCATTTTTATTATTCTCAAAATAAGCAGCATTCATTGTCAACTGATAGAGATCGGTTAACATTGTTCGATTTTCTATTGTTTTTGCCATTTTGTTTGTTTTGTTTATTTTGTTTGTTCTTATTTTAAACTTATATGTTTTGTAGTTTTTATTTGTGTAAATTCTACATTTACTAATATAGTGTATATCTTACACTATTTAAATGTTGTGGTAATTCAGAATATACCTTAAATCTAAAAAAGAGAAGAAAAAACCTCACCAAAACCTTTTTAAAACAAACTTCCATAAAAATTCTATGAAAAGAAGTTCTAGACGTTGGAAGAAGAAAAGACAAATGCGTTGGAAATGGCAACGAAAGAAGCTTAGAAAGGAAAAGCATAAACGTAAGATAAGAAGATCTAACTAAATCCCTTCTAGAAAGAATCCTAAAAAAATTATATAAATCTTTAAAAATACTCTTTATTTCTAATTTTTATGACAAAGATAACTTGTTATAGAGGAAATTTAACTCCAGAAATGCAGTATTTATACAATTCACTTTCAAAAAGAGCAATTCTTTTTAATGACACTTTAACTCGAGCAAGTTCTCAAGAAATCTATGAACCAAGATTGGGAAGAACTTATCAAAACAACGGAGAGCTTCTATCAAATATAGATGAAGACTTGTTTAAAGAAATCTATTCTGAAATTGAAAATTTTAATCGAGCTCAAGAAAAAGCAGATAAGAAAGAAAATCTTCCTAATGAAACAAAAAGATTATTAAAACTAATTTTAAACAATTCTAAATAAAATGTCAAAACAAAAAAATAAAGATTTAAT
>Ga0172375_10011551_pt1 | contig 11222 bp, 12 predicted proteins | sample LakKiv1m_FD_114537 | JGI IMG/M metagenome (GOLD analysis project Ga0172375, IMG submission 114537) | Freshwater microbial communities from Kabuno Bay, South-Kivu, Congo - kab_092012_11.1m | ecosystem: Environmental > Aquatic > Freshwater > Lake | place: Democratic Republic of the Congo... | reverse complement strand
GGGAGAAGGGGGGAAGGGGAGATAGGGGTACTGGGAGCCGTGATTTTCAGTGCAAAGACGCGAAGACGCGAAGGGGCTGGAGAGGGTTACAAATCCTGCACAACAAAGGGGCGAACGGGACGAGAGGGATGTTCCAAGCGAAATTGCAAATTTCGCTTAGCGCAATGGACGAGAGGGACAAATGCGACTTTATGTCCCATAGTAATTGTTTAGAGATTTATCACCCAATCACAAATAGCTGTGAGTTGTCCATCATGAGATAAGTTAGCTGCATTGTTCAATGCTCTTGTTTTGAGTTGCTTGTAAATCTCAACTGCCATTGCGTTTTCAATTGCAGCACCAACAAAAAATGTTTGTGGCTTTAATTTTTTCTTGTCAAAACTTGTTCTAATCCTATTCAATGCAGAGTTAGCAGTTTTCCAGTGTTCGTCTGCACCGGCAGGGTCGATACCACCTTTCAATTCTCCCAACGCAATATATTTATCAGCACTATGAATAATGGATTCTTTACCTTTTTTTAAATCTTCGATTGTTCCATGTAAAATAGAAAGATCAACATTCTTTTTAACGAAAGGGACACCTATATTCATTATTAAGAGCCTGTCTTTATTGCCTTTATACCAATACAGAGCCTTGATACGTTTTTCAATATCTGTATCATCAGCAGGTTTATCAAGCCAAGTATTTGTGTCGCTATCCTTCCATTTGTATTTGATACCGGAAAGATTGAAAACAGAAATGATGGAGCGGAGAAATTTTCTTTCACCCAAAGAACCTGCAAGGTTTCTTGCCTTACCACCTAAAGCATCGCCCTTTGTGAGGAGGTACCGATAAACCAATTCGTCAACAAAATTATCTCCTGCCGGTTCAAGAAATTTTTCAATCAATCCTTTGATTGCAAGAGTTCTGTCATCTTCGGTTAAGTAGTTTAAGGATTTTTCGGAAAGTCCTGAAGCGGTTAATAAACCAACACGAAGATCTTTTACTTGTAAAAGGTCTTTCGGTTTTTTTACTTGAGAAGAAAGGGCTTTTAATGCTTTAGCTTCTTCAATATAAGGAATGGCAATATAATTTTTCTCCAAAGCCATTGCAATGAAACCAGCCCTGGTTTCCTGACGTGATGTAACTAAATCATTTGCTGATTTAATTAAAATATTTGCGATTATTTTTTTTGCCATAAGTAAACACATTTGCGGACTTCAGTACGTCCGAAACTGCCCATCTGCTGACTGCTATTACCTTTGCCTTTGGGCAAAACAAAAATTTTATTGATGTTGAAACCGAAGTTTTCAGCGAAGTCTGATAAAATTAAATCAACAGGAATTTCTTCACCACCATAACGAACATTATCATTGACCATAACACAATATCCTCCGCTTTTAGTAATACGCGCCATCTCATAGGTTACAAAGCATAATTCAAGAAAATAATTTTTTACCATTCTTGCAATATTTGCATTGTTGAGTTTTTCCAATTTATTCAACTCATCAAGAACAGAATTTACTTCCATCATTGCGCATGAATTATTGTAAACTTCAATAACATTATCAAACGCATGGGACTTACCTATCGATGTATAAAATTGATTGAGATAATCTACTTTCTCTTTATTTTCAACTGTGCAGGAAAGCATAGCCTGACGAAGGTTGCGAACCTTGTCATTATCACAACCCAGATAAATCAATTCCAATGCATAGGTGCGTGTATAATCATAACGATTGCAATAAGGCGGGGATGTAATAATGAAATCGAAAAAATTGTCTTCGAACTTTGGAAGTTCTTCGAGACAGGTACCTTCAATAATTTTTACAGGGTGCTCCTTTTTCTTTACTCCATCTAATTGGGTAAATAAAGAATCGTTTTGCGGCAAGAGGTCGGTAATGATTTCAGAAAGCTTATTCTTAACAGCTTCTTCAAAAGAATAGATTCTTCCTTTATCGAATGGTTTACCCGATAAATCTCTTTTTGATCGGTAGTCCCAACGCAGGTATTGACCATCTTTTCTTGTAAAGCTGATTTCTTCAAGTACTGCTAAAGCAGCAAAGCGCAAAGCAGTTTTTATTTGTTTGTTTTTAATACCATCACAGTATGAAAGGTATTTATTTAATGCAATTTCAGTTTCTTCAGAGAATGCATCTTTTGTAATTGAAATGTGTTGGATGTGATTTTTATAATTATTTGTTTTTTTTAGTTCCGTCCAAACATTCCTGATAACTTTTTTTAATTCTTCAATATTGATACCATTGAGCGCCTCTCTCATCTCCATTACGAAAACACCAACTGGTAAGATTTCAACTCCAAAAGATTTCCAACCGAATTCCTGAGCAGCAAATAATGTAGTTCCTGCTCCAGCAAAAGGGTCTAAAATTTTACCTGGTTTCTTTGAATATTTCGTCAGAAAATATTTGACGAGCGAAGAAGAAAATCCTTCTTTGTATTTGAACCAACGGTAAACAGGTTCATTCTTATTTGCCTGAAAACTCACAACCTGCCGATTGAGATGATAAGCAGTTTCAAGCTTGTCCTGAAGCCGGGAAAAAAGTTGTTGTCTTTCTGTTGGAAATATTTCTACTAATTCAGTGGATGCCATTACAAGGGGAATAAAAAGTGGTTAAATATACAACTTGTAAAGGTAAGTTTGAAAAGCCTGACGGTTGCAGCTAAACCCGATTGAAATGAAAAGCCCGCCAAAGGTTGGATTGTGGGATGGTGCGGACTTGTAACGGAAAGCGGGACCGAACGGTTAGTTTGAAAAGCCGGACGGGTGGTTTTCAAAAAATTACGACCGCTTTTTATAATTCAAAATCGCCCAGGTATTAAGGACAATGCCTATGCCCGCTACTTTTAGCAGGTGAGGAATAATATCTGTAAAGCCGCTGCCCTTTAGCACTATCATGCGCATTACCTGGATAAAATAAGTTACGGGATTGAACCAGGTGATGACCTGTGTCCATTTGGGCATGCTGTCAATAGAAGTGAAGAGTCCGCTGAGCATAATGAAAATCATGATGAAGAAAAAAGAGAGAAACATTGCCTGCTGCTGCGTTTCGGAATAGGTGGAAACGAGGAAGCCCAGCCCGAGAATAGAAACGAGATACACAGCCGCAAAGAGGTAGATCAATGCTATTTTTCCTTCAGGTACAATGCCATAAACAAGGAACCCCACTGTGAGACCGATGGTGAGCACCACCATACCCAATATCCAGAAGGGAATGAGTTTGCCGAGGATGAAATGGTGTTTGCGAATGGGCGAAACATTCATCTGTTCGATGGTTCCGATTTCTTTTTCTTTCACGATGTTGAGCGCTGAAACATAGCCTCCCATCATAGTAACCAGCACAGCAAGTATTCCGGGAACCATGAAAATGCGGTAATTCATGTAAGGGTTATACCAGTTTGTTATTGCAATATCAATAACCGGGATGCTGCTGAACTTAGGCGCCTGAACCCATTGCGCACGGATCACTGAATTGAACTCGCGGATAATACCTATTACATAAGCTCCGCCAAGATTGGCTTTTACACCATTGATGGCGTTGACGGAGACATAGAGTTTCTGCTTATCATCACGGATAAGGTTGTGTTCAAAATTTGCCGGGATTTCGAGGATGACATCGGCTTTATCGCTTTCAATGTAAGTAAGTCCTTCGCGGTATGAATCGGGAAAATCAACAAGACGGAAATAACCGGAGGCAGTTATTTTTGCAATCAGTTTCCGGCTATAGGTGGAATGGTCATGGTCAACAATGCAGAGCGAAACATTTTTCACTTCATAGTCAGCGGCAAGCGGAAGAATGAGCAACTGAACAATGGGCACCACCAGCACTACCGCTAATATGGTTTTGTTCCTTAAAATCTGGCGGAACTCTTTTTGCAACAGGAAGCGGATGGTTCTCATGCAAGTCGTTTTTTAAAATTCTTCAGGCTCACTACCAGCAGGAAAAATGTCATGGCAACCAGCACAAGCGTTTCTTTCCAGATGGATGAAAAACCAAGTCCTTTCACCATTACTGTTTTAACAATAATATAATACCAGCGTGCCGGAACGAGATTGGAAATCATGCGGAGCACCCAGGGGAAATTTTCAACAGGAAACATAAAACCACTGAATATGAGTGTAGGTAACAACATCCCCATCATGGAAAAGAGCATGGCTTCCTGTTGTGTTTTGGCACGGGTTGAAATCAACAGTCCCAGGCATAATGACGTAATAATAAACAAGGTGCTTTCAAGGAATAACAGCCACACGCTGCCGATGATGGGCAGTTCGAGCACATACACGCTGAGCAAGAGAATGGATGCGACATTGAGCAAAGAAAGCAACAGATATGGAATAGCTTTTGACAATATAACAAGGATGGGACGGTAAGGCGAAACGAGCAGTACTTCCATGGTTCCCATTTCTTTTTCGCGCACGATGGAAATGGAGGTCATCATCACGCAGACGAGCATGAGCACCAGCGCCATCACACCCGGAACAAAGTTGTGCGCAGCTTTCAGTTGGGGATTGTAGAGCATGCGTATCTCGGTGGAAATGCGCAGCGGCACTTTTATGTTTTCGATCAGTTGCACCTGGTAATCGGTGATGATGGTACTGAGATAATTATTAATGGTATTGCCTGTGTTGGGGTCCGATGCATCAGAAATAATCTGTACCTGGGCTTTGTGCAGGTGCTGCAAATCGTTATCAAAATTTACAGGAAAAACAATTGCAGCTTTTATCTTTCCCTCTTTGAAGGATTTTTCAATCTGGTTGTAAGTCATGGTAATCTTTTCCACATCAAAATACTGGCTTGCCTCTATTTTGCTGATCAGTTTGTGTGAAGATTCATCGTTGGCATAATCGCAGATAACAACGCGGGAATTTTTTACCTCATTGGAAAGTGCAAAACCGAAAACCAAAATCTGCACCACCGGCAAACCAAAAAGTATCAGCAGCGTTCTGCGGTCACGCAGCACGTGGGCGAATTCTTTTTTTATGAATATGAGGAATTGCTTCATATAACAGCTTTCTTCGCTCCACGAGCCAGTAAATAAAAAACCTCATCCATTGATGAAACATTAAATCGTTCCTTCAGTTTGCGTGGAGAATCCAATGCTTCGATGCGACCATCCACCATAATGGTTACACGGCTGCAATATTCTGCTTCATCCATATAGTGCGTGGTTACAAAAACGGTTATCCCTTTTTCAGAAATCTCATAAATCATTTCCCAGAATTGCCTGCGTGTAACAGGGTCAACACCTCCTGTTGGTTCATCCAGAAAAATAATCTGTGGTTCGTGAATAAGTGCAACTGAAAATGCCAGCTTCTGCTTCCAGCCAAGCGGTAGAGCGCCCACTAATTTTTTTGTTTCATTCTGCAAGCCCAGGCGTTCAATCAGCGAATCGCTTTTTTCTTTGATTTGTTTATTCCTAAGCCCGTAGATTCCTCCAAAGAATTTAATATTTTCAATTACTGTAAGGTCTTCGTAAAGCGAAAAGCGCTGGCTCATGTAACCAATGTTTCTCTTGATGTTTTCGGTTTGTTCGTAAACATCAAACCCCACTACAGATGCATTACCTGAAGTGGGAATTGACAGTCCGCACAGCATGCGCATGGCAGTTGTTTTTCCGGCTCCGTTAGCGCCAAGGAATCCAAATATCTCGCCTTTTGTTACTTCAAAACTTATTTCATCCACAGCAGTGAAATCACCAAAACGCTTAGTTAGTTTCTCAACTTTTATCGCTTGTTCTTCCATGTTATTGCTGCATTAACGAGATAAAGCAATCTTCAATTCCGGGGTTAATCCTGTGCATCTCCAATCCGCTGTGGTTGCGACTTTCAAGATAGGAAAGCGTATTTTCGCGACTGTTTTCACGCTGCTCTTTAAAGGACAGATGCACTGAATCCCCGAATGCATAACAACTCTCTGTCAGTTCAAAATTGCGAAGGTCAGTGAGCAAGTTGTGCATGGAAGGAGAAGCAACCGCCCACAATTCTTTTTTATAATTACTCTTTATGTTTTCAGGTGTTTCCACCGACATGATTTTCGCATTCTGCATCAAAGCAATACGGTCGCAGAGGTTGGCTTCGTCCATGTAAGGCGTGGAGACAACAATCGTAATTCCCTGTTCTTTCAGTCGTTTCAGCATGTTCCAGAATTCCTTTCTTGAAACCGGATCAACGCCTGTGGTGGGTTCGTCAAGAAACAAGACCAATGGCTTATGAATAAGCGCACAACAAAGTGCAAGCTTTTGTTTCATCCCGCCTGAAAGTTTGCCTGCCCTGCGGTCTTTGAAAGGTTCAAGTTGAATGTAAATATCTTTTACCAGGTAATAATTTTCCTTTATCGTGGTTCCGAAAAGCGTTGCGAAAAATTCAAGGTTTTCTTCTACAGACAAATCCTGGTAGAGTGAAAACTTTCCCGGCATATAACCAATGTTGTTGCGTATATTACGGTAATCATTCACCACATCCCAACCATTGACAGAGGCAGTTCCTGAATCAGCAAGCAGCAAGGTGGCAAGTATCCTGAAAATGCTGGTTTTGCCTGCACCGTCAGGACCTATCAAGCCAAACAACTCGCCTTCACTGACAGAAAAACTTACTTTGTCAACGGCAAGGACAGCGCCTTCGTTATACGTTTTGATGATATTATTTAGCTGAACCATTTTTTTACATTCGTCATTGCGATTTTTTTCACACGAAGCAATCTCAAAAAAAGATTGCTTCGCAAAAGCTCGCAATGACGGTTAAAACTTCACTTCTCCATACATCCCTAATTTCAGATAGCCATCATTCTTCACTTTAATTTTCAGTGCATACACAAGGTTGGAACGTTCATCTTTGGTCATAATTGTTTTGGGCGTGAACTCCGCTTTATCACTTATCCATGAGATTTCACCTGTGTATTCTTTATATTTTTCTGCACCATCGTCAACAGAAACTTTCACCTGCTGTCCCAGCTTTACCTGCGACAACTGGCTTCCGCTGATGTATGCACGGAGAATGATTTCACCCAGGTCGGCAATTTTATATAAAGGTTTTCCGGGTGCGGCAACTTCATTTGGCTCGACATATTTTGCGAGAACTGTTCCATTAACAGGGTTGACAATTCTGCACCTTGTGAGTTGGTCATTCAGTTGTTCCACCTGCACATAAAGCGGTTGTGTTTCCTGTGTAATGCCATTCACTGTTATTTTTAAAGTTGACTGCAGGGCTTCTTTTTGTTTGTTGGCAACATTGATTTGCGCAACCACATCATCCAATTGTTTTTGTGTTCCTGCACCTGATGCCACAAGTGATGTCATGCGTTGTTTTTCTTTTTCTGCTGTTTTTAATTGTTCATCCAGTGCACCCAACTGTGTGGCTATATCAGGACGTTTGCTGAGCACTGCGTTAATGCTCGCCATCAGTTGTTTCTTTTTCAGATACAATTGTGTTGAATCAATATAGCCAATCATTTGCCCGGCTTTTAATTCCTGACCTTCGCTTAAAGCAAACTCTTTTATTGTTCCGGTTGCTTCAGCAGAAATAATGGTTTCCTCTGCTTCAAATGAACCGGAAGCGTCAAAGTCTCTTTCCGGTTTATTGCATGAAAAAAGTGTAGTGGCTGCTAATAAAGTAATAAAGTGTTTTAGTTTCATTTTGAATGTTGTATTAATCAGTTTCCTGTTGTTGTTTTATAATTATATCCTGCCATAAGGAGTTGTACCTGGTGAAGTAAAAGGTTTTGCCTTGCCTGATCTTCTGCGTTTACTTCAAGCAGATAATCGTTCGTAGTGATTACCCCATTTTCGAGCTGTGATTTAGCTGTGTTTTTTATTTCCGCTCTCAGGCTTATAATTTGATCATCCACTTTAATAAGTTCACGTAGTTTTTCGAGTTCAACATTCTGCTGAGACAACACAACGTTTGTATTAAAAAGAAAAATCTCTTTCTGCACATCAATCATTTTCCGGTTCACATCAAGCAGTCGTCTTTCATTTTTCATTGTGTACAAACCAGATAACGCCCAGTTTAACCTGGCGCCAGCTATATAATAGGTATCAAACTTATCATTCAGCATATTCAGTGCAGGTCTGCCGTATCCTGCCTGCGCAAACAATCCAATTTTGGGAAGATTTTTTCTGATAATTATTTTTGATTGCACATCGACATACCTGTTTTGTGTTTCAAATAATTTTATCTCCGGGCGGTTTATCGTTGATACAAATGTTTCAGGAATGCCGGGTTGTTCAAGCTTTGCGTTCTCATCCAACGGCTGGTTGATAAAAAGCCCGAGTGCTATGAGATAAGCTTTCCGCGCTGCATGAAGCTCAATCTTTTTCTCATCCGCTTTCAGCAATTCTGCTTTTAATGCATCTGCATTTTTTTTCAGCGCAACCCCATTTGCAATTCCTGCATTTACTTTTTCAAGTCCGTTATTAATGTCTTTGCTGAATAATTCAATCTGTTCAAGTTGTCCGTCAATCAACAGTATCCCGAAATACAACTGGTTTATCCTGTCTTTTAGTTTATACAATTCCACTTCAATCTTTTGCTGTTCTACTTCAGCATTTGCTTTCTGAATTTTCTGCTGCTGTGGTATCACCCCGCCTCCATAAACTACCTGTATGACTTCAGCATAGAACTTATACTGATCCTTACTCATTTCCTGCACATTGGGCAAGTTAACCGGAAGCCCTGTAACATCGGACTGGTATGATGCCTGTCCAGTTATCGTTACCTGCGGAAGATACCCACGCGAAATATTTTTTATACTGTACTCTGCTGTTTGCATGATAAGATCTGTCTGTTTTACAAGAGGAAAGTTTTTTTGTGCAAGGTCATAGCATTTCCCGATGTCAGGTATAGTCTGTGCATGTAAAACAGCAGAGAACAAAACTAGAAACACACCTGGTAATATTTTGTATTTATTCATTTTTTATCTTTTGTTTTAACCGAACGGTTAATATATTTTTTTTGCGATTATTTCTTTATTGAATTTATGATGAATGCAGCCACTTCATTTTTTCTTTGTTCAAGTATCATGCGGTATTGAAGTTCGTCTATACCGAAAACAAATTGAATCATTGGTTTGCCTAAGTAAGGAAAAACACACAGTGAAATGATGTTGATAAGCAGGTTCACCGGGCTGATTGGAATTATTTTTCCCTTTGCAACCTCATCCTGCATCTGTTGTATTAATTTGTTTGCTTTAAGCCCTGCCTGTGCTAACGGTGCCAGTTTTTCAAAAAAGCGTTCAGGATGGCTTGATAATTCATTAACTACAAATAAAGGGAGGAAAGGATTTTCACTCAGCATCGCCAGGTATTCGGCAACAAATTTCTCTATCTTATCAAAGAGTTTATCATCAGATTCAATAATTGAATTAACCTTGGGCATCATCTTCTGGATATTCTCCATAAAAATGAGTTCAAACAACTGGTCTTTGCTTCTGAAATAATAGTGTAAAAGCGCCTTGTTGATTTTTGCTTCATTGGCAATATCCTGCATACGTGCTCCTGCATAACCTTTGCGCACAAAAATTTTCTTTGCGGCTTCCTTTATCTTTTCCTCTGTGGTAATATTTATTTTTTTTAATCTCATGGTTTAACCATTTGGTTAACGGGTGCAAATGAATAAACATTTTTTGAAACCTGCAAATATTTTTTAAAATAATTTTGAAATTAACATAACCAGGAGCCATTGAATCAGCATGGTGCTCTCCATCCAGAAGGAATAAAAAAGTTCTTTGCGGTCTTTGTTTATCATCATAACGAAAACGGCTGTAATTATGGCAGACAGCACTAATGCTGCTAATTCAGTATAACTGCAAAAACCTGAGTGGAAACGAAAAAAAGTAATTACAGAAAATAAGAACAACATAAACAGCGAAAAATATTTTGACTTTTCAATACCAAAACGGGAGGGGATAGTCGCCACACTTTTATCAGCATCATAAGCCAGGTCGCGGATATCAAAAGGAATGGTGATGGCGAAAATAAAAACAGCTCTTGAAAAAAAGAGAAGAAAATTTTTCCACTCAAAAATGGTAATGATTCCGCTTTGCTGCACTACCGGCAAACCAACCGTAAATGTTGCCCAAACCCAGGCAACTAAAAATATTTTCACAAAAGGAATTTCACGGAAACTGATTGTTCTCATTCCGGGAAGTTTTACAGGAAATGCATAAGCTAATGCAAATATGCCGGGGACAACTAAAAAGATGAATGTTTCAAATTTCAGAGTGAATAGTTCTGCTGCTGAAACGGTGATTGATAGCACACAGATTGCCTGAATAAATTTTTCATGTTTTACAATCCAGTTGTGACGTACAGAAGGAAAAGCAGAACTCCTCATTCCTTTCATCCCTGCAAGCAGGTTAAGGTTATAAACCAGCAAGGTTGAGAAGAAAACAAAAATCAGGAGATGCAAATCATCTGTTGTTAGTTCTTCGCTTAACAGAGAAAGGTGAGTTAGTCCAAGTGCAGAAAACGCAATTAAAAAATTTCCGAAAATGAAGTAGTATATGGCTTGCCGGAAAATCATTTCCAGCCTCGGAAAACTGTCTGATAATATAGGATGCCAACTCCAAGTCCTATTAATCCCCCCTCCGCGGCTGCAATGATTTTCTTTCTTCTTGCTGATTTTTTATACCCTTCCAGATAGTTTTCATCAAAAATAAATTCAGGATGGGCTACTGATTTCTCATCAGGTCTTTGTTTTGTTGTTCCTAAAACCAATATATAAACACTGGGTGCAATTGGACCAAAGAATGCACCAAGTCCTGCACCCACAGTTCCAACCATTAGCGAAATATTTCGGGCTTTATCTCCATTCTGTGCCATTCCATCTTGCCTGCCATAAATGTACCTGCGCATTTCTTCTACTGTGTAGTCAATTTCTGGTTCCACAACATCTGTAACCAAAAAGCCTAAAGTGTCAGGGCTATAAATTATTTCTTCCCTTCCGTCAAGATAAGTTATGCTGAAAACATTTTCTTTGCGAAATCTTTTCTCCCTTTTCTTATTTGGCTTGTGATAAAAAATATTGTATTCATCAATTTTTATCACAGTAACTTCTTTCTCTTTCCCGTTATTCATAAGCACTTTATCCTGCCCGAAAACAAAAGCGGGAAACAACAGAAAAGCAAGAACAAAAAGTTCTTTCATCATTTTATCTCAATTGTTTTTACGTCTCCTGCAGGTGTAATCACTTTGTAATGATTTTGTGTTTTTGTTTCAACCGGTTTCTT
>Ga0172375_10011550_pt1 | contig 11223 bp, 11 predicted proteins | sample LakKiv1m_FD_114537 | JGI IMG/M metagenome (GOLD analysis project Ga0172375, IMG submission 114537) | Freshwater microbial communities from Kabuno Bay, South-Kivu, Congo - kab_092012_11.1m | ecosystem: Environmental > Aquatic > Freshwater > Lake | place: Democratic Republic of the Congo... | reverse complement strand
TTTCCGGCTCCGCGTTCGCGGATATGCTCCTGCTCTTCGCGAATGATCCAGACACTAAGGCTGTGGCCTTGTTCGCGGAAGTCGGGGGCTCGTACGAAGAAGAAGCGGCTGCCTTCATCAAAAAAACAAGGTTCAAAAAACCGGTGGTGGCCATTGTCGCGGGAGAATTCGGTTCAACACTCCCCGAAGGAACCGTGCTCGGCCACGCGGGCGCCATTGTCTCCCGCGGCCGCGGCGGGTACGCGTCGAAAATAAAAGCGCTCCGGAGTGGTGGTATCCTTATTGCACATACTATTGAGGAAGTGCCGCTCATGCTCACAAAACAATTGGTGGGCAAGAAATCGAAAAGGTAAAAAACGCGTATGAAATGGAAAACAGCAATAAGTACGGCAAAGAATGGTGAGGTATATGTCCGAGGCATAGCGCTTGCAGAGCTCATGCGCGAGAAGACATTCACGGAGGTCGCGTTTCTCCTTATGGGCGGACGTCTTCCTGATGAGAGCGAACGGAAGCTGTTCGACGTACTGCTCGTTTCGTGCGCGGAACATGGGGTCGGCGCGCCCTCCGCGTTTGTGCCGCGAGTGTCGGTGTCGGTTGGAAATCCGATGAACGCGGCCATGGCCGCGGGGCTTCTCGCTATCGGCGACTTCCATGGCGGCGCCGTGGAAGCGTGTGCGGAGCTTTTGCAAAGTAGCGCATCTGCAGAGAAAATCGTCGCGGACGCCCGCGAGGCGGGAGAGAGAATCCCAGGCTTTGGTCATAAAGTATATAAAGACAAAGACCCGCGCGCGGAAGCGCTTCTCGCGAAAGCTGCTGAACTGAAACTGGCGGGCGCGCGTGTTGAGAAAATCCGCGCGATGGGCGAAGAGCTTGAGAAACAATCGGGTAAACATCTTCCGCTCAATATCGACGGCGCAATCGCGGCGCTTATGTGTGAAATGAAGTTGGACGCGCGTCTCGGGAAGGCGTTGTTCGGCTTCGCGCGAATGCCCGCGATGATGGCGCACGCGCTCGAAGAACTACAAAACGAAAAACCGTATCGTCGTTTTGGCGACGAAGACATCTCCTACCGCGGGCCCTCGATATAGCTTAGGTTAGACGCGCGAAACCGGATTCGGGAAGGCCGTGCGGAAGGCGTGTACGAATATCCCCTTTTTTGATCGCTTCCGCGAGCACTGCAAAAACCGCGTCAACAGCTTTCGCGTATGCCGCGAGGTGCGTATCTTTGTGCGCGTAGCTTACATAAATCGTCGCCGTAGCAAGATATCCATGCGCGAGCATTTCCTGCGTGAAGAGCGTCTTGAGCGCCGCGGCTTCTTTATGTCTGAAGGTAAAGTTGATGAACGCGCCCGGCCCCTCGACGAGAATGGGAAGACCGTGCTTCTTGGCGGCGCTCTCCCACAGCTTCCCTATTTCCCAACCCATTTTGTCGACGTAAGATGTCGCGCGTACTTTTTGCATCTTTTTGAGCGTCGCGAGCGCCGCCGCGGGACCGACGCGCTCGGAGTGATACGTACTACTGATGAATGACGCCTCGGCTTCTTTCATCACGTCGCGCTTCCCTACCAAGGCCGCCATCGGAAAACCGTTACTCAGTGCTTTGCTATAAATTACCAGGTCAGGAATGACGCCGCTTTTCGTATGATATCCGGGGAACCCAAGACGGAAGCCTGAAGAAATTTCGTCGAAGATGAGAACGGCGCCGATTTTGTCCGCGATGGCGCGAACTTTTTGCAGAAAATCATTTCTCGGCTCCTGGTGGCGCATCGGTTCCATAATAATCGTGCCGATGTCTTTGCGATTTTTTATGAGCGCTTCAAGCTCTTCTATTTTATTAAACGTGAACGGCAACACCGTACCCTTAAGCGCGCGCGGAACGCCCAGGGGCTCTAGCCCCGGCAAGAGATGCCCGTCGAGATTTTTATCTTTGGCGAGATTGCTCGAGAGGTACCAGTCATGCCACCCGTGATACCCGCAGAACGCGATCGCGTCTTTTCCGGTGTGCGCCCGCGCCACGCGCACCGCCATCGACGCGATGTCGCCGCCGCCGCGCGCGTAGCGCACCTGATCCGCCCACGGGTGGAGCTTGAGAAGAAGCTCCGCGAGCTCGACATCTTCAGGGCCATTGAGCGTGCTTTGATTTCCGCTGTCCACAACTTTTTTGACCGCAGCATTTACGTCGGGGTCGGCGTAGCCGAGCAGGTTCGGTCCGACGCCCATGTAGCTGAAATCGAGAAACGTGTTGCCGTCGAGGTCCTCGACCACAATACCTTTCGCTTGCGTGAAATACGCCGGCCAGACACCGCGTAGAAAACGGTCGGGCTTTTTGCTCAAGAGCGGCACGCCGCCATGCACGATTCTTTTTGCCTTTTTCCAGAGCGCCTGTGATGTTGTAACTCTTTTGGATTTCATTTTTTTGATTCTTTGTCCTCGTGCAATGATTTGAAATACCCCTCATTGTTCACAATAGATGCATTCTTCATGGCGACGTCCGGGTTTGTTTTCAGATACGAAACTATGTTCTCCATTGTAAGCTCCGGGACATTTTTCACGATATCCTGCAGGACCATATAATCATTCGGCTCATCAAGGGTCAAACGAACCGCCGAGAGGTCGCGGTCGTTCTTCACTTCTACAACCCGGAAACGCTCCGGATGGTTCCAAATGAACGGCGTGACATGTTCGCGCTCTGACGGCAGCTTTGCCTCGTTCCATGCCTGCTCAAGTGCTTTAAAAGAAAAAATTTCCGTGTCCATTCCGTCCGGGAATGTCGTCGTGATGCGGCCGGTCGAAATATAATCACACTCACCTTTCTCGCTGTCCCGTTCATATTCTTCCGCGACGCGGTCAATGATGGCCGGGTCAATGACCGGACAGTCGGATGTAACGCGAGCGATATGCTCCGCGCCGAATTTCTTCGCGGTTTGATAATAGCGATCAAGCACATCGCTGAGCGAACCGCGGAAAACGGGCACGCCGATTTTTTTGCAAAGCTTCGCGATTGCGTCGTCGTCCGCGCTGTCCGATGTCGCGACAATAATTCTGCCGATATGTTTCGCTTTTTTGACCTGGCCGATGGTGTGTTCAAGCACCGTGACGCCGCCAAGCGGCAAGAGAACCTTACCCGGCAGTCTTGTCGAGCTCATCCTCGCCTGAATGATGGCAGTAATCATGTGCCAACTATATACTTACTGTATGGAAATTCCAGAACTGACCGAAGCCGAAGAAAAAGCACTTGTGGGGATGCTGTACAACCACGTGAGTTTCGGGACGACCCTTCAGGTGTTCGGCGAGGCGGCGGAGAGCAACGCCCGTGTCGCTACGTTACGCGGAACTATGGAAAAACTGCTCGTAAAATATAATCTTGCGGATACGCTCGCACCGGAAAATTTATTGATGCTCGGCATGGCGAATCGCATCCAGAAGAAGCAGCTCGAAGAGTGGTCAGCAAACGACGCGAATAAGCATCTCCAGTTACGCGCTCAATATTTTTTAAAGAATACTCGTTAGATCACCTCAGGCGCGGCGCTATACGCGGAGCGCAATGAGAGATGCCGGTGGATGTTGAATCCATTTTTATTGACGCCCATCGGGTCCTCATATCGGCCGACATAGATGCGATCATCGTTGTGGTCGCGGTCGCGGCACCAGACAAAATCATTGTTCCAAAGTTTTTTACCGCCAGTCAGGAACCAATACGCGAAAAAAGTAAACGCGCACACGACAGCAGACGGAAATTCTTCCTTCGTCAAAGCCGATTCTATTTCTTCCGGCTGTTTGGCGCGCATGTCCTCAAGCACTTCTTTTCGGATGAGATGCCATGCACCGTCAAGCGTGGTTTTTTCCGCAAAGTCCTCGTTCACATACCAATCTTGATTGTAGAAACAGGGCTCCGAAACGCCGGGGTCCATGCCGAACTGTTCGCGCAAGGCGTTGAGCGTGACCGGCGTGCCGTCCACAAAGCGCGCGGGCGTAAAGACAAGAAGGTGCGTTGCCGCGCGGGCGTCGAGTGTCGCGCGAGCAAATGGGATCGCCGGGATGTCCGAGAGATCGAACTGCACCGGCATTTTTTTTAATTCATCGGGACCGATGGTCATCATATAATTACTTCTTTTCTATAAGCGTATCATTGAGGAGAAGCGCGTCGAGTTCCGAGAGTTCGAATACACGCCATGCATCTTCTGCCGTCTGCACAATGGGCTCGCCGTGCAAATTGAACGACGTGTTGAGTAGCCCGCCGACACCCGTTTTTTTCTCGAATGCCCGCAGAAGCGCCTCGTACCCAGGATTCTGCCCCGGCGGAAGTACCTGGGGCCGGCAGGTGTGGTCGGCGGGATGAAGTCCCGCGCGCAAATGCAGACGGCCAAGCGGCGTCGTCTCGAATCCGACGGTCATGTACGCGGCGCTACGGTTGCCGTGGTATCCGATGAGGTAGTCTTGTGCCCGATGTTCAAGCACACTCGGCGCGAAGGGCATCCAGAAGTCGCGGTTTTTTACTTTTTCGTTGATGACGGCAACGACATCGGCGTTCCGCGCATCCGCCACAATGGAGCGGTTGCCGAGCGAGCGAGCGCCGAACTCGCTCCGACCCGCCGCGCGAGCGAGCACCTTGCCCGCGGAGAGAAGTCCGGCCACGCGGGAGAGCGGCGCGCGGCGGGTCACGCGGTATTTCTTCGCGATGTTCTTTTTCCGTATGAGCGCCTCCACCTCATCGTCCTTTATGGCGGGCCCGAGGTATGCGTCAGCAAGCGGCTGCAGATATTTGCGCGGATCTTTCTTGCCGCGGATAAGCATGTCATACATAAACGCATAGCACGCGCCCATCGCCTGCGACGCGTCGTCGGGGGTCGCATTGACATAAAAATGCCGTATGCCCGGCAAACGGTTAATGAGCATATTGGCTTTAACATTCATCGCGATGCCGCCCGCAAAACAGATGGATTTCAATCCAGTTTTTTTCAGAGCGTGTTTGAACCAGCCGAGCATCATTTCCTCGGTGTATTCCTGAAGCGCTCCGGCGATAGCGTCGAATCGCACGCCTTCGAGCCTCTCCAGAAAATAAAAATAGTAGTCGCTCGGTTTTTTTATGAACGCGAAGCCCCCCCCTGCGACCTTCTGTACGCTCCGGAAAAGTTTGAGCGGTTTTTGATAATATTTTTGCTTCGCGTAGGGAGCGAGACCCATCACTTTGTACTCGTGCTCGTTGGGCTTCATGCCGAGAACGAGCGTCATATACCGGTACAAGCGCGCTACCGCGAGCGTGCCCGTCGCGTAGATGCGCTTCATTCTGCCGCGACGCACTACGGCAAGCGACGCGTTGACGTTATCGCCCCACGCGTCAGCGGTAACGACAAGCGCGTCTCCTGAAAGCGGGCTCGCAAAATACGCGTATGACGCGTGACCAGTCGAATGGTCGATGAAATGCACCTTGTCCGCGTGAACGCCAAGATGGCGCGAGACGACTTCCCTGCGGAGCCGCTGAAAGTAGGCGGCTACTTTGTCGTACGAAGCGCCATGGAGCAGATTGACACCGCCCGCGCCCCGCATGTCGGCAATGACCTTGTTCCAAAACTTCCGGCCCGGATATTGCGCGAGATCGAGTTTGTCTTTAAAAATTTTGAGGTAATCGGGCTTTTTGTTTTCGTACATGAGTGGTTTCCAGTATTCGTGCTGTTCACGGAGATTGTCCTCGACGGAAAAGCTGGAATAGTGGCGCGTGAGGGTGTACACCGGATCCCACTCAAGGCCGATGAACGCGACGGCGTCGAGCTCTTGGGCGGAAATACCCCCCTCGCGCAACACGTATTCAATAGCTTTTTTCGGATACCGCTCGTCATTCTTACGACGCGAAAACCGCTCTTCGCTTGCCGAGGCGACCACGCGCCCACCCTGCATAAGCGCGGCGGTCGAATTCTGTTCCCACATAATGCCGAGGACTTTCATAGTTCGATATATTATTTTTCCAACGACTCAAGATACGCGAGCCCGTCTTTAAAAGTCGCCACGTGCCCCTCTGCGCGATATTTTTCTATGCGTTCGAACTCGGCGTCCAAGAGATCAACTCGGCGGCCCCACGGATTTTCAGCTGACCACGGAAGCGGAGCGGGTACCACGTGTATGCGGATCTTCACTCCCAGTTCGCGCATAGCGGCGAGCGCGGTCAGAAAAGCACGGTATTGATGATGGGGTGACGTTACGAAGATGAGGGAATCCCAGCCATGCTCCGCGGCGAGTGAGAGCGCGCGCAGAACTTCATCGCGGGTGTTCATTGCCGTTTCTTCCGTATATAGCACACTGCGCGAAACGCCGAGTGATTCAAGGCCCGCTGCTAGGTCATTGCTCGGCGAACTGCCGTACTCGCGGCGCATGTCGCCGCTCACGATAACGATGCGCGGGGCCATTCCCTGCCTGAAAAGACGGGCCGTATGCGCGACGCGGTTCATCCCGTCGCCCGCGAGAAGCACGAGCGCGTCCGCCGGCCTCGGTGTCTGTGTTGACAGCACGGCGATGAATTTTTCCTTGCTCATGCAAAATGTTCCCAGCGGATAGGCTCGCCCGCTTTAAGATTTTTCTTCACCGTTTTCCCGATAACGACCGATTTATATTTCGGATAGATGCCGAGTGCCGGGCGCAGAACGTCGATGTCGCTCTGCTTGAGCGTGGCGCCCTTTTTGATATCGCGCGCGGCGACAAGTCCGCGACGCTGGACAACGACGGTCTCCGATTCCTCCGCAACCACTTCCTTGCGGCCCGTGCCCATCGCTTTTTCGAGATTGCGCGTGCGGGCGATCATTCGGGCGAACTCATCGAACTCCATCGAATGCGGGTGGTCGGGTCCTTTGTTCGTACGATCCATCGTGATGTGTTTTTCGATGACCTTCGCGCCCTGCGCCACAGCGCCGAGCGGAACGACGTCGTCCGGCGTGTGGTCGGAGTACCCGACAACGGCGCCGAATGCTTCTTTATACGTGTTGAGTACGTTGATATTCGCGCTCTCGAACTTCGACGGATAGTTGGTGACGCACTGCATAATCACTAGGTTCTTGTTGCCGGTCTTTTCGATGACGCGCACCGCTTCATCGACTTCCGCGAGCGTTGAGGCGCCTGTCGCGAGAAAAATAGGTTTGCCTTTGCGCGCGATATACTCGACCATTTCGAGCCACGTGATATCGCCTGAGCCTATTTTGTAAAATTCTATGCCGAGCTTGTCCACCAAATCGACCGCCTCGAAATCGTAGGCGGCAGTCGACGGCGTAATGCCTATCTTCCAGCAGTATTCAAAAAACTCTTTGTGCCATTTGTGCGGGAACTCAACTTCGGCGAACACCTCGTCGACGGGCCGTTTCCAGCTGCCGTGCACGCCTTTGAGTTTCATCGAGGAGAACGCTTGGCGGGAGACAATTTTTTTCGCCTTAAACGTTTGTATCTTGGCGCAATCGGCGCCGATCTCCTTCGCGCGACGCGCGTATTCTTTCGCCTTCTCCAGATCGCCGTCGAAGTTCGCGCCGATTTCCGCGATAAAATACGTCCGGGCGCCTTCGCCCACCCTGGTCGCCCCCACCTTGAACGCCTTATTGAAACGGTCAGCCATACGCCTATTGTAGCGCAAAGAGTTTCTTTGCCTCGTCTTTATTCAAAAGGAATTTTTTGTTGTCGCTCGTGTATGAAAAATTCTTGTCGACACCGCGGTACCGCGAGAGCCATTCGCACTCTGCCCAGTCCTGCGGCGGCACGACGGCGTACATAAACGGAAGGTCTTTTGCCCGAAGCGCTTCATAGCGGGTAACGAGTGTTTCGTGCAATTTTTCTCCCGGCCGCATACCGATGACGCGCACCTTGCATTCGGGCGCCAACATTTTGACCATATTCATAACGGACATATTTTTCATCTTTGGGATGAATATTTCCCCACCCTGCATAAGGGAGAGGCATCGCAACACGATATCCATCACCGACTCGATGCGTATCCAAAAGCGCGTCATTTCTTTATCGGTAATGGTGATGACCCCGCTCGGGCGCTGTCGGTGTATGAGTTCGACGAACGAGCCGCGACTGCCGATAACATTGCCGTATCGCACAACCGAGAAGGTGCTCGTGTGCTCGCCCGAGTAGGCGTTCGCGGCGACGAACAATTTTTCGGCGGAGAGTTTGGTAGCGCCGTAGAGATTGATAGGCTCGACTGCCTTGTCGGAAGAAACCAAAAGTACTTTGCCCACCTTGCATTCAAGCGCGGCCTCAATAACGTTGCGACTGCCGAGAATATTGGTCTGCACCGCTTCGAAGGGATTGTATTCGATGGACTCAACACGCTTCATTGCGGCGGCATGCACGACAATATCGACACCGCGAAACGCGCGCTTGAGACGGTCGACGTCTCGGATATCGCCGATAAAAAAACGTAGACGGGGTTCATCGCGGTACTGTGATTGAAGCTCGCTCTGTTTGAGCTCGTCGCGGGAAAAAACGATGATCTTTTCCACGCTGGGAATCGAGACCAAGCGGGCCACGAACGCCCTCCCGAACGTGCCGGTACCCCCCGTCACAAGTACGGTTTTACCCTTAAGAAAATCGACAGAAACGCCGGCTGGGGAAGGTTTAATGGCCATAGTAGTGAGCGCATACTGTACAACTCACAATCCTATAACGCAAGGGTCTCCCCGAAGGTTGCAGGCCCCGGATTAGAGCACTTTTTTGAGGTCTTGGGAACGGCTGATTTTGCGAATTTTCGCGAACGGCAGAGGACAGACGAGCCCCTCCCTCGGCATAAAACTTACGGCCTTCTTGCCGCACTGGAGCGCCACCACAAGCGCCATACTGTCCGTGCCGATGACGCACTCCGCTTTCGCGAAATCATCGAGGATGTTCTTATTGCGCGAAACCGTTACGCGAAGCCGCTTCGCGTATGGCTTGATGACACGCGCGTACGCGCCTTGTTTCTCCCGCGGATGTAAGCGCACGATGACCGGCCGATCCGGCGCGTACGCCGCCACTGCCCGCAAAATGTCGGGCAATATTGCCGGACTATCGGATGTGACGGGCTGAGTTACGACAAGAACGGCCTTCTGGGTTCCTTTCGCGGCCGTTTTCTTTTTATATTCGCGTGCTACTTCGCGCCAATATTCATTGGGAACGAGCGTTATGCTTTTCACCGGCAAAAGTTTTCGTGCCAGAGTGAGTGCCGGACGGTCCCCTACCCACAGACGAATGGGCAGATGTTTTTCCCAACCGCGCCGCGGAAAACCGAACCGCTCTTTGTAGCTCACCCAGTGCTCAAGATAGCCGACCGTGGGTATGCTAAGCCGCCGCGATTCTTCAATGAAGTTCCAAACGAACTGACTCCCCGTGCCGAGCAGGACAAAATCCGGCCGCTTGTTGAGCGCCGATCGAATTGCACGTGACGTGTTCCTTGCCGCGCTGAAAAAAATACCCCGCCGTCTGAATACGCGCGCGGCTGGTCCCGCCGCGAGAGCGCGCCATGCATATCGCCCCGGGTACCTTTGCATATACGCGCCGATTATTTCGGCTTCACCCGCGTCATGAATGACGACGAGCACGTCCGATTTATTTTTTGAGTTCGGAGCGGTGCTCATATACTTTGTGGAATGCCTCAATAACTTCATCGAGATCTTTTTCGGTCATACCCGGACGCATCATTTCATGCGAAATATATTCGCTCGTATGGAGCCGCTCGGCGACGGGGCATAGCCCTTTTTCGTAATGAGTCTTCCCGTGGTAGAGCGGCGAGTTGAATGGATACCCCCGAGAACCGAACGCTATCTGTTCCTGGAAAATCGGAAGAAGATAGATCGGCGTCACATATCCGCCGGAAATAAGCGGTCCTTCCCCGCGCCGAAGTTCGGTCTCCGGAAGTTCGGCCTGTATCGCCTCGATGAATGTCTGGCGCGGCACGCCGACTTTCTTTTCGTCATAAAGGAACGGGTGCTGATAGAACACGGAGGTGCATCCTTCGCGCACGCGCGCGGGGCGGAATCCGGGCATATCCTGACAACGCTCGGCGATATAGGCGCAATTTTTCTGCCGCTCGGTGTTGAGTGCGTCAAGTTTTTTGAGCTGTTCCCGGCCGATAGCCGCTTCAACTTCCGTCATACGGAAGTTGAAGCCGACCATATTGTTCAAATTTTTTACTTTTTTGTCGCCCACAACCGCTTCCGCGTGGTTTCGTATCAACTGCAGGCGATCACGCAGGTCGGCGTCTTGGGTCACCACGAGCGTCCCCTCGCCGGTGTGAATATGCTTGTGATAGTTGAGCGAATAGACGCCGATATGCGAAAGTGTTCCGACTTTGCGCCCTTTGTAGAGCGCGCCCGGAGCCTGCGCGGCGTCTTCAATGACTTTCAAATTATGCTTCTCCGCGATAGCCATTATCGCGTCGGCATTATGCGGCGCCCCGAATATGTCGACGACGAGGATCGCTTTCGTGCGCGGCGTGATCGCGGCTTCGACTGATTTCGGATCAAGGCAGAAATATTCCGGCTCGATGTCGGCGAAGACGGGTACCGCACCGTAAAAAAGCGGCGCGGTCGCGGAGATGCACATCGAGTAGGGCGATACAATAACCTCGTCTCCCGGTTCGATTCCCACGGCGCCCAGCGCCGCAATAAGGCCGGACGACGCCGAGTTCATTGAGACGGCGTACTTCGCGCCGAATGCCTTCGCCCATTCTTCTTCGAACTGCCGAACTTCCGGGCCGCCATAGAAGTCCGGCTCCCAGCAGCCGAGAAATTTTGAGAGTACTCCCGAGTCGAGAACGCGCGCGACCGCGGCTTTTTCTTCTTTCCCAATCGAGTTGTACGCGGGATACGGCCGGTCTTTACCGCGCACCGGGGTTCCTCCGTGTAGTGCTAGTTTGTTCATACCAGTTGCTAGGGTAATTGTACGCCGCTCATTTTGCTTTCGCGAACCGCAGACATGCCGCGTGGGTTTTGAGCGCGTCTTCGACAGCGGCTCGCGGTTTTTCCTTTCCGTCGAGAACGGCGACCGCGTGGCGCGCCAACTCCGAAAGCGCCGACATAAGTTTGGTCGGGCGAACAATTGGCTTCCCCAGGATACGAAAACCTTTATAGAGCGGATCGTCTATGACTTCCTGCGTGGCGAGCGTAAATCCTTCGTCGCTGAAGTGCAACCGTTTCTTTTCCGTGATGATATCGAACTCGAACGAGAAATAACGCCGCCCATCGCCCGCCATCAAATAAAACTGCGGGC
>Ga0172375_10011548_pt1 | contig 11225 bp, 12 predicted proteins | sample LakKiv1m_FD_114537 | JGI IMG/M metagenome (GOLD analysis project Ga0172375, IMG submission 114537) | Freshwater microbial communities from Kabuno Bay, South-Kivu, Congo - kab_092012_11.1m | ecosystem: Environmental > Aquatic > Freshwater > Lake | place: Democratic Republic of the Congo... | reverse complement strand
TCACCCCCTTTCCTTCCTCAGACTTGACCTTGCAGATCGTCGATTGATGCAGGTCCATCCGTGGATGGAGTATAGAACCAATCGCAGGTAAAGTCATGCAAAATCAGGGGTGACCGTTGGTTTTTTAACCCAAAGAGCGTGGTAAAATAAACGTTATTACAGGGAGATAAAAGGCCCTTCTAACGGATTTCTAACGGCGCAAAGATTTTTTCTGAATCCATTCCCGGATCGCCTTCTCCGAGAAGCGAAGCGACCGCCCGGCCTTCCGGAAGGGAAAGTCCGAAAGCCCGTGGCTGGCCAGGTTGACCCACTGGTAGAGCTGGCCCTTGCTCTTGCCGAGCAGCGACGCGGTCTCCTCGATATCCATCAGCCGGTCCGGTTGCTGGAGCTCCCGGATCACGGGCATAAGCCTTTCAATCACCCGGCTGGCGATGGCCTCGATGTCCTTGGTTTCCAGTTCGAAATTCATGGCACTTTCCTCCGACCGGCTGAAGCCGTTCCATCCTCCTCTTGCTGCCCGGCGCGTCCAGGAAATCCTTTTCGGAAATAGCTCCCTCTACTGGTCATATGTGGTGACCGATCCCCATTCCCTAGAAAATAATTTTATTCCAAAATGAAAACATCATCTTCCGTGCCTGGTACCCCCGGCGAAAAAAACCGTTTTCGCGCCGACGCGTTGTTGACGCCCGGTCCCCTGCCATTCCTCCCAGGCATTTTTCAATTTTGGGTCAACAGTTTTTTGCTTCCTGTTAAACTGCGACATTCAGCAAATGTAGTGGATTTCGAATGGTAATCATGTTATCAACTCCGAACATGAAAAGCCGTTGAAAAGGTTCCATCCCGTATTAACCATGCAGGAGGGGCATATGGACAAGCTGATGACTACCCCGTTTCTTAGAAAAGAGCGGGGTTTTTTGTTGCGGACCGGCAGAGAGGGTGGTGTTTTATACCGTATAGGCAGCCAAAATTAAGATGGGGAATAAGTTATGCGACTTACCAGTGAAGGGAATTTGCGATGACGTTGAATTTTCCCAGAGGCTCGGAGTGGAGAAAGTGGGACCTCCACCTTCACGCGCCCGGAACGAAACTGAATGACCAGTTCCATGCGCCGGACGGCACAGACATATGGGATGAGTATTGCCGAAGGCTACATGAGTCCGACGTCCAGGCATTCGCCATCACGGACTATTTCTCTGCAGACTGCTATTTCGTTGCCGTTGACGAGTATCAAAAGCGGTATCCGAATTCCCCGAAGATATTCCTTCCCAACATTGAGCTGCGTACCAACTATGTCGTCAACAAGGCGGAAGAAGAAGTCAACGTTCATCTGATCTTCAACTCTTTCCAGCCCGATCATAAGAGCCGAATCAGGTCTTTTCTCGGTTCCCTCAAGATTACAAGGACTGACAGTTTAGACCGTGACATCAAGGCAACTGAGCTCGCACGAACCGCCGATTTCGAATCGGCAACCACGACACGAGAATATATTCGAACCGCTCTAATTGACACCTACGGGCGGGATGCCGACCTCCTGGAGCACGTCCTGATCATCACCGCGGCGAACAATGATGGCATCCGGACAAAGCCGGGCGTCAAAAGGAAGGCTGAGATATCGGATGAACTGGACAAGTTCAGCAACGCATTCTACGGGAATGCCAGGAACGTGGCGTATTTCCTTAAGACCGACCGATCAGAGAACAAGGAGGAATGTACGGCACCCAAACCTACCCTGTCAGGTTGCGACGCTCACTCCCTTGCCGATCTCGATGCGAAACTCGGACAACTCATTTCGACTCCCACGGACGGGATCGTGCTGGAGCCCACATGGATCAAGGCCGATCTCACTTATGAAGGTCTCAAGCAGATCGTCTTCGAGCCGGACAATCGCGTCTATATTGGGGCCGAGCCGGAGGCCGAGCGCCGCGTCCGGCAGAACGGTACGCACTATATCGAATCACTGCACATTGACTGCATCGCCGGATACCAGAAGGAACAGCACGGCGCTTGGTTCTGTGACGAGACCATGGTGCTTGGCAAGGAGCTTGTTGCGATCATCGGCAACAAGGGCAGCGGTAAGAGTGCGGTCACGGATGTGATCGGACTACTCGGTAACAGCCACAGCCAGATATCGAAGAGCCTCTCGGGCGGAAAGCCCGAGGAATTGTTCTCATTCCTGAACAAGGAGAAGTTCCTCAAGGGCGGATGCGCGAAGCACTTCGAGGCCGCGCTGAACTGGTACGAAGGCGAGCCGGACAAAAAGGTGCTTGATGCACAGACTGCGGTGCACCTACCCGAGAAAGTCGAATACCTGCCGCAGAAATACCTTGAGCGAATCTGCGCGAATATCGCGGATGACGAGTTCCGGGCAACGCTCAACGAAGTGATCTTCCGGTACGTCAAGCCGCAGGACCAGCACGGAAAGTCCAATCTCGACGATTTGATCAAGTACCGAACCCAGCAGGCGGAGGAGGACATTGCCGGGAAGAAGCAGGAGCTTCATCAAGCCAATGCGAAGGTCGTTTCCGTCGAGAAAAAACTCACCGAGGACTACCGCAAGGAACTCGAAGAAAAGATCAGGCGTAAGAAGGCGGATATCGAGGCAAACGGCAAGACCCGCCCAGAGGAAAAACCGAACCCGGAAGCCGGTACGGCGACGCCATCTGCCGAAACCGCACGGGTCGATGAGCTCTCAAGAAAGATTGTTGAGTTGGCAGAGCAGATTGCGCAAGCCAAAGCCGAACAGATCGAGAGCAGCGCAGCCATAGAACGGCTCCGGCAGGTCCGGCAAGCCATTGTACGAGAGGCGGCCGGTCTGACGGACCTGGAAGCGGAGCACGAAACCACACTCCAATCCGCCGGATTGAGTTTCGGACAGATCGTAAAGCTGACGCTTGACTTTGGCCCCCTTGATGCAGTTGTAATGCAAAAGGAACGAAAACTTGGAGAGTTAGCAACGCTCCTTCTCGCGCCGGACGACATTGTGGCGATGGAAAGTGAGGATAACCCTTCGGTGGAGTCCGCGCTTGCCGTGGCGACTCCGGCAAGCCTTGTTTGCCAGAAGGCGGCGTTAGAGGTCCAAAAAGCTGAGCTCGTTGAGCGCCTCGGCAAGCCCGCCCGCGATTACCAGCAATACCTCAGGGACTTGAAAGTCTGGATGGACCGGGAGAAGGAACTGCGCGGAGACGACCGGAATCCCGGCACCGATACGCTGAAGGGGCTGGAGAGCGAACTCGAAAATGTCAATACCGTATACCCGGAAACACTGCGCACGGTCCGCGCAGAGCGGCAACTCATCGCAAAGGGCCTCTTGAGTAAAAAACGCGGGCTGACGCAGTTCTACAACGCGGTCAAACGCTCAATCGACGCCGAGATCGCCAAGTGCCGGGAGGATCTTGGCGAATATGATATCTCCATCGAGGCCGGCCTGCGGTTTAATCCGTCCTTCCCCGATGAGTTTCTGCGGTTTATTAACCAGTCTGCGGTCGGCAGTTTCCGCGGGCAGGAAGAAGGCCGCGCGATGCTCCGCAGCTTCATCGATCAGGTTACGGACTGGGAGGACGAGACGCAACTCTTCGAGGCTCTCAATGCGATCGTCGAAGCGTTGCACGGCGATAAGCGGGAGGAGGCATCGCCGCGCCGGGACGTTTTCAAGCAGATGAAGGGGCAAAAGACTGTTCAGGAACTCTACGACTATCTCTTTGGTTTCGACTACCTTGACACCAAATATGACCTCAAGGTCGATGGGAAGGATCTCAGCGAACTATCGCCGGGAGAGCGGGGCGGTCTCCTGCTGATCTTCTATCTCATGCTCGACCGGCAGGAAATCCCCCTCGTGATTGACCAGCCAGAAGACAACCTGGACAACAAGACCGTGTACGAGATTCTTGTCACATTCATAAAACAGGCGAAGAAGCGGCGCCAGATCGTCCTCGTGACCCACAACCCTAATCTTGCTGTCGTGGCGGATGCCGAGCAGATCATCCACGTCTCGATCGACAAGAAAGACGGCCGGCATGACTTCGATTTCTTTTCCGGAGCAATCGAAGACCCACGCGTCAACGAAGCCGTCGTGGACATTCTCGAAGGGACCCTGCCGGCTTTCGACAATCGCCGGCTGAAATATCGAAGACCGGATCGACGTGCGCTCCCCACCGGAGAACCGGGGCGTTAGAGCACGGAAAGAGGATTGTGATGGCAATGAAAGAAGATATTCTTGAGCAACTAATTGAGGAGTATCTCACTCATAAAGGATATTTCGTCCGACACAACATCAAGTACCTACCTCGAAGGGATCATCCTGATTTTGTCTCAAACCAAGATTCAAATCATAGTGATATAGACGTCCTTGCTATCAATCCATTACTTGATGGTCCTGAGCGGGTGTGTGCCATAAGCTGCAAGAGTTGGCAAAGCGGTTTCAATCCAGCTTTTGAGCTTGGTTGCATTCGGGCGAATAAGACGGTCAGAGGACGAGAAGCTTGGCGAGGATTCCGGGAATTGGTGGTGCCCAAGTGGTCTGAAGCTTTTATTAAGACGGTACGCGATAATACCGGTGCGAAGGAATTTACATATATCCTTGCCGTTGCGAAGGTTAATGGGGATCCTTCAGTATGGGAAAACGCACCAGAATTCGCCCATGCCCTTGAGGGGAATCCCATCCGTATTCTTACCTTCAAAAAAGTTGTGGAAGATATTCTCCCTAATTTAGGACAGACGGTCGCGGCAACAGAAGTCGGCCGTGTTCTGCAAATATTCAAGGTCAGTGGTGTTAAGCTTGAAAATATGCTCTAACCAATTCGGCCACACGATTATGGCTGCAGCGGACAGACGTCCCAGCGAGCAAACTAGCGCGTACGTTAGCCGTTGATTCAGAACGCTGTTGGTCGTCAGTAGAAAAGGAGTCCTCGTGAACAAGAGTGAGGTTGAGGCGGCCATTGAAGCGCGCCTCAAAGAACGAAAGAAAGCGGTCCTGAATCGCAACGCGTTCGGTGCCCTATTCGGCGCTTTTACTGACCCTGTCACGGCTCTTGGCCGAGTTTTCCTCGGACGTGGTGAGGCAATAGACCAAGAAAAACAGCGCATCGCTCAAGATGTAATTCTGGAGCTGTTTTGTAAAATCGATGAATCGCTGTCGCAAGCGCGCGCTCGGTCAGCGCAGCAGGGCATCACGCTCGGTGGCCTGATTGAAACCATCTCTCATGGCGGCGCGTCACTCACCGGGTTGAGCATCGGGGCAAATAGCGGCCCGGTCACACTGCAACCTGGTACTCATGTCAAGACTGTGGCATCAGGCGTGCGCGACGTCACAGGTTTGAAGATCGGTGGTACAGACGAGAAGTAGGAGGCCAGCATGGAATCTAACGTTTTCATCGGCCATCACTGCCCCAAGTGCGGAACAACTATCGCAACGTATGTTTCGGTAGGTGGTGCCGCATCATGTCCAGGTTGCGGTGGTCCACTAGTTGCAGCGAGCGGCGGTCCTCCGACGATTGTCATAGCCAACGCCAAGTGCAATAAATGTGGTTTTAGCGCCGCGTTGTTTAGTTCGGTCGGCGGTGAAGCCAAGTGTCCGCAGTGTGGTGGGCCAATCTCTTAGGCATGCTACCCGTCCCGTCGGTGCAGCCGACGAGCACACCCAGGGCGTGCCTTCCTTCCATGCGCTCCGCGTATGTCGGCGCAGCTCAAGCTGATCATTCCTTTCAAACCGTAAAACGCAGCATATCAAAAAGTGCGCATCAACCGGATGAACCTCAAGTTTTCTTTGTAAGTGCAGCTAAATCGTGGTACTTCAAACGACAATTTCATTTTGCCGACGGCAATCCGCATCCTGAGCTGAAGAAGCACCGAAATCGACATTTCAGCGTCAACTGTGCAGGCCGCCTTGTGCGGCCTTGTTTTTTTATCAACCGGAAAGGAGGTGATGCCCGTTGCATCGAGATGCCCCGCCCCAGATTCCCTTCTGACCTGAACATCCCCGTGAATGATCTGTTTTTCCTCTGATGATCCACCGACACCGCTTCCGCTCCCTCCCCATTTCCTGGGCCAATGACCTGATTCGGCCGTGCTGGAACCGGACGGTGTTTCTTCGCCGGGCGAGACGCGCCTCCGCTGCGTGTAGCGATTCCCGTCCCCAAGTCCCGGTCGCCGCATTGATACAGTCCGGTATGGGCTTGCCCGTTTCATCTCCAGGCGGGTCCTGGTCGCTCGGCGGCGTCGGGGACCCCGTTCCTGGAAGTCTGTCCCTTGTTCCACGATCAAAAGCACCAAATGGTTCCCAAGATCCGATTTCCAAGCGTCTGTGTCGGATTCCGTGTTTAAGCCTCTTGAAGCCCCTGCCGCCATCGGGGCATGGGCGAATTCTCGGTCGCCGGCATCCGCGAGGAGCTGGATTCACCCGAACTTGTAAGACTCTTTGATCGGCTCAAAGCCGACTGCTCCTACCTTGGCTATTTTCCCGACTGGAAAGCCGTCATCGCCCTGCTGCACGACACAAAGCGGGGCTATCGCCTGAAGGACCGGATCCTCTGGCGGCTCATCCAGTATTACCGACAGGGTGGCGACAACGACCGCCTCGGCACCGTCTTCATCGCGATTTTCACGCCGGCAATCGGCGATATATACCGTCGCTGGTGCGGGCACAAAGCTCCCCGCGGCGGCGACGATCTCTCCCAGGAGATCTGCCTAACCCTCCTGGCCATCCTCAAGGAGAAGCCGATCACTGCCGAGCGGGTGGCCGGGAAGGTCAAGGGCGCGCTGCGGAACCGCCTCCGGGCCCTCATGGATCGGGACAAGGAGGATCGCCTCCGCTCAAGCGCATGGCTCCCTCCCGAGCAAATCCCGGACGATGCGATCGCTGGGCCGCCCGACGAGGACTTGGCCGAGACCATGAAGCTCCTGGATGTCCTGGGCGTATCCAGCAGTCGGGAGCTCCTCGACCTCCTGGCCCGGCGGCGGGTGATCACCTGGGAGGAGAAGCGACTCATCGAGGAAGCACTGGCCAAGGGTAAACCCCTGACAAGGGTCGCCCGGTCGGGGAGTGGGAGACCCCTCGACCTTCGGCGCGAAAAGGCCCTCCAAGCCCTGGGGTACCATCTTCGCAAGTTTAAGAAATAAAAGACGAATAAAAATATTTTCGGCCGAATCGCACCTTGACGCCACATATACCGGATAGAGAGATTTTCATTGGTCCCATAAATCCGGTCGGGGGCCGTCCGGGGGTGAAAGGAGGACAAAAAGTGAAAGAACTGCCGTCAGTGCTGCAAAAGATCAGAGCGGAGAGGGCGAGTGTTTCCATCATGACATTTTTCAAAAAACAATTTCCCGTCCTGTTCAGGATGCCCGCAAGCCGGCCGGTCGCTGCATCGGCGCATCGTGCCGGGAAGCCGGCGCCACCGAGGATGCTCTGCATCGGCCGGATCCACCGGGGGCGGATGACGATGGTCGTCGCATTTCCCCGGAAGGGGACCGAAGAGGATGGGAATAGGATCCGCAAGGTTCGAGGGAATCGGCACCATGGCAGCGTTTCAGAAGGCTGAAAGGTGGAAGGGAAAACTTAAGATCCTCGAATTCCCCAAGCGGGGCCAGGGCGGAACCGATAACCGCCTGACCATGGATTGCGAAGGACGGCATGAAAAGGACCGGTCATCCGAGACGGGAAGACGGCTTCACGACGATCTTTAACGAGCTTCTGGAGGCGCTCATGTGCGCCGACATCCCAAAGCGGGCGCGGCGGCTCATCGACGTGCAGATGCGCTTCTCCTTCGGGTGCGGTCCGCGGTCCTTCACGTCACTGACCACGAAGGACTTCGCCGGCCTTGCCGATCTGGACTGGTCGAACGCTCACCGGGCCATTCTCTGGCTGGTCGAGAAGGGGATCTTTGAAGGGGACCCCGAGTGTCCGGGGCGATACCGGCTGAACAAGCTCTACCACCATTGGGCGGTGAGGGTGCCGTTGCGCGACGATCCGGCCTACAGCGAAATGCTCAAGAAGACAGTTCGCCGGTCTGTCGATTCGACAGACGAACCTGTCAAAACAACCGATGCATCTGTCGAAACGACAGACGGGGTGCCGGCCGCTTCAACCGGCGTCTGTCAAAACGACAGAGGCCTATCTGTCGAAATGACAGATGGCGATCTGTCGAAACGACAGACGGGCAGCGTCGATTCTCCTTCAGACACGAAGAGATGCGGCCTCCGAAAGAAAAGATTAAAGAAAGGTAAAGAAAGAAGAGAGTTCGGTAGCCACTGCGCAGACCAGGACCCTGTCATCCCGCTTGCCGGCCCGTCACCCATTCCCGTTGACCACCCCTTCTTTGCCCCGCTCAGCGGCGACCTTGCCTTCTGGAACGCCCTCAGCGCCGCCTATCCCGATCAGGACGTCCCCGCCCAGATCCTCCGGATGACCGCCTGGCTCATGGCCAATCCCAAACGCAGACCCAAGGACTACAAGCGCTTCATCCAGGGCTGGCTGGCCCGGGAGGAGAGAAAGGAGAGCGCCCATGGAAAACCATACCCCGACCCGCCCCGAAGGGATCGGCGCGATTCTGAAGAGGAGCCAGCGCCCTTTTCTGATTTCCCGCCGGAGCTCGTCATCCGCTGAGGATCGCTCCCCGGAACCGAAGACGCTGTGCCCTGACTGCGGCAAGCCCCTCCGAGCCGTCTTCATGGACCATCCCGCCTATCTTGCGGCGACGGGGAAGTCGCCCCACTGGGCGGAGCTCCCCTGCGAGTTCTGCGAGCGGAACCGTGTGCTGGCCGAGATCGAGGAGCGGGCCGGAGCTGGCGAAAGGGATCGCCTCGGCCGCCTGCTGGAGGACAGCATGCTCAAGCGCCGCTTTGTAGAGAAGAGCTTCGAAAACTTCTCCCTCTATGGCGAGCACCAAGACCGGCAGGTGAAGATCCTCGCCTACGCAAAGACGTTCGCCGACGATTTCGCCCGGCACCGGGACGCGGGCACCTGGCTTCTCTTTGTGGGGAATACCGGCACCGGTAAGGGGCACCTGTGCGCCGCGATCATCAACCGGATCATCCAGGCGGGCTGGTCGGCGCTCTTCACCAAAACGCCACGCATCCTTCGGGAGATCAAGGAGACTTTCAACCGCGATGCGGAGGTGACCCAGAGCGAAATCCTCCGGCGGATGGGGGATCTCGACCTGCTGGTCATCGACGAGGTGGGCGTGCAGTTCGGCACGGACACGGAGCGGATGATCCTCTATGAGGTCCTCGACCTGCGCTATGAGGCGATGCTCCCCGTGATCCTGACCAGCAACGTCCGGAACCTGAAGACCCTGGAGAAGCTCCTGGGCGAGCGGATCATCGACAGACTCTTCGAGGGCGAATCCCGGATCCTCTTTTTCGACTGGGAGAGCTACCGGCGGTTCAATCATCATGGGGTGAACGTAGGGATGGAGCCCGGTGCCTCCCCGGAGCTTTTCCCGATAGGAGGGAAGATGAGATGACAGAGATCACCTGCGGCCTCTTTGAGGACTGCCTTGCCCCCTTGTGTCCGCTGGACAAGAACAGCCTCAAGGGGATCTGGTATAGCGACGAGGAGATCTGCCGCTCCCGGACCCACGGCAATCTGACCTGGATCAGGGCCCAGCGGAAGATCGCCCGGGTCAAGGCCGAGGGATACTTCACTCTGGAGATGCTCGCCGACATCCGCACGGCAAGAAGGGGGCTGACGGGCCTTGACCCAAACGAGGAGGAACAGGTCCAGCTCCGGCGGTGGCTCGACCTGCATGCCCGGAAGCGGTCAACACCGGACAGTGACGGGAGGAAAAAGGCGCTGCCGGCCATGACCGGGAAAGCCGATCAACCGGACCTGTTCAGCCAGGGAGTGGTGGGCCCCGAAAGCGGGGTTTCGGCCCCTCTCAAAAACGTGGCGAAACAGGGGGGTCAAGGCAAAAATTCATGCCGAAACAGGGGGTCCAAGCACCCCAACCGGAACGGGACGGGTAAACCCCCGTGCCAAGGGTTAGCCCGCCGGAAAGGCGCGGCGAAAAAGTGATCATGGAGATGATGACGAACCGGGAGCAACGCGATCTGAATTCCGGGCAAGAAGCCTTGCCGGTCCAGAAACACTATTACCGGCTGGATGAGGTGGCGGTCTATTTTTCAATCTCAAGACGGACCCTCTACCGTCTCTTGGATGAGGGGCATCTTCAGCCCATCCGGATCAGGGGATGCCTGCGCGTGTCAGCCGAGCAGATCCGGAGGTTTGCGGCGTTGCTGGAGAAAGAAGCGGAGCGATGACTTTGCATCAAAGCATGGCTTCGTGATGCAAAGAATGATGCAAACAGGCCCCATTGCATCATCGTTTGCTCTCTGACGACCTCAGCTCAAGTTTGACCTCCATGAAATACTTTGCCTGGCTGTGCCAGCGTGTGCCTCCTGTCTTTGCCTTTTTCAGATCACAGCTTTTACCATGGCCCTTAACGCAATCTCCCGTAAATCAACCAGTAACCGAAAGCGAAGAAAGGGGCGCAGTGATGGGAAAAGCACAGGGCAGCAGCGACCAAGCCAAATGGACCTTCCTGGTCTACATGGCCGGGGACAACAACCTCGACGGCGCGGCCCTCCGGGACATCGCTGAGATGGCCAAGGCCGGATCCACAAAAGACGTCAACATCCTCGTCCAACTCGACCGCCTCGAGGACCAAAAGACCCGGCGCTTCCGTATCACCCAGGGCGGCGGATTCAAGAAAGACTGCATCGAGACCTTCAGCGAGACCAACACCGGCGATCCGCAAATCCTCTACAGCTTCTGCAAATGGGCGGTGGACAATTATCCCGCCGATCGCTATGCCCTGATCCTCTGGAACCATGGCAGCGGCTGGTGGGAGGATGCCAAGAGCCGATCTACAGGACCCGCCGGCAAGAAACCGCACCGGCCTCTTTTCCGCCACGCCTTCCCCCAGGCCCACCGTAGCATCTGCTACGACGACACCTCCGGCGGCGACGCCCTGGATAACCGCGAATTGCGCATTGTCCTCGCCGGGATCTGCGCGCTCCTTGGTCGAAAGATCGATCTGCTGGGCATGGACGCCTGTCTCATGAACATGGTCGAGGTGGCTTGGCAACTCCGGGATTCCGTGAACGTCATCGTCGGTTCGGAAATCGAGGAGCCCTTCGACGGCTGGCCCTATGCAGAGATCCTCTCCCGCCTCGCCGCCCGGCCCCGCCAGGATGCCGCCGCCTTTGCCCGCTGGATCGTGAAGAGCTAC
>Ga0172375_10011545_pt1 | contig 11227 bp, 7 predicted proteins | sample LakKiv1m_FD_114537 | JGI IMG/M metagenome (GOLD analysis project Ga0172375, IMG submission 114537) | Freshwater microbial communities from Kabuno Bay, South-Kivu, Congo - kab_092012_11.1m | ecosystem: Environmental > Aquatic > Freshwater > Lake | place: Democratic Republic of the Congo... | reverse complement strand
CCACGCGGGAGCCGTCGCCCACTTTAGCGAGCAGTCTATGACAAAATTTACAGCGAAAATCTTTCATGGTTTTTCTCTAGATATTTATCGGAAGGTTTGCGGGGAAATTTCACTTTTTTGATGTTTATCTCTTAGGCATTAAGCATTTCTAAACATAAATTAAAGAAAAGATCTTCTGTTTTTTCTGTTTCTAATTGTTTGTTTGCCAGCCCCGGCTTAGCTAAATCAACCATATAAAAAAGACGGTCTAGAACAAATAAGGCAAAGAAGCGCAGAGACCGGGTCTTTAAATCTTGTATCACCGCGGCAGGCAAGCCCGATGGCAAGCGTTGAACAAGCTGATCAAAATACGAGGCACAGAAACATTTAACTAACGCCGCTGCTTTTTCATTGTCTGCCGGTTGATCCAAGGCTAATTTGCCGGACTTAAGCAGGTTTTTGAGAACGCTTTTCATCCCAACTGCGACCTCTAAGGCGGGGTCAATAAAACCCAACTGCTCAAAATCGAACATTTTAACTTCGCCGTTATTAAATTTAAAGACATTTTTTGAAGACCCGTCAAAATGCCCTTTACTTCCGTATTGAGCTACAAATTCAACAGAGCCGCCAAGCGTTGCTTCGTAAAAATCAGCGTAAGCAAGGCCCTGTCTTTCCAGGAGCTTTTGCGCGAACCGAGGATAACTATTGCCGATAAAAGCGTGATTAAGATATTTTCTGGCCAGCTGAAGCCGCCAATAAGCCGCTCTTAGCCAGTTTGAATAATTTGCTTCTTCCCTGTTCCTGACGATTTCCGGGAAATTTAACAAGGCCCTTGCGGAGCCAAGATCAGCAAACCCTTGCAAGAGATCTTTTCGCAGGGAAAAAGTTTTACCATGCAAATCTGCTAATACCCGGGCATAATCTTCAACCAGCGCAGCTTGTGGCGCCCCCTCTTTTAGCATGAGATCTTCGATTGTGCTGGCTTGGCCAGAGAGGTCTTCTTGAATAATAATCCGTTCCAGAAAATCACTTTCTTCATCAAAAAAGTCTTTGGGAGAAAGATAAGCCTCTGTTGCTTGTAGCAGACTGGGATACAAAGAGCGCACTATCCTTGAGCCCCCCATTGCTTCGGCATTTATCTCCTCATTTAATATGGCAATAAAACGGGCAGTTGTTTCCGGGAACATTTGGTTGAAATCCAGGCCAAGAAAATCAATTAATTTGACAAAATAACTTTTACCGCGGGAGTGATCGGTAACAATGTAAGTAGGGTTTACTCGTCCGCGGTTGCTAGCCCTTTTTACGCTTATTTGATGGCCCAATAAAATTCCCGCGCGCTTAAAAACACGCCTGGCAAAAGCAGGCGTTTCAAACCTTTGGCGTTTCTCATATGCAGAAACCAAGAGGTCGTACAGCTCGGCTATTTTATGGTTGCCCAAAATTATTGCCTCATCTTTGGCGGACGGCTTTGCCCCTGGAACCAAAAGACCTTTTTTAGCAAAAACTTCTTCTGCTTTTTTGATCTTAGAATAGTTTGAGAACAATTTTGATTTTTCGTCTGGAGTAATCCAGCCGGCTTGGCATAAATAGCCAACCATTTCTTCTGCGTGCCTGGCAAGAACAACATATCGTTCGTGTTGGTCATAACGCTGCAAGCCAATTGCTTGGCTCGCCCTGCCAATTTGCTGGCGCGCAAAGCCGGCGAGAAGGGTAGACAAGGGAACATAATGGAAAAAATGATCTCCTTTACCCTTTTTAAATTTATCAGGAACCAGGCCTTCTTCCCAAAGCAATTGTGTGCCTTGTTTTATTTTCCAGGAAAGCCAGTTGGCTTGGCGGCGCGGGTTAAGCCAGCTCATTTGGGAAAACTGTAGACAAATTTGCCTGAACGATTCCAGCCTAGCCTGGCGAAAGGCCTGATAATCTCCAAAAGAAAGGTTGGGGTCAAAGAGAAATTGAAATTTTAAATTATGGGCATGGTTAAGATCTCGAAGCCAGCGGCCGATAAAGGCGACCGCGGTATCTTCCGGGGCATGCTCCACCAATACCTGAGGGTTGGTGGCGACCCGCGAGTATCCCTCATGGGCGGAAAACCAGCAGTCCTCATTTTCAAGGCCGTCGGGAATTCCTTCGCAAGGATAAGTTTCAAACTGCATGGTCATGCTGCAGCCATAGGCTTGGGCTAATCTCACGGCGTATTCCGGCAACTTTCTAACCCCGCTTAAGTAGGCCCAGAACGACCTAATAGGATGGAGCGGGGAAAGGGGAATTTTGGTGTTTACAACATTGCCGCTGGTAATGGACAAACCCTCGGCCTCAAGGTACTGTATATTATGTGCAATTGCAGACTGCCCTTTAACGGGATATAGTACGATGTCGTCGTCCGACATATGTATATAGGCTTTTTTTATCCCTTCCCGGCCAGCCATATCTGCCTTGGCCTGAGAATAAAGGAAATTAAGTATGGCAACTTTGCCAAAGTGCCCGTACGAAGCAGGAATTGAATATAATGTAATATCCACATTGGGGTGATTGATCATGAAAGCAATAATCTTGGCTTCTGTAGAGTCTTGGCAATTGTTTGTGCAGATAAACAACTTGTAAGCGTAACCGGCTGGCAGCATAGTAAGGTTGTCTCGCAGGCTTTTTAACGTATCATCAATATTTGGGAAGGCTTTTTCCGCAGAGCCGGCTGTAGGCAGAAAAAGGTAAACAATTTTTTCTGCTGATTCCTGCGGGCAAGCGCCAAAAGAGAGCCTGCTCATAGAAACAATGCCCTTTGTTTTAAATCCATGCTTGAGCGGCTCTAATTGGACGATTTGTTTTTTCGCGCCGCAAGCTTCTGCCAGAAACCTGGTTAAACCAGGGTTTTCAGCCGCTGAAAATTTGATCTCTTTTGCATAATGTATAAGCTCTGTCGGGTTGTATGCGGAAAGGGTTTTCCAGGCTTCATCCCGAACCATATGCAGCGAAGCATCCAGCGAAAACAACATTTCTTGAAACGCAATTTTGTAGCCGGGTTCTTTGTGTGAAAAGATTTGATTAAGAGAGTGAAGAGCTCTAATTTGCAAAGTAATGCTTCGGCTTTCTCTTAAATCCACAACAGCTTGCGATAAACAGACAAAAGGCAAGCGGGTCGCACGAGAAAATCTTGGACTGACTGAAGACAAAAACTTAAAAACGGAGCTATTTGCTCTCATAAAGCCTCCTGCTATATATATATCGGAGAAAACGGCTCAGAATTTCACTTTTTTATAGTGTGGTAACCACCTGCTATATAATCAAACGTAAGATACATAAACCATGGGGCAAAAGCCAGTTCTGCGCTTTCAATCATAAAAGGCAGTCCTCTGTCCGTAGCTGCTTCTAATAATGTAGGTAAATCTTTATCCCGGCTTTGCGGAAAAGAATTTAAAATCCCGCTGTCTTTTATAAAAGAAAATAAGTCTGCTTGATCAACTGGCTGGCGCATGAAACGGAATTTAGCCGCCTCATAAATTTCACGCAGCCTGGTGCTTATTATTTCTTCCGGTGGAAAGGCGATCCCTCTGCGGGGAATGCATAATTTCAAGACCTTTGACTGGTCCCCGATTACTGCTTCAGGGATGAGGTATCTTTTCTTGCCATAAATAGTGCTTGGCAGGATAACGCAGAAGAAGTCAGCCTCGCTTAAAAGCATTTCGTCCGCGCCTCGGGGGTGGACATGAAAACACATAATTGGGTTGGCCTGCCTGCCTAAAGCAAGCAATTTCCCAAAATCAAGGTTCCTTTGCCCGCAGCTTAGATGCTCAATGTTATTTCTTGACCCAAGGCCGATGGACGCGTTGGAGTAGCCGTCTATGAGGCGGAAACTATGGTTTGAAGAATCATAAAAAACTGCCCCAAAAAGCTCGTTTTGGAAAGGCAAAAACCCTTGACGAGAACTGCGGGGAAGCATGCCATAACGCTCAAGCAAATCAGGGAAGGGCGCTAAACCCAGCCCGTCAATATTAACCAGAAAACCATTTTCAAGGGAAACCCTTTCTGTTTCTTGCTCTTTTAAAATTGCCAAGTAGGTGCCGCAAGGCCTGTCTGCAAACGGCTCGTAAAATTCAATTTTTAACTGCCCGGCTTCATCAAAATAAAGATGAATTTTGTTTTGTTCGCCGGACGAATCATCCACATCATCATTAACAGATTTAAAAATATCAACTTCTTCTGTTGGGCTAATTGTGCCAACCCTGCTTGCTTGATCGTTTAAACCGCGGCTAATATTTTGGTCTAAAATTGCCTGGAAAACTCTTTGCGTGCGAGATAAATCTTCTCCCTGGAAATCCCTTAAGTCAACACCCAGCTGATGTAAATCAAACAAGGCTCTTAAGGCGGCTTCGCGGCTTGGCGAAACTTTTCTGGCACTGCTGACCTGGGACATAAAACTACCAACAGAACCCAGCGACCGCCCCTTGTATAAAGGGCGAATTCCCGCTGCTTGGCGGGGCATGGGCTTCATTTCCGCACAAATTTGTTTTATTGAGAGTTTAACCATATTAAATAAAAAAACCAGGCTAGAGTAAAAACCCTAGCCTGGCCATATTTCTTTTAATAAAAGCTTATTTTAAAAGCAATTCGCCGTGTGTGGCCTGAAGAGCTTTGTCAAAAAGAACCTGCCCGGCAGGCGTTCTAATAAAGGCTAATTCGTCGCCTAAATCTGCCTGATGGTCAAAGCTGGGGATTAACTCTTGGCCTAGTCTTGTTCTGGTAATCAAGTTGGCTTCTTCAAGAAAATCAACCGTAAACCCAAGACGGTTATCATAGGCAACGTTATTAAAAGTAACAATATATTGATCGTACTCTTTGCCCTCAAGAACCTTGTGGCCAGACAGCTTAACAATCTTAAGGTTGCCTTTTAATGCCAAAATTGCAGTTGGTGTCATGCCGGAAAGGGCAAGGGTAGTAAATGCGCCAACTTTTTTATTATCGGCAATGTCAAAATCAGGCTGGAGAATACCAATGTGTTTTTTGCCTTCATGGTCTTTTGCCGCGGCAATAAGAATATTTCTGATCATATCTTCGGTAATTGTGGTGCTGCCTTTTGGTACGGAAAGGGTCATTGCCAAGGAATACATTGAGACCCCGTTTGCCTGAACGCCATCAACGTCGTAATAGGAATAATACCGGCCTGTGGCAGCTGCAATATTGCCAATTTGTGATACAGGATAAACTACTTTTGCTGCCCCGCCAAAACCGGTGGTCTGTGCAAGATACGCGCCTTTATACCAGGGAAGGATCTTGTTATCGGTGGGAGTTAAAGAGTGTGTTGCATTGAATTGCCCGCCCTCAATAATTATGTCTTCTTGCGCAATGTCAAGAGCCTCAATCAAGCCTTCTCTTACATATCTAATTAAATCAACCCCGGCGTGAGTGGAGCAGGAGCCAGTGGCGTTTATTTGTGCCGGCTGGTAAAACCTGGTTCCCAAGCCGTTTAGAAAATGAGGTGCGCCTTTAACTGTTTTGCAGGGAGCAGAAATAAATACTGTTAAATTGGGATAAGCCGCGTAAAGAGCTGGATTTTGTTCTCCGGCATCTTTTTTAAGGCCAACGCCGGTCGCGTCAATCAAAAAGTCAAGATTAGCAAGCTCCCGCAACCCAACGTTGGTTTCAGGAACGGTTTTATAATCAATATTTAAGACTCTTCCATCAGCGCCAACCACGTTAACCCGGCCGGCAATATTAGGATCGAACCCCACGCTGCTAATCGTAGGAGCATATCCATAAGAAGAAGCAGTATTTTGTTTTAAGCCCCCCTGGTTAGTTAGCTTTAAGTAAGAGCGGTCAGCCGCAATGGTTTCCCTTATGCTAACGCCTGGTTTTTGGCGGATAAAAGCCTGCACGGTTCCGCCTGTTACATTGGCAAAAGCATTAAACCTTGATCTGTTCATACCCATAAAAACGCGCGAACATGTATCTCCGATTTCTCCGCCAAAGCCTCTGATTCCAAATCTAATTGCCATTTCCTTTCTCCTCCTCGCCCCCATTTTAAAGGGGCATTGTTTTATATATTTCTTTATCGGAGGGTTTTCTAGAAAATTTCACTTTATTTTAAAATCGCGGTAGCAGCGCGGGAGGAGAATTAAATTATTTCGCCGGCCCAGAGTTTATCCAAAAATTCTTTCCATGGAAGAATATTGATATTGTTAATTAGTCTTGCGGAGGGATCCAGGGAAACAACAGTGCTTAATTTTGGTTTATATTCTTCATTAAAGGCCTTGATTCCGTTAAGATGATGGCTGGCAACATTTTTTGTCGATTTGACTTCTATGGCGACCTCATTTTGTCCTAAAATAAAATCAACCTCAAGCTGGGAAGCTGTCCGCCAATAGGAAACAGAGAAATTTTTGCCGGAATAACTGCTGTAAGCAAACAGTTCTTGAAAAATAAAATGTTCGAAAACTTTGCCAAAAGACTCGCTGCCAAACTGAATGCTTCCACGCTTCAACAAGAAACTTGCCAATCCCAGATCGAAAAAATAAAATTTAGGAGCATGCAGTACGCGTCGCTTTGGTTTTTTGCGGTAAGAAGGAACAAGCCGGCCCACCAATGTATCTGTTAATATTTGAAAATATTCTTTAACTGTGGGAGAGCTGATGCCGCATTCTCTGGCAATATTAGAATAATTTACTATTTCACCATTGCTAAATGCCGCTGCCTGCAAAAAATCACTAAAAGCGGGAATATTGCGCACTGCGGCCTCGGCAGTGATTTCTTCTTTTAAATACTCTCCAACATAGGCTTGAAGTAATGATGCGGCGTTATCAGACAGATAATGTCTTGGTAAAAGGCCGTTGTTAAGCGCCCTGCTTAAATCAAAAGCCGGTATTTCCTTGCTTACAAGCGGAAATAATTCGTAGCGAAGCGCGCGCCCACCCAATAAATTGCCGCTTTTTCTTTTGAGCTTACGAGGGCTTGAGCCGCATAATATAAATTGAAAACCTTTGTTTACTATTAACCATTGAATCTCGTTTAAAAGTTTTGGAACTAGTTGTACTTCATCAATAATTACAGGGGAATTGACGGGTGGTTTTGCCAGCAGATCTTCTCTTAATAGGTTGGGCTGTCGACTTAATCGCTCAAAAACATCTGAGAGCAAAAGGTCATAATAAGGGGCAGAAGAAAAAAGTTCTTTTAATAAAGTGCTTTTGCCTGTTTGTCTGGCACCCCACAAAAAACAGCTTTCCTTGCCTAAAGAGTTGAATTTTTGCAATCTCCTGTACATGACAATTTAAACCGCCACCTTAAAAATACATGATAAATTAAAGCATATATTTTTGGTAGTGTCAAGCTAAAATCGCGGCAGCAGCGCGGGAGATAACGCCAGGTTCACCCAGCTTGCTTTTTAGCGCTGAAAAAGCCGCGCGCATGTTTTGCTGGCGCTCAGAGCTATAAAGAATAGAGAGGGCTTCCTCTGCAATTTGTTTTGGGTTGGCTTTTTCCATGGTCAGCTCTGGAATGGCCATTTGATCCAGCAGCATATTAGGCATGCTGAAATATTTTAGCTTCTTGTCCAATTTTAAAATATGCTTGCCCACAAAATAGGTGAGGGGAGACAGTTTATATACCATTATATTAGGCACGCCTAAGAGAGAGGCTTCCAAATTAATGGTGCCGGATGCGCACAGGGCAATGTCGGCAGCGTTTAAAATGTCGTAAGTATGACCCACTATTGCTAAAGGCCGAAAATTATCACTGACCATATTAAAAATACTTTGGATCATATTGGTTGACGCGGCAGGGATGATAAATTTTGCTTTGGGAATTTGTTTGTGAATTAATTCACAAGCAGACAGCATAATAGGCAGCAGGCTTTTTATTTCCTGCATTCTGCTGCCCGGGCAAATTGCAATTATTGGCCCGGCATCTTTCCCAACATATTCTTCGCGAGCCTGCTTTTGGGTCAGGACAGGCTGGACAATGTCGATTAAAGGATGGCCAAAATAAACAGAATTAGCGCCGGCTGTTTGATAAATCTTATGCTCTTTTTCAAAAATAGAAATTATCTGGTCAATAGTTGCAGCAACTTTTTTAACGCCTTTGTCAGTGCCCCAGAGCCATTCTTGCGGCGCAATATAATAAACTGTTTTGATGCCAAGCTTTTTGGCGGCTTTAGCCAAAGGCATATTAATGCCTTGAGAGTCAACTAAAATCAACATGTCTGGCTTTTCTTTTTTCATTAAGGCGACCATCTTCTTATATATAATGTATATGGGGACAATGTTGGGCAAAGCCTCAAAAATGCCGATACTGCCGCGCTTGGTCAGGTCAAATTTAACATCAACGCCTTCGGCCAGCAGTTTTTCCGAACCCATACCGAAAAAGTAGATGCTGGGATCTAGTTTCTTGAGAGCTTGAACTAAATATGTCCCATGTATGTCGCCGGACACTTCGCCGGCCGAGATCATGATCTTCATAAACCCAGCTCCGGAATCTCCGGCAGAATAAGCTCTTCGGCTTCCTCCTCAATCGCCGTCTTTTTATTAATGCCGCGCTTGCTTTCCTGCTCCAGGAAAGTTACCAGTTGCTCAATCTCCGGCAAAGGCCGCAGCCTTTTCTTGATTTCCTGCGCAGCCTTGGCCGCGTTATTGCCTGATTCATAAAGCAGCTTAAAAGCTTTTCTGATTTCAGCAATTGCTTCATTGCCAACCCCGCGTCTTTGCAAGCCGATGCTGTTAATACCCCTGATCTGCGCAGGATTTCCTTCGACAATCATAAAAGGCGGCACGTCTTTTAACACTTTGGACTGCGCGCCGATCATGGCTAACCTGCCCAGCCTGACAAACTGGTGAATGCCGGCTAAACCGCCGATGATTACCTGATCTTCAATTTCCGTATAACCAGCCAAACCAACATATCCGCCCACTACCACATGATTTCCGATTTTGCAATTGTGCGGGATGTGCGCATGCACCATAATAAAATTGTCATTACCTATTTCTGTTTTGTTGCCTTCTCCAGAGGGGAGGTGGATAGTGACATATTCTCTGATAATATTATTGTCGCCGATAATTACCTGGCCGCGCTCACCTTTATATTTAACGTCCTGGGGCGGGGCGGCAATGGAAACGCCTTGTTCAATTTTATTGTTCTTGCCAATAGTGGTCCAGCGGGCAATAGTGCAGTTTGGTCCGATCTTGGTGTCTTCGCCAATAACAACTTCTGGACCAATTATAGTCCCAGGCCCAACTTCAACTCCTTTGGCCAATTTTGCAGTTGAGTGCACGCTGGCAGAAGGATGAATGTTGGCGCCGCTGCTATCTTTGTCCACCATGGAAAAAGTAAACTCGCCCTCGGTTACTAATTGTCCGTCAACCGTGGCTTTGCCTTTCATTTTTCCCAGGGTGCCCCTTAGCCAGATAGTCTCAACTTCAAACTTTAATTGGTCACCCGGGACTACCGGCCGGCGAAAACGGACATTATCAATGCCGGCAAAGTAAATTATTTTCCCGGCAGTAGAAGGATTACGCAAGGCAAGCACCACGCCCACCTGGGCAATGGCTTCACAAATTAAAACCCCCGGCATAACCGGATGTCCTGGAAAATGGCCTTGGAAAAAAGGCTCATTAATAGTTACATTTTTAATGGCTACTGCGCGCTTGCCTTCTTCAATTTCCAGCACACGGTCAATTAAAAGAAAAGGATAACGATGCGGCACAATTTTCATTATTTCCTTAATATCTAGCTCTGGCATGATTTTAGAATCCTCCTTACTAATTCAATGTTATGCCTGTGTCCCGACTTAATTGCTTTTATTCTAGCCTGAATCGGCTGGTTAAGTAAAGCCAGGTCGCCGACCAGGTCTAATATTTTATGCCGCACCGGCTCATTGTCAAACCTGGGCTGGTTTAAATAGCCGTTTTTGCCAATGCCCAGCGCGTTGTCAAGCGACGCGCCCTGGCCCAAGTTTTGTTTTTTTAAAGTTTTAATCTCCCGCTCAAAACCAAAAGTCCTGGCTGGCGCGATTTCTTTTCTAAAGCGGTCTTTTTCCAGCGTAAAAGAATATGCCTGCTTGCCGATCACAGGAAAATCAATTGCAAAATCAATTTGTAATTTATCAAAAGGCTCGGCCACGATCTGCGAATTACCGTCGGAAATAATAATTTGTTCTTTTAATGTTATAAATTGTTTGTCTGTTTTTTGTTCTTTGGTTTTTATCTGTTCTACAAAAGGCAAGGCGCTGCCGTCCAGTATCGGGACTTCTTCGCCTTCAATTTGAATAGCCGCATTATCAATGCCCAACGCGTAAATTGCAGCTAACAAATGCTCGGTTACCGAAACATTGCCAATGGTTGTGCCGCGGTTTGTTTTCGATACATTGTTAATTGACAAGGGCCGGCCGTTAATAATAATACCGCTGTTTTCCGGCAAAGGCAAAAGTTTTACCCGGCTTTCTTTTCCGCTATGTATGCCAATGCCAAAAAAAGAGCAGGGCTGTTCAATGGTTTTCTGTTTCATCTTGGCTCCGGCCTGCGGATAGGCACATTGGTTTTTTCCCCGTATAATTTGTAGGCGCTGTTAACAGTTTCTTGTTTTATAAGCTGTCCGTCTTTACCTGTTACTTTAATTTGGACTGCGGTGGCAAAAGGCACATCATGTCTGATCACATAGCCCAGCGAAGCCGGCTTGCCGCCGACAAAAACAGCTGCGTCGGAAACCTCGATTTTCTTGTCTGTGGGTGTGCCGTAAATCCTAAAAGAAAGCCGCAGGTTGGTGGCCACTGCTTTAATTAAGATGGGATAAGGCGTATTGTTTTGAAATTTAAAGTCAAGCTGGCCAGGGTAAACCCCCGCGTCCATGCCCAGCGGATAAATATTAAAATAAAATGAATGGTTGCGGCGCTGTAAAACCTTTAAGTCTGCCCTTACCACTGCATTATAGAGCGTTGTGGCAATTTGGCAGGAGCCGCCGCCCAGCAGCGGTATTAGTTCGCCGCCCAAAATAACATAAGCTTCTTTAAACCCCCGTTCTTTAGTAACATCTCCCAAGGTTTCCGCCACTGAAAAAACATCCCCGGGCATAAGCAGTGTCCCGTCTACCCAGGAAGCAACCAGCTTAATATTGTGTATACGGTTTGGCGAATCATGCTTGCCATAGTAAGTGGTATAGGCAGCTAAGCGATGGGCAGGAGGGTGGGCGCGCAAAACCTTTTCCGTGACCAGCGGATATTCGTATTCAATGGATAAAGGGATAAGCGCCTGGCCGCGATAAAGATAAGTTT